>WNFL01241838.1_pt2 | contig 17356 bp, 11 predicted proteins | sample 5400361 | NCBI WGS metagenome assembly WNFL01 (sample SAMN13153351, study PRJNA577476) | soil metagenome | isolation source: 40 cm soil on Douglas fir-dominated hillslope | place: USA:California | collected 2013-09-17 | reverse complement strand
GCCCTCCAGAAGCTCGGCTTCCGCGTCATCCTCGACAATCTCCTCGAGGAACACGCCGTCATCCGCCACCACACTCGCCGCCTCTCCCGCCTCCTCCTCGAAGAATTCCTCCGCCCCTAGCCGCGGCAATCTTTCGCAACTGTGCAAGGTTTTTTCTGACTTTCCGTATATTTAGTTCTGTAGGAAACTACGTTTGAAGCGCGGGAGCTTGCTCCCGCTTTTCTTTTTTGAACCCTTCATCCTTACTTACAACGCACGGCTCCGTCGAGATCCTCGATTCACCCGGCATTTGTCATCCCGAATCCCTGCGCTTTTGCCAGGGTGAGGGATCTGCTTTTCGTGTGTCCGTAGCCAGATTCCCAGGAAGTCAACAGATCCACAACGCACAAGCAACCAAAAATGCGCCCTTTAGAATCAATGAGTTACGAAGTGAAAATCTGTAACTCTTTTGTTTTGACATTGATACGAAATCCCGGGGGTGTACCCAGGGTGTACTCCCGCCCCACCAAGTAGAATCCGGGCGACCACCAATGTTCCAAAAGCAAAAAGGCCCTCCGACTAAGTCGGAGGGCCTTTCTGGCTAAGAGTTTGTGCCGCCGTCAGAAGATGATCTTCAACGCGAGTTGCATGTTGAACTTTTCCCCGGGACCGATCCCCGGGGCGCCAAAGAAGTCGCCGATGGTATCCGCCGACTGCCCAAAACTGCTTCCAAGCGTGCCGCTGGGAGTGGCCAAGTTAGTTCTGTTAAACAAGTTAAACATTTCGATCCGGAACTGTGCTTTAACCCGCTCCGTGATAGGCGTGTTCTTGACAACAGAGAAGTCGACGTCGGCGAATCCGGGGCCGCGGTAGCCGTTCCGTGGGCTCGTTCCAAAAGTACCGGCAGGCGGATCAACGAACGCCGCTGGGTTGATCCACTGTTCGAAGACGCTACCGCCAACATTCACGATGCTGTGGTTGACGCCGGAAAACGGGTTCACACCAGGCACGCGGTTGGCGCGCTGCGTCCCTTCGCCGGTTGCTGTGTCACCAGAAGAAAAAACCGTGAACGGCTGTCCCGTCCAAAGAACCACGAGGCTGCTCAATTGCCAGCCGCTCGTCAGCCTTTTCCAGCGAGTCCCGTCCGGCAGGTCGTAGTTGAGCAGGGCTTTGAAATTGTGCCTGCTGTCGGTGTCGCTGTTGCCGTAGTCGCCCTTAAGATTGAAGCTGTCCTGAGGAAGATTGCCACGAGCCTGGGTCATGTCGTCCAGGGCGTGCGACCAGGAATAGACAAACTGGCTTGAAAGCCTGTGCCACTCGCGTACTTTCAGCACCGTCTGCAGCGCATGGTAGTTTGAGTTCCCGGCAGTTTGGAGCTCGTCAATCACGCCAAATCTGGGGAACTGCGCGAAAGGCCTTGCTCCAATACCCAAAGCCGGCTGATTGATGTCCGCCAGCGTAATTAAGTGGTGCGAGGCGCTGCCGACATATCCCACTTGCCAGAGCAGTGACTTGCCCAAGGCCTTTTCGATATTCAAGTTGAAATTATAGGTGTACGGGGTGTGGAAATTCTGAGTCACTGTAAAAATGCTGTATGTGACCGGGTTACCACTGGCATCCAAGCACTGGGTACCGGTGACATTCCCGGTGGGGCAGGAATGCGCTGCTTGAAAAATCGAACTGGAGGTCCAGGGAGTCCCTTTTCCAGTACAGTTTGCGGTTGGGTTTGCCGTAAAGCAAGGGTTGAGCGAAACGGGGGAAACGGTAGTGACCGGTATAGTCCCGGCCGGATTGGCTTCTACGCCTTGCGAGGGACCATTCGGCGCGTGCATGTCGAAAAATGGATTCATCCTCGGCGTGTCGAAGAACACCCCGAACCCCGCGCGAACCACAAGGCTACCGTTGACCGTGGGTTGGTACGCAAACCCGACGCGGGGCGAAAAGTTCGTATAAATCTTTTTGTAGATCGAGTCGATCCCACCTGATCCCTGTGTAACGAGACCACCCTTGCTCGGGATAAAGACAGCTAGGTCGTTCTTGCCATCCCCTGGAGGCCCTTCATAATCCCAACGAACTCCGTAGTTGAATGTCAGTTTTGGCGACCACTTCCAGGCATCCTGAGCGAAGAGTGAGAACGTCTTGATGTGGATCAATCGTTCTGTATTTCCCAGGGTGATAATCGTGCTCGACGAAGTGGTGTCTAAGTAGCCGCCTAGAAAATCGGCGAGGGGAAGTATGTTGGAATCGGTGGGCGGCGTTGTGTCATTGGCCCAAGGACCTTGCTTTCCATCGAATACGAGTTCTCCCAACGCCCCCTCGTGGTAGAACTCATCCACTTGAACGCGCCGGTATTCCCCGCCGAACCGAACCTGGTGCTTTCCAAAAGTGTAGGAAACAGCATCCGTAATGTGGCCAGTAATGTCCTGCCGCCCTTTAGGTGGGGTTAATCCCGTCTGATCAAAACCTCCACCGCTCAATGGGCCAATTATGAATCGCGGGGCGCCGGTCACGCCATTCGCAGAGAAGTTCGGAGCCAGCGTCAATCCACAGCACGCGGACACGTCGAAGCTGTTGTTGGCGTCGTTGAATTTCTGCTTGAAGTAGTTCACGCCCAGGAGCAGCTGGTTTGTCAGCTTAGGTGTAAAGACGGAATTCAGAGATATAGCGTAGTTCTGGACGTGGATGGGCGCAACTTCGTAATAAAAGGGAATCTGCGACGCCGGAAGAGCAAGAGCCGATCCTCCTACCGGGGCGGACTGATTTCCAGTGCCGATAAACCAGTGGAACGAAAGGTTGTTTTTGTCGTTGACCTTGTAATCGAACTTCGCGAGGCCGTTATAGCTGAAGCCAAATTCTGGGATGGGGCTGCTGTAATTGGGGGTTGAGGCGGCCCCGGACAAAATACTGCTGGGCCACAAGGTTGCCAGCAATGCGTCGCTAATGGTGCTATCCTTCGTCACTCCGAACTTGGCCATCTCGGTCTGCGCCAGCTTGACGTAGGCGGTGGAAGGCTCGGTTCCCTCCCCAGGCAGGCCAATGGAGAATCTCTGTTTTTCGAAAGTAGTGAAAAAGAAAAGGCGGTCCTTCTGAATCGGCCCACCTAGGGAAAACCCAAAGTTGTAGTTGCGATTCCGCTTCTTGGTACCCACGAAGGGTGACTTCGCGGCGAAGGCTTCGTTGCGGTGATAATCGTACGCAGTCCCGTGGAGGTCGTTTCCACCGGACTTCAGCGCCAGGTCCACGTTGCCGCCTGCGCTCCTACCGTTCTCCGGGGCTGCTTGAGTCTGTACGGAAAACTGATCAATGGCATCCGTAGGCAAGATGATTCCGGCGATTCCACTAACCCCACCCTGGTTGACGGACGGAATGTTCCACCACAAATCGTTGTTGTCCACGCCGTCCATCTGCCAGTTAACCTGGTCCCAGCGCGTCCCGTTGATTGATCCGCCCCCTCCTCCAAGTCCTCCGACGTTGTAGCCGCCAAATCCAGGAGCGAGTGCAATCATCTGTGAAAAATCGCGCCCATTTTGGGGCAATGCCTGCAAATCGTCGCCAGTTACTAGCGTCGTCTGCGTCTCGGTGGTGGTGTCCAGCGTCAAGGCAGCCGCTGATACTTCGATCTGCGTGATTGTGCCCTGCGCCAGGGAAAGTTTGACCGGCAGGGTGTAAATCGCGCCTTGCGCCACCAGGATGTTATCTACTGCCAACACCGCGAATCCCGAGGCCGTCACGGTTATCTTATAAGTTCCAGTCGGCAAGTCCTGAAAAGCGAACAGTCCATCACTAGTGGTCACTGTGTTGCGGTCGATCCCCGTCGATTTTTCCGTCGCTTTGACTTGTGCGTTCGGCACAACTGCACCAGATGGGTCCGTTACTGTCCCGTTGATCGCGCCGCGGTACGTCTGGGCGTTTGCTGTCATTGCAAGCGGCAAAACTACAAGAATTGCTAATGCTATGCGCTTCATAGAATCAACACCCCCTCTTCGAGATGGAACTACAACCCATAGCACCCTCGTCCCACGACCCAGTCGGGGCACGCTTGAAGAAATGAAATTCATCGAAAAAAGCCACGTGGCCAACCGTTCGCATTCAGGTGAATGCGCTTGACCTATCAACATAAGGACAAGCTCCCCCGGACCAGCCCGCCCTTACTTGGTTCAAAAAAACAATACGGCCTTACTGCCAATATGGCTTTTATGCCTGACGTTTTAACTCCCGCATGCTTGCCTGTCAAGAAGAATGAATTTCATTCGACGAACCCAAAAATTTCATTGTTTGGATGCTCCTGCAGCGCGTTTTTTCATTGACTCTTGCCTCGAAATTTGGGCTTTTTTCAACGCGCTCCTTCGCGATGCCATACCTCTCGGCGCGCGGAAATTTTCAAGCCACGCATGACGCTTCGCATTTCTCGCTTCAACGGTCAACTGCACCCGCACTTTCCAGCCCAAGGCGCTTCCTGCTACCGTCTTGGAAGAGTTTTACTTCTAGTAGCTTTGGAGACCTCATGGCCACCTTCGGATTGATCGAATACAACGCCGCGAGCGCGGAAGTTCGCGCCGTCTACGACGACATCATGGCGACGCGCAAAACAGACTGGATCAACAATTTCTGGAAGGCCATCGCTCACGATCCCGCCTTGCTCAAGCGCACCTGGGAAAGTATCAAGCAAATCATGGGGCCGGGCGCGCTCGATCCGCTCACCAAAGAAATGATTTACATCGCCGTCAGCGTCACCAACAATTGCAACTACTGCATCGCCTCGCACACGGCTTCCGCCTTCGGCAAAGGAATGACCGACGCCATGTTCAAGGAACTTCAAGCTATCATCGGCATGGCCAACGAAACCAACAAACTCGTCAGCGGCTATCAAGTCGAAGTCGACCAGCGCTTCCTGCCCCCTCTTCCTCGCTAGCCTTACAAATCTTCTTCCGCGCGTACTTCGCGAACCGCCGCCCGCAACGCACGGCTCTCCTCGAAATTTCGACCTGTCCGCACGGACAGGTGTTTCCTGCGGTGTGTAGTACGCACGTACTATGGTTGGCTCTCTCCGTTGAGGGGGAACATATAGATGTTACCGGGGAGCCCTGCTTTGCGCAGGGCGGGTCCGAAAATTCAGTCTCGCGAGTGTGCAACCCATGCCTCCTAGCATCAAAGAGAACGACGTTTCTACTGCCAGGCCGGAGGCGTCACAGAAATCTTCGTCGCCGTCCACCTCGAACGGCGAGACGGCCATCAAGCAGCAGCCTGTCGCGCTGGAAGTTCCGGTGTCGGTCAACGGCGCGCGTGCCGTTGAAGGCAGCGACAAACGCGAGCCTTTCTCCGAGTCCACGAAGACCGTGCTCATTTTCGGCAGTGGCGCCGTGATTCGCCTTTCCTCTTCCGTTGCTCCAGCTCAGCTGCTTTTTCTTACCAATGAAAAGACCAAGAAAGAAGTTGTCTGCCAGGTCGTCAAATCCAAGAACTATCGCAACGTGAGCGGTTATGTCGAGCTTGAATTTACTGAACCCGTGGTCGGCTTCTGGGGCATGCGCTTTCCCGGCGACCGTATCGGTGGTTCCGCTCTGCAGCCTGCGGCTCCCGCACAGGCCACCATCAATTCTCCCGCTGCCAGCGGCTCGCCGGCCGCACCGCGCGCGGTCGCGCCCAGCATCGTCGCAGCCAAGCCCGCCGTCCCCGTTCCCGCTGTGAAAGTTGCTGTACCGAAGCTCGCCGAACCAAAGTCTATTATCCCTGAGGCATCGAAGGCGGAAGAGCTCCTTGCGCAAAAGCCAGTCGCCCCTGCCGCCCCACTTTCGTCGTCATTGTCCACGTCTTTCGATCCAGAAGCTCCGCTCAGCCCACGGTCGGTGCCGCCGCCTCCACCTGTCGTCCCGGTTGCGCCTGTTGCGCCGGTGTCCGCAACGCCGGAATTCAAGGCGGATCCCGCGCCCGTGAAACCTCTCGCGCCCGCGCCTGTGCTTTTTGATGCGCCCCGCGCGTCGGAATCGCAAGCTTCCTTTCTCGAGCCTGCCAAGACACCGGTTCCGCCTACGGCCGTTATTCCGAATCTGCTCTCTCTCTTTGAAGGCCAACCGGCTGCTCATGGGGTCGACCCCGAACCCGCTGTGCAGGTTTTCGTTGATCCGGAAACCGAGACGCTCATGCAGCATACGGCGCGCCTTCAGGAACAGCTCTCCAACATGGCGTTCTCCGAAGAACCTGCGCCGCCTGAAACGGTCTCAGCGCAAATTCCGCATGCGCCTGGCATCGTCGTTCAGAAAGAACTTGCGGACAACGTGGCAAGACTTTTGGAGCAGTCCAAAACTCACGCGCCGGAATCCACGCCCGCAGCGCCCGTGAAAGTTGTGCCCCCGCCTTCGAAATCGTCCCTCGATGCCGAAGAGCTAGAAATTCCGTCGTGGCTCGAGCCTCTCGCACGCAACGCTGCGGCGCCTTCCTTAACGCAGGAACTAATCGAACGGGAGAAAACAAAGCGCCTCGCGGAGCAACCCAAAGCAGCAGAAGAAGAAAAGGAAGGAGCGATTGCCCCCGAGATCGCCACAGCTACGGAAGAATTCAAGCTCCCCGAGCTGCCGCTTCCTACATTTGGCAACGCACTTCTGCTCGATGAAGAAAGGGCCGTGCGGGAAAGTAGATCCAGAGGTTCGCACAAGGGCCTTCTGATCGGAGCGCTTGCAGCGAGTGTCCTGCTGCTTGCTGGTGGCGGCTGGTGGTACATGCAGCAGCAGTCCGGCGGCGTCCCTGCCGGTACCGCTGCAGCCTCGAACGTGCAGGCTTCCGTGGCCTCCCTTCCAGTAGCAAGTTCACCATCGCAATCTCAGGGGACTGCATTGCCGCAAACGAATCCTCCGGCCCCGCCGAATCCGCCGGCGTTCACCAACACTTCCTCGCCATCCAGTTCAGCTTCGAATACCCTGCGCGCCGTGCCGGCAGTCTCATCGGCTGTGACAGCGCGCAATTCGCAACCTACTTCAAGTCCGGTTAACTCGGGCCGGGATGCAAAGGCCGCTGCGCCTTCGCCCGAACCGGCGGCGGAGCAGCCAAAGAAACCCGTTCTTGGCGAAGTTCATCTCCTCAAACCCAAGGTCTTGCCGGGCAGGCACAGCCAGAATGTGGGAGAGCCTGATGCAGGCATTCCCCTAACGAGCGATGAGCAACCCGCTGCGGAGGGTATCGGTCTTGCCGGTGGCAACGCACAGCCTTCGGCGCCCGCGGCGCCGCTTCCCATTGGCGGTGACGTGAAGCAGGCAAAGCTTATTTCTTCCGTGGCCCCGGCCTACCCGGCGCTCGCCAAAAATCAGCGCATTTCGGGTAACGTACAGATCGATGCGTTGATCGACGCCACCGGACGCGTGACCACTATGAAGGTTGTTTCCGGCCCGACGTTGCTACAACAAGCGGCCATGGACGCTTTGAAACAATGGAAATATCAGCCGGCGTCGCTCGACGGCAAACCCGTTTCCATGCACCTGACCGTCACACTCCAGTTCCGCTTGCAGTAATCCATTACAGTCCCGATAGAGTTGCCAAGCCGCGGGAGAGTGCTCCTGCCGTCCGAGGAAGCCCCTTCGGGAACCCCACACCCCTTCTCCGTCACTTCGGACGAATCGAGGGGGATAATCGTTCCTCGCCAGCTCCTGCTTCACGGAACATCCAGCAACTGGTCCTGAGAGAGACGGCGAATTCATCCCTCAGATTTTTCTGAACTGCAAGCGCAATTGCGGGATAAAATCCGGGCTTTAACTCGGGCGGTACTGCATTTCAATTTCGAACAAGGAGGCGGTCTTGTTCCAGCGGAGAATCTTACGTGCAATTGTGATGATCTATGCCGTGGTCCTCACCGCGCCGCATGGCGTTGGCGCGCAGCAAAGCTATGCCGTGATCACGCAGAATGGCGTCCCGATGAAAACGCGTGACGGCGTGACACTCTATTCGGACATCTACCGTCCGAAGGATGACGGAAAATTTCCGGTCATCCTGATGCGCACCCCGTACGATAAAAGCGTGGGCTGGGCGGCCTCGTCTGCTTATCAGATTGCCACGCACGGCTACGTCGTCGTCGTGCAGGATGTTCGTGGGCGCTACACATCGGAAGGCGACTGGTACCCGTTTCGGCATGAGTCCAACGACGGCTACGACGCCATCGAATGGGCTGCCGCGCTGCTATCCTCGAACGGCAAAGTCGGGATGATGGGCGGTTCCTACGTTGGCGCGACACAGATGCTCTCCGCGATTGCCCATCCTCCGCATCTTGCGGGAATCTGCCCTGTGGTCACGGCCAGCAATTATCACGACGGCTGGACGTATCAGGGCGGAGCGTTCGAACAGTGGTTCGATCAGAATTGGACAACGCAACTCGCCACGAACACGATGTGGCGATTGATTGCGAAAAATACAAACGCGCTGCAGGGCACGCCCGTGCTTCCGCTCACTCATTATCCAGCCTTCAATTATGCCTCGCTTCCGGCGGGCGCCGACGCCACGGCCCAGCTTGCGCCGTATTACCTTGATTGGCTCGCGCATCCTGACTATGACGCGTACTGGAAGCAGTGGTCCATCGAGGAGCATTTTTCGGATATTCAAGTCCCGGCTCTTCATATCGGAGGTTGGTACGACATTTTTCTGGCCGGCACACTAAAGAATTACATGGGAATCAAGGCGCACGGCGCTACGGACGAGGCACGCAAGGGCCAGCGCCTGCTGGTGCAAATCGGCGGGCACGCCGGCTTCGGGCGCCGCATCGGCGACGTCGAATTCGGCGATGAGGCGCTCAAATTTACTTCCACGGATGTCGTGCTCGCCTGGTACGACTATCTCTTCAAGGGCGTGCAGAACGAGTTTGCCACGGTGCCCGTGCGCATTTTTGTCATGGGAGAGAATAAGTACCATCAGGAATCGGACTGGCCTCTGCCGGAAAACAAACTCACTCGCTACTTTCTGCACTCGGGAGGTTCGGCCAATTCGCTGCGCGGCGACGGCGGCCTTTCCGTCACGCCGCCAAAAAAAGAAACGCCCGACAGATTCACGTACGATCCGGCAAATCCCGTGCCCTCCATCGGCGGCTCGCTCTGCTGTGACGCAGCGCACTACGAGCCGGGCCCGCGCGACCAGCGCGCCGCTGAAAACCGCAACGACGTACTTGTCTATTCCACTAAGCCGCTTGCCGAGGACATGGAAGTCACTGGTCCTGTCACGCTCGAGCTTTGGGCCAGTTCCTCCGCAGTGGACACCGATTTCACGGCAAAGCTCGTGGACGTCTCACCTGGCGGGTTCGCCATGAATCTCACCGACGGAATTCTCCGCATGCGCTATCGCGATTCGCAGGAGAAGCCCGAATTGATGAATCCGGACCACGTTTACAAAATCTCCGTGGACGTGTGGGCTACCGGCAACGTCTTTAAGAAGGGCCACATCCTTCGCCTGGAAGTTTCCAGCAGCAATTTCCCGCGCTTTGATCGCAACTTGAACACCGGCGCGGAGCAGGCGACGAGCCGCGAGTTCGTCTCGGCCACCAACACGATCCTGCACGACGCCGAGCACCCCTCGGCGCTCTTGCTTCCGGTGATTCCCGCCGGAGCCGCGCCACGATGAATAGACTGGGAAATTGCCTGTTTACGGGAATTACTTCTGGGAAGCCCGTGACTCGGGAACAATCGCAAAGATAAGAAGGCGGACCATCTGCGATAGCGACTATCTGCCCGCTACGCGCGAGTGGTTCATCGTGCTGACATTCAAGAAAGAGCATCCTCTAGGCTTACGCCTCGCCGCCTTGTAATGGGTTGCGACGCTGTCCGTTGCGTCGTTCCTGGCCTATAATTCGCAGCACCATGCACCTGCCTTCGGGCACCCAGCTAGGTCCATATAGAATTGAAGCGCTCCTTGGCGCCGGCGGGATGGGCGAAGTTTACCGCGCCACAGACACGCGCCTCAAACGTGGCGTCGCTGTCAAGGTTTTGTCTTCGCGCCTCGTCACGGAACCCAGTGCGAAGCAGCGCTTCGAGCGCGAAGCACACACCGCATCCGCGCTAAACGATCCTCACATCTGCACAATTTTCGACGTGGGGGAACACGAGGGGCAGCAGTTCCTCGTCATGGAGTTGCTCGAAGGCCAGACCCTCAAGCAGTACATGGATGGTCGAGCGTTGGCGGTAGGCCAAGCGCTCAAGTTGGGAATTCAGATCGCTGGCGCTCTACAAACTGCGCATGGCAAAGGAATCATTCATCGGGATCTCAAGCCCGCGAATATTTTTGTCACGATGGGCGGCGAAATCAAAGTGCTCGACTTTGGCTTGGCAAAATTACTCCAGCAAACGGATCAGGATGCAACCCTTTCACTGGCGTTGACCGAACCGCTGGCCGTTCTAGGCACTCTTCCTTACGCCGCGCCCGAACAGTTGCGTGGTGAGAGCACGGATGCGCGCACGGACATCTGGGGACTTGGAACTAGAACTGGCCCCGCGTTTGATCGATGCCGTCCTGCACAAACCTCCTGCCTCTTTGTGCGGGCTGAACCATGCGATTCCTGCGGAACTTGAACGAATCATTCTCAAGTGCCTGGATAAGGATCCTGAGAATCGCTACCAATCTGCTAAGGAGTTGGCGGTAGATCTGAGGCGCCTTGAAGCAACTTCAACCGGTGTAGCGCTTGCGGCACCATTGCGAAAACGGCCTCGGCCCTGGCTCGCTCTAGCGATCAGCGGTACCGGGGTCTGCGCTTTGATCGCCACAACCGTGCTGTTGTGGCCGCGTCTCACCCACGACGAGAGCGCGGAGGCCCCCGCCCTGCGTTGGGAGCAGCTTACGAACTTTAATGATGCTGCCGAAATTCCCGCGCTGTCGCGCGACGGCAAGCTGGTAGCGTTTCTGCGCGGACCCGGTAGTTTCGGAAGTTCTGTGAACGCGGGCCAGATCTGGTTCAAATCTTTGCCGGATGGCGAACCCTTCCAACTCACCAAGGCCGCCTTCAGAAAACAGACGATCAATTTCGCCCAAGATGGCAGTCGGGTGTACTTCACCCAAACAGAAGGTCCGTTTGCCTGGAACACCTACGAACTGCCGTTGCTGGGAGGACAGGAACCGAAACTGTTTATGGCTAACGCCACGGGTTTGAGCTGGATCGGTAGCGATCGCGTGTTGTTCTCCGCGATCATGACTGGCATACACATGAAACTATCCACTTCTAATCCCAGCCGGACCGACGAGCGGGACGTCTACGTCCACTTGACCCTATGCAGGGGATGGTGCACCGATCCGCGCTGTCGCCGGATGGGAAATGGGTGATGCCCGTGGAAATGGATAGCCAATGGTGGAGACGATGCCGAGTGGTGCCGTTTGACGGCTCATCGGCCGGGCGGCAGATCGGACCAGAGGGTTCTTGTACCTGGGCCCAGTGGTCTCCCGACGGCAAATGGATGTACTTCACTGTGGATACTTGGACCACTGGTTTTCACGTCTGGCGGCAACGCTTCCCGGACGGCGAGCCTCAGCAGCTGACGCCATCAGCCGCGAGCGAGGAAGAAGGGCTTGCGATGTTGCCCGATGGCAAATCGTTCATAGTCACCTCCGGCACGCAACAGTCCGCAATCTGGCTGCACGACGACAAGACAGGCGAGAAGCAGATCACCTCTGAGGGATACTCGTTTTTGCCGGCTCTGTCACCGGATGGCAGGAAGGTCTATTACTTGCGGCGTGTTACCGGTTCGCATTCCTACTTCAGCGGCGAGCTGTGGGTTTCCGACGTCGCGAGGGGAGCTGCCGAAAGGCTCTTTGCGGGTTTAGTGCTCACGCATTTCTCAATATCGCAGGATGGTAGAAAAATCGTGTTCGCGACAGAACAGGGCCAAGTCCGATCGGGAATCTGGGTCGGCTGGCTTGACCGCACGCAGGCGCCACGGCAACTTACGTTCGGAGGCGAATTTCGCGCTTTTTTCGGGAGGCCGGGGCAGATCTTGTATCAGGGAGCTCAGGTCTCGCCGAAGATCATGCGTATCAACGAAGACGGCGGCGGCCAGGTCGCGGTCTCGAACCTTGACATCATGTCCTTGCAAAGCGTCTCGCCCGATGGGCGCTGGGCTCTCGTGGGCGCGACGCCACCGGGTGGGCACGGCGACAGGAACACGATGGCTGTAGCTTTGCCGCTTGAGGGTGGGGCACCGACCACGGTATGTGATAACTGCAACGTCGGGTTCGGCTCCGTACGTTTCTCGGCCCCGCTGGTCTCGTGGAGTCTCGACGGGAATTGGGTGTACGTGCGGCTGCGGCCGTTCCCGGTCGGCTCATCAAAGACAGTGATGATACCTGTCAAGTCCGGGGCCGCGCCTCCCACCTTTACGAAGGGCTTCGGCAGTGAAGCGGATTTCGCGCGAATTCCCGGCGCGCGTCTGATCAATCAGGACGATGTATCTCCGGGCATGTCTCCGAACTACTTCGTCAGTACGCGCCGTTCGGCAAAGGCCAACCTCTTTCGTATCTATCTCGAGCAATAAAGCCCTGGCGGTGTGCGTGCGTCCAGCGTGTCCTGATATGGACCGTTCCGAATACCTCTGCAGTGATTCGGAGCGGATGGCAACTCGGAAGCTATCTTTCACTCCTATGGAATCGTAAAGTCGACGCGGCAAAACTGGTGCAACACTCTGAGACGCTCCGGCTTGCGGGATGCGAACCAGGTTCGTATACTGGCGGCCCGGCCAATTGGCGGTTCCGGCGGTAGGGTAGACTGCTGGTGCTCACCTTCCTTGGCCTGACAAAAAAGAGCTGACGTAGCCGAAGCATTGATTCTGCTCTGGAATCCAGCGAAGAGAGATTTATCACTCCGTTCGAAATGACGGAAGCAAGGCTGTCCGTACCACAGGAGAATTTCGCATGCCGCAAGCTCCCATGCCGGAAGAAATGAATGTCTACCAGAACGCGGAAGCGCGCTTCGAAGTCGCCGCGGAAAAACTGGGACTGGAGCAGGGGCTGTACCGCTATCTCAAGTATCCCAGCAAAGAAATCACTCTCTACATTCCTATAGGGATGGACAATGGGACTCTGGAAGTGTTCACCGGATACCGTGTGCTGCATTCCACGGTGCGCGGACCGGGCAAGGGCGGAATCCGCTTTGCTCCCGACGTTTCCATCGACGAAGTGCGCGCGCTGGCCACTTGGATGACCTGGAAGTGCGCGGTCGTAAATATTCCGTTCGGCGGTGCAAAGGGCGGAGTGATTTGCGATCCGCGCAAAATGTCCCGCGGCGAACTCGAGCGGCTCACCCGCCGCTACACTGCGGAACTTTCGAACTGGCTGGGTCCAGAAAAGGATGTCCCGGCGCCCGACGTCGGCACCAACGAACAGACCATGGCTTGGGTCATGGACACTTATGCCATGCACCTTGGCCAAGCCACCACTGCCGTGGTGACCGGAAAGCCCATCGAACTCGGTGGATCGCGCGGAAGGAAAGAAGCCACTGGCCGCGGCGTGATGATTTGCTGCGATAAAGCGCTGGCCAAACTGGGAATCAAGAAAGAAGGCTGCCGCGTTGTGGTTCAGGGCTTTGGAAATGTCGGCTCTATGGCCGCGGACTTGATGCAAAAAGCCGGCTACAGAATCATCGGCCTCGCCGATATTGGCGGCGGTCTTTACAATGAAAAAGGCTTTGACGTGCCAAAGGTCATCGACTGGGTGTACGCCCAGAAGAAGCCGCTCCAGGATTTCCCCGGCGGCGGAACGAAGATGAGCGCGCGCGACATCCTCTTCCAGCCATGCGAGATTGCTATCCCCGCGGCTATCGAAAATCAAATCACTGAGAAAAACGCCAATCAGGTCAAGGCAAAAATCCTTTGCGAAGGCGCCAACGGTCCCACCACTTGGCAAGCCGACGCCATTATCGATTCGAAAGGCATTTTTACCGTGCCGGACATTCTCGGCAATGCGGGCGGCGTCACCGTCAGCTATTTCGAATGGGTCCAGGACCGCCAGGGCTTCTTCTGGCGGGAGAGCGAAGTCAACGAGCGCCTCTTCGACGTAATGGATAATGCTTTCGATGAAGTCGTCCGCTTTGCGGAAAAGCACAAAGTCAACAACCGCATTGCCGCCTACATGCTGGCTATCGACCGCGTCGCTAGCGCGCTTAAGCTTCGCGGCATTTATGCCTAGCGCAAAGGCGGCGCTTCGTCTGGCAATGTAAGGTTGCCGCTAGTATTCTAGAGCTGCTATGACTGCGGTTATGGACACCGCGTTCTTATGAGAATGACCCACGTAGACTGGGTTTTTTTCGCGAAGTTCATTATGGCCGCGCTTGTTGTTTTCTACCTCAAGGTTTGGTTTTTGGAATCCAGCCGGGCAGGCTCCTGGAGAGCCGGCCATGCCATGCTGTGGAAGAAGCCCAAAAGCTGGCAGCTGACTACCTTTGGCGTCCTCTGGGGCCTCATTCTCATCGCATTCATTGTCGCGTTTTCGATTCGACGGTCAAACTGATCAACTACCATTCAGCCTTGCTGTTCCTTGTTTCGACGGTGGATAGCGGGTAACATCAAATAGCAGGCGGTAGAACAGACTTTGTATTGTTGTGTGGAGGGCCGCAAGGTGTTTTCTCACGCTTTTTACCTGCCGCGCGTATGGCTTGGCAGCCAGGTTTCGGGCAAACTTTTGCCTTCGACAGTTCGACCTCTTTCCGCTCATATCAAGTTTACAGAAAACTGCCAGGCGGGCTGCATTAGCTGTGATTACTGGAAATCACGCTGGCAAGACAGAATTAGCACCGATCGCGCCGTGGAACTCGTCAACGAGATCGGTGCGGCGGGCATCGGAACCTTGCGCCTGACCGGAGGCGAGCCTCTTCTCCGTAGGGACTTATTTGAGATTTTGCAGAAAGCCAACGCCGCTTCTTTCAAGCACATCATCCTTCAAACGAATGGGCTGCTTCTCAAAAAACTTCACAAAGAGGTCAACGACTCCCCAATCACCAAAGTCGCCGTATCAATTGACGGTCTCAAGGAGTCGAATGACCTGATCCGCGGGATCCAGGGCTACTTTGATCTGGGCATCGAAGGTCTCCGTTTGCTGCGAAACAAGAAGATTGCCTTCTCTGTCACTCTCAATCGGCTGTCCGCTGAAGAGCTCGAAAAACTTGCAGACGTGGCTCACGGGTTGGGTGCTGACGTTGAATTCAATATCCTCAGCCGAAGTCTTTCTTTCCTCAAGGACGCAGATCTCGCTTCCATGTGGCCGCAGGGCGGCGATGTGCCGAAGATTGCAAAATTTGTGCGTGACACGCTCAAGCGTCCCGCGTACGAAACCGATTACATCACCAGGTACTATAACAATGAGACCATGGAGGAGCCTCCCTGCGTGCTCGGCTACCTCCAGGTCTTTGTGTTATCCAATGGCGATGTGTTGACAGGTTGTTACCCCTTGAATCCAGTTGGAAATATTCTGCGGGATAGCCTCGCAAATATCCTGGCCTCGGAGGCTTACTCTCGCCAGTGTGAGGCGATGATCCGCCGGGAATGTCCGGGTTGTACTTGCGGCATTGAAAGTTCCCTGGCTATGAAGCATGCCGCTTCCAGCGCCTTCTTCGAGCTCAAGCGCCTCAAGGTCCGTCAGAACGGCGCCAACAAGCCATTGCCGGTCGGGGTAGCGCAAGCTGGAAGTGTCCAAAATTTATAGGCTGTGCAAGATGGAACAGCGCGGAACCGTCGCCACTCGGTCATAATTGCGGCCGTGCAGTGCCCTCTGATGGAAATTTGGAATGGCAGTAGCTTTTGCGGCCAACTTGTATTAGTTTCTTTTTCGCTCCTGCCGCCTAATGGGGATCGGCACGGGTCAGTTCGTAACTCCGCTACGGACTGTGCTGGGATCAATACAAACTGAACGGCTCCGGAAATCATTCTGAGCCAGGAAGGAGTCCGCCCGTGACCCCGGACTCACTCTTGTCAGGCCACGCCAAAAGCGAAGAGCAGCACCGCCGCGACATCTGTATCGCCGGACGATGGATGTACGAGCGCGGACACATCGTCGCCTGCGAAGGAAACATTTCCGTACGCCTCGATGACGGCAGCGTTCTCACCACTCCTACCTGCATGAATAAAGGAATGCTCTCTCCCGAGGAGCTGGTCATCACCGATCTTCACGGCCGGCAACTCTCTGGCGACCGCAAGTTTTCTTCTGAACTTGCTATGCACCTTTTGTTCTACCGCATGCGCCCGGATGTAATGGCCGTCTGCCACGGGCATCCGCCTACGGCCACCGGATTTGCGGTCGCCGGGCGCGCGCTGAATCATGCCTTGCTTCCCGAAGTCGTCGTTGGGCTTGGACAGATTCCGCTGGTGCAATACGCCACGCCGGGAACTCAGGAGTTGAGTGATGCCATCGAGCCGTTCGTGCCGCACTACGACGCGCTCCTGCTTGCCAACCATGGAGCGGTAACCTGCGGCCCGGATCTGCTCACCGCCTTCTTTCGAATGGAGACCATCGAGCACAGCGCGAAAATCACGCTGGCAGCGGAAATGGCCGGCGAGCCGGCGTTGCTCTCCAGCCGCGAAGTTGCCAAGCTCATGGCTGCGCGTCCGCGTTACTTTGTGTCGCCACCGCCGGGTGGCGGAGCGGAATTGCCTATCACGCGTGACAGCGGAGAAAACTCGGGCGATGACGTGACGCTCACGCGCAGCGAACTGGATGCGCTGATCGACGAAGCCGTGCGCAAAGACCGTACCCGCCGCTGAGCTGAGCGCCGCCAAATTGGCCGCTTGCTCCTGGTCTTTTCCTTTTTCAACGCATCCACTTGCCCGTTCGAATCATCCATACGGTTGGAATGCCGCGGGCAAGTAGACCGCCGGGCTGGCGGGCGCAGGCTTCGGCGGCTTTGCTCGCGAGGAAGGAGATCCTTCATGGAACCTAGAATTGACTATCGGAAATACGCAGCGGAAGCGCAGAAATCGCTGTATGCGCTGGAGAAATATATTGCCGAATGCGGGCTTGATCACAAGCTGATTCATCTGATCAAGATGCGCGCCTCACAAATCAATGGCTGCGCGTACTGTATTGACATGCATTCGAAGGATGCGCGCGCGATGGGCGAGACGGAACAGCGGCTGTACGAACTCGATGCCTGGCGTGAGACGCCCTTCTACACGGAACGCGAGCGGGCCGCCGTGGCGTGGACCGAGGCGCTGACTCTGGTTTCCCAAACGCACGTTCCCGATTCTGTCTACGACGAAGTTCACCAGCAGTTCAGCGAAAAAGAGATTGTGGATCTAACGCTTGCCGTTTCGATGATCAACCTTTGGAACCGCCTGGCGATCTCGCTCCGCGCGGTGCCGGGGCGTTATAAGCCGGCTGCCACCAGTGCATCCGCCTCTTGATCCAATTTCACCGCGGGAGCGAGTGAATGCCCATCGTC
>WNFL01324308.1_pt3 | contig 17358 bp, 17 predicted proteins | sample 5400361 | NCBI WGS metagenome assembly WNFL01 (sample SAMN13153351, study PRJNA577476) | soil metagenome | isolation source: 40 cm soil on Douglas fir-dominated hillslope | place: USA:California | collected 2013-09-17 | reverse complement strand
ACCACGGCGAAGGCTCCCGCCTGCGTGACCGCGCGCGCGTCGTCCTCGATCGGACCCCAGTCGGCCTCGGTGCGGCCCTGCGCACGGAACGAGCCGATCGTATTGATGGACTGCGGCGTGAGCCCGATATGCCCCATGACCGGAACCCCGCGCTCGACCAGAAAGGCGATGGTCTCCGCCATGCGGCGGCCGCCCTCGAGCTTGATCGCTCCGCAGCCGGTCTCCTTCATCACCCGCGCAGCCGACATGAAGGCTTGCTCCTTCGATGCTTCATAAGAGCCGAATGGCATGTCGATGACGACGAGAGCTCGTTTCGAGCCGCGCATCACGGCGAGTCCCTGCAGAATCATCATATCGAGGGTGACGGGCACGGTGGTTTGAAGCCCGTGCATGACCATGCCGAGCGAATCCCCCACCAGAATGAGATCGCAATGCTGGTCAAGCAGCCGCGCGGTATGCGCGTGATATGAGGTGAGGCAGACGATCGGCTCGCCGCCCTTGCGCGCGCGGATGTCCGGCGCCGTCAGCCGCTTGATCTCGTCCCGTGCCGACATTCTCCGAAATCCTAATGCGCCGGCGTGCCGAAGACTGCCACGCCCACCACGATAGGGTGGAAGATGAAACCGAGCGCGAGATAGAGGATGGTCCCAGCCACCAGCGCGATCGTGTCGTTACGATGGCCGCCGATCGGGATCGCCGGCGCGCCAGGATCGCTCCGCCGCTTCAGCGTGACGCGATCATAGGCAGCCCAGGCGAGAAATGAGCCGAACAGTACCATCGAGCCGAGATCGCCATTGGATATCAGGTGCGCGACCGCCCAGGTCTTCACACCCACCAGCATGGGATGCTTGAGCGCACGCCAGATTTTGCCGCGGCTATAGGCCGCAACCACGCAAATGCTCGCCGGCCACATTAAGAGCTGCGTGACGTAATAGGTCCATGGCGGCGGCGACCACACGTCGATCCATCCGGTCGCCCGATATTGTCCAAAGCCATAGCCGATCAGGATGAGCCCAGCGAGCGAGACGAGCGACATCAGACCCTTGTAGGGGCCCTCCCCGATCCGTTTGACCAACGCGGCGCGCGGCGCGCGCAGCGTCACGAAGACGTGCGCGCCGAGGAACGCAATCAACCCGAGCACAAGAATAGCCAGCCCCATGGGTCCTCCGGCCGATCCTGACGAAAGTCACCACGTCGGTTTGCACCGCTGCCAAGCGCCGCAGTAGAGGCCATGGCACGTCGGGAGGCAAGGCTAAGTCCGATTCCGATTGTCCTGCAGCGGCAGCGGCTTCGGTTCAATGCATGCTTGCGATAGCGCGTCGACCGTGATTAGTGCGGCATCAACTCCCCGTCGCCGCAGGAGCCGCTGCGCGGACGATGACAGAGCGAGAGAGAGCTCGATGAACAGAAGCGTCGCGTTGGCGTTATGTGCACTCTTGTTCGCTCCTCTCGCGGCGGCGCAAGAGTGGCCCACAAAACCCGTCAGGATCATCGTGCCGTTCGGCCCCGGCTCGACGCCAGACATGGTCGGGCGGCTGCTCGGTGACCACATGCAACAGAAGCTCGGGCAGCCGTTCGTGGTCGAGAATCGTCCGGGCGCCAGCGCCAATACCGGGACCGATGCGGTCGCGAAAGCGGATCCTGACGGTTACACCATCGGCATCAGTCTCGGCGGCCCGCTTGCCATCAACACGTTGTTGTTCGCGAAAATGCCGTACGATCCCGTCAAAGACCTCTCGCTGATTACGATGCTCACGACGCAACCGAGCGTGCTGATCGTGCATACGAGCCTCGGAGTCAACTCGGTCGCAGAGCTCGTCGATCTGCTGAAGAAGAACCCGGGCAAATACAATTACGGTTCGATCGGCAACGGGTCGCTGTCGCATCTCGCCATGGAGGCGCTCGCGCTTAAAAGCGGCACGAGCATGGTGCACATTCCCTATCCTGGCTCGCCGCAAGCGATGACCGCGCTCCTGCGCAGCGACGTGCAGATGGCCTGCTTGCCCGCGATTTCGGTGACACCGCACGTCGCCTCCGGCCAGGTGAAAATCTTGGCTATCTCGCTGGGTCAACGCTCCGCGCTCATGCCTGGCCTGCCGACGCTCAAGGAGAGCGGCCTCGACGTCGAGGCGGACGCATGGAACGGTTTGATCGCGCCGGCGAAGACTCCCGAGCCGATCGTCGCGAAAATTCACGACACGGTCGTTGCCGCCCTCGGCGAACGTGGGGTCCGCGAGAAACTGGCCACGCAGTTCATGGAGCCGATTCCAACCACGCCGACGCAGTTCCGCGCGAAGATTGATGCGGATCTCGCGCGCTGGTCGCCGATCATCAAGGCGCTCGACCTGAAAACCAACTGAGGTGCGCGATGGGTCGTGCGATTCAGGCCCTGCTACGCGACGGCGCAACTGAGGACGCCAAAAAGGCTACACCACAGGCGAACGCCCGCCATCCACGTTGATCGCCGTGCCCGTGATATAGGAGGCGGCATCGGAGGCGAGAAAGCAGGCGATGTTGGCGAACTCCTCCGCCCGACCAATGCGGCCGAGCGGAATTTCTTTGGCTCGCGCGCTCACGTAATCCTTGAGCGGTATCCCCGCCTTTTCTGCCGCGCGCACGTGCTGGTCGGCTTCGATGAACCCGACCAGCAGAGCATTGACCAGGATGTTGTAGGAGGCCCCTTCCGCTGCAAGCACCTTGGTCAGCGCGAGGCCCGCCGCGCGCGTGATCGAGGTCGGGGCGCTTTGCGCGCGGGGGGCCTTGGCGCCAATATTGAGCGTGTTGATCACCCGGCCCCAACGCCGCTCCTTCATCTGCGACCACACCAGGCGGGTGAGTCGGATTGCAGCGAATAGCTTCTGCTCGAAGTCCTCGCGCCAGACCTCGTCGGTGATCTGCTCGAAAGCACCGGCGCGCGAGGTGCCGGCGTTGTTCACGAGGATGTCTATCTTGCCGAACCGTGCCATGACCTCGTCGTATGCCCGTCGCACATCGGCGGCGACCGCCACATCGGCTTGGATCCCAGCGACTCGCGCGCGCCCGCTCATCCCGATGGTCTTCACCGCGTCATCGAGCGCGCTCCGCCCGCGCGCCACGATGGCCACCTCGGCGCCCGAGTCAGCAAAGCGCGATGCGACGGCCAGCCCGATCCCTTTGCTTCCGCCGGTGATCACAGCCGTCCGGCCCGCGAGATCAACGTGCATTGTGTCCTCCCCACCACTGAAGTCGGATATGGTCCTACCGTCCCGAGCGAAGAACCGAAAGACGTGCTCTAGTCGTGTAGGATGGGTTGAGCGAAAGCGAAACCCATCAATCCTCCCCCGTAGGGCGTCGTCTGGCTTTTGCTTCGCTCAACCCGCCGCACGAACACTCGAGCTCAACATGGAATTCACCGCGCTGTTTCTCGCCATCACAATCGTAATAATCGTTGCCTGGTGGGGCACGCGACCGCTCGCCCTCGCATTGTTTGCCGCCGCATTGCTAGCATCCGTCGCGACGTATCTGCACCACGCCAGCGACGTGCTGAAGCTCTCATTCTAAAGCGCGCTCATGACTCGATCGCTCGCTCTGACACTCAATGCGCTTGGCCTCTATGCTATCACGCTGGTTCTACTGGTTGCATTCGCGGCACAACTGGTGCTGCATGAGCTTCCCTGTCCACTCTGCCTTCTCCAGCGAATCCAGTTCGCGATGCTGGCGGTGGGCCCGATTCTGAATCTCCGCTTCGGGGTTCGCCCCAGCCACTATGCCGTGTCGCTCTTGACCGCCGTTGCGGGCGCGGCTTTCGCCGCGCGACAGATTCTGCTCCACATCATGCCCGGAGACCCAGGCTATGGCTCGGCGCTGATCGGCTATCACTACTACACTTGGGCCTTCATCGGCTTTGCCATGGCCGTCGTGGCAGTCGCAGCCATGCTGCTGTTCGACGGCCAGTTCGATGATGGCGACAAGCCGCAACGTGTAGGCCTGTTCGAGCGCACGGCGGTGTGGCTCGTGCTGGCGCTTACCACGCTGAACGTGATTTCGACGTTGCTGGAATGCGGCTTCGGGGCCTGCCCGGACAACCCGGTTGCCTACGAACTGCTCAAAGACAGACCGTGAACCTTACATTGACTTTCTTGCCGCGTGCCGGCATGGCGGCGTCAGTTGAGTCCCTCCCTGCGGGCGATCACTCCCACTCGATGGTGGTGCCCGGCGGCTTCGAGGTCACGTCATAGACCACGCGATTGACGCCCTTGACCTCGTTGACGATGCGCGTCGCCACATGCGCGATGAATGTCATCTCGAAGGGATAGAAATCCGCAGTCATGCCATCGGTCGACGTCACCGCGCGCAAGCCGACGACGTAATCGTAGGTGCGATAATCGCCCATGACGCCCACCGTGCGCACCGGCAGCAGCACGGCGAATGCCTGCCAAATATCGTCATAGAGCCCGGCACGGCGAATTTCCTCGATATAGATGTTGTCGGCGCGCCGTAAAATGTCGAGCTTTTCGCGCGTGATCTCGCCGGGACAACGGATGGCGAGGCCCGGTCCAGGGAATGGATGCCGCCCGACGAAAGCCTGCGGCAAACCGAGCTCGCGGCCGAGCGCGCGCACCTCGTCCTTGAACAGCTCGCGCAACGGCTCGACGAGCTTCATCTTCATGCGCTCGGGTAATCCGCCCACATTGTGATGCGATTTGATGGTGACCGAAGGCCCGCCTGTAAACGATACGCTCTCGATCACGTCGGGATAGAGCGTGCCTTGCGCGAGGAAATCCGCGCCACCGAGTTTTTTCGCCTCTGCTTCGAACACGTCGATGAAGAGCCGGCCGATCGTCTTGCGCTTGAGCTCGGGATCGGTCACGCCGGCAAGCGCGTCGAGAAACAGCCCTTCCGCTTCGACGGGGACGAGCGGGATGTTGTAGCTGTCGCGAAACAGCGCCACGACCTTCTCTGCCTCGGCAAGGCGCAGCAATCCGTGGTCGACGAAGACGCAGGTGAGCTGTTCGCCGATGGCCTCGTGAATGAGGGCGGCAGCGACCGCCGAATCGACGCCACCAGACAATCCGCAGATGACGCGCCCGCGGCCGACCTGGGCGCGAATTTTGTCGATCGCCTCCGCCTTGAACGCGCGCATGGTCCAGTCGCCCCTGCAGCCGGCAATCTTGCGCACGAAGTTGCGCAACAACGCGGCGCCGTGCGGCGTGTGCACCACTTCAAGGTGGAATTGCGTGGCGTAGAACCGGCGTTGCTCGTCCGCGATCATGGCGATTGGTGCATTCGGCGAGGTGCCGACCACGCGGAAGCCGGCGGGCAGCACCGTCACGCGGTCGCCGTGACTCATCCATACCGGATAGCGCTCACCCTTGCGCCACACGCCTTCGAACAGTGGCGAATCCTCCGTCACCGTCACCTCGGCGCGGCCGAACTCACGATGGTGCCCGCCTTCCACCGTGCCGCCGAGTTGCCGCGCCATCGCCTGCTCGCCGTAGCAGATGCCGAGGAGCGGCACGCCCGCCGCATAGACCGACCGCGGCGCGAGCGGCGCGCCCTGCTCGAGCACCGAGGCCGGCCCGCCGGACAGAATCACGCCCTTCGGGCGCATCCGCGCGAAAGCTTCGTCAGCCTTCTGAAACGGAACGATTTCACAATACACTTTCTCTTCGCGCACGCGCCGGGCAATGAGCTGGGTGACCTGCGAACCAAAATCGACGATGAGAATCTTGTCATGCCCAGCGAGCCGATCCGCATCGGCATCGCGCATGAGGGGGGAATCGAGAAGGCTCATTTCCAGACTATGTGCGAGCCGCGCGCGGTCCGGTCAAGGCCGCTGTTTCATCACTACCCGCAAATCTTTGCGCCCGCGCCCGGCACGCCCTCAGCGCCGCCGCACGAGCACCGCCACGTAGTATCCATCGGTGCCGGTACGGCGCGGCGTCATCAACAGCCCTTCGTCCGAGATGAGCGCAGCGCTCCGGAAAAGAGGCGCGCGCTCCTCGAGCACGCTCATAAGTTCGACCGGCGGCACAAGCGTGTAATCGCCTTTGCGGGCGAGAAATGCGCGGACCTGATCCCCGTTTTCCTCCGCCAGCAGCGAGCAGGTGACATAGGCAATGCGGCCGCCAGGCTTCACCAGCCCCGCCGCACGGTCGAGCAGCTCGGCTTGTTCCTCCATCCGCTGCGAAAGCGCCCCGGGGCGCACGCGCCATTTGGCGTCGGGATTGCGCCGCCACGTCCCGATTCCGGTGCAAGGCGCGTCGATGAGCACGAGGTCGGCGCGGCGCTCCAGATCGCCCAGCAAATTTTCCTGCGCACGGGGGGTTCTGACCTGCACGTTATGAACGCCCGCACGCTCGAGGCGCTCGTGAATCGGAGCAAGCCGCCGCTTGTCCGAATCGGTTGCGTAGATTTGCCCGCGATTTTCCATAATGGCGGCGAGCGCGAGCGTCTTGCCGCCGGCGCCGGCGCAGATGTCGATCACCTGCTGGCCGGGCTTGGCCCCGCCGAGCAGCGCTGCGAGCTGCGAGCCTTCGTCCTGCACCTCGACCAGCCCCTTGATGAAGGCCGGCTCGGCATGGATCGCCGGGCTCTTGGCGTCGGCATCGAGCGCAAGGCGTAGCCCGAACGGCGACCAGCGCGTGGGCACGGGATTGAGGTGCGCGAGCGCAGCGCAGGCCGCCTCCCGTTCCGCCTTGAGGGCGTTGACCCGCAGATCAAGCGGCGCGCGGCTCGCGAGCGCTGCTGCTTCGGCGATGCGCTCCTCGCCGAAGACGCGGGCGAGGTTGGAATCGAGCCATTGCGGATAATCGCCCGCGACCCACGCCGGCGCGCCGGCGAGATCGGCCGCACCCAAGCGCGCGCGCTCATCGGCGCTCAGCGGCGCCGGCGCAAAGCGGCCGCCATCGGCGCGCGCCGCGATCGCTTCGCAGTCGAGCTTGCGCTCGAGCCGCAGCATTCCGAGCAGCACTGCGCGCGGGCGTTGGTCACCCATGATGTGGGCACTCGAGGCGCGTCGGCGCAGCGCATCGTAGACAAGCCCCGCAATCGCCGCCCGATCCGCCGAACCGGCGAAACGGTGCACCAGGCCCCAATCCTTGAGCGCATCCGCCGCCGGGCGACGCCGCGCCTCGATGTCGGCGACGACCTCGATGGCCGCGGAAAGGCGAGCGCTGGGCGTCATCAGATCCCGAGCAGGATGCGGATCATGAAAATCAGCCACATGATCGTCAGCACGAACGCGCCCAGCCCGAACGCCGGGCCACGCCGGTTCACGTCATTGTCGGTCACGTGGATGTAGGCGTGAACGAGGCGCGATGCGACGAAGATCCATGCCAGCACCACAAACAACAGGTCGGCGTGGCGCGTGACCCAGGCGAGGATCGTCAGCACATAGAAGAGAACGGGCAGCTCGAGCTGGTTATGATAGGCATTACTGACCTGGGCGATCCGCGGCGGCCAGTTCGGCTCGCGCAAGGCGGTCTCTTGGGCTTTGACCTCGCCGATCCTGAACGCCCGGGTGCGCAGATGCGCCATCCAAAAGAGCAGCACGAAGGTCGCGATGACCTCGACGAACAGCGGCAGCAAGACAGCCTGGATCGACACGGCGGCACGCTCCTTGAGGAATGCGCCTAGCTTGGCGAGCCGCGGCGGCGAAAGCAACCGCTGCCGCTAAAGCGTGATTACCGCAGCCGCACGCTCGGTGCGGTATCGCGATTCGCTAATCGCGGCGGTCAGCCAGTCACCGTCTGCCAAGAGCAGAAACGGTAGCGCCGCGTCTCCATGTCAGCGAGCGGGTTCACAGTCTGCGTGCGAACTGCGGCGAATGGGTCGGTCGCCTGCGCAGGCGTGCGCACTTCCCTCCCTTCGGGGAGTGATTAGGTCCGGCTGGGATAGTTTGGAGTCTCGCGCGTGATCGTCACGTCGTGCACGTGGCTCTCGCGCATGCCGGCGGCCGAAACGCGCACGAATTCCGCCTTCTCGTGCAGCTCCTGCAAGGTTTTCGCACCAACGTAACCCATGGCAGCGCGCAGGCCCCCGCTCAATTGGTGCAGCACGGTCGCCACCGCGCCTTTGTACGGCACTTGGCCTTCAACCCCTTCCGGCACGAGCTTGAGCGTGTCCTTGATGTCCTGCTGGAAGTAGCGGTCGGCAGAGCCGCGCGCCATGGCGCCCACCGAGCCCATGCCGCGATAGGTCTTGTACGAGCGGCCCTGATAGAGAAATACCTCGCCCGGCGTCTCGTCGGTACCGGCGAGCAGCGAGCCTACCATGGCGCAGTCGGCGCCGGCGGCAAGCGCCTTGGCGAGATCGCCGGAATATTTGATGCCGCCATCGGCGATTACCGGTGTGCCGGTTTTGCGCGCAACCTCGACCGCATCCATGATAGCCGTGAGCTGCGGCACCCCGACGCCGGCGACGATGCGGGTGGTGCAGATCGAGCCCGGACCGATCCCGACCTTGATCGCGTCCGCGCCGGCGTCGATCAGGGCCTTCGCGCCCTCGGCGGTGGCGATATTGCCGGCAACCACCTGCACCGCATTCGACTGCCGCTTGATGCGGGCGACGGCCTCGAGCACCGAGCGCGAATGGCCGTGCGCGGTATCGACAACCACGAGGTCGACTCCCGCCACAATCAGGCGGGAGGTGCGCTCGAATCCCTTGTCGCCGACAGTCGTCGCAGCGGCGACGCGCAGCCGCCCTTGCTCGTCCTTGCAGGCGTGCGGATTGGCCACGGCCTTCTCGATATCCTTGACCGTGATCAACCCGACGCAGCGATACTGATCATCGACCACGAGCAGCTTTTCGATGCGGTGTTGATGCAGAAGACGCTTGGCGTCGGCCTGCCCGACGCCCTCGCGCACGGTGATGAGCCGCTCCTTGGTCATCAGCTCGGCCACCTTCTGGCGCGGGTCGGTGGCGAAGCGAACGTCGCGGTTGGTGAGGATGCCGACGAGCTTGCCGGCGCGGCCGTTGCCGCCGCCCTCCACCACCGGGATGCCGGAAATGCGGTGATCCTGCATCAAGGCCAACGCTTCCGCCAGCGTGGCGCCGGGATTGATGGTCACCGGGTTGACCACCATCCCCGACTCGAACTTCTTGACCTGGCGGACCTGCGCGGCCTGCTCCTCCGGCTCGAGGTTGCGGTGGATGACGCCAAGCCCCCCCGCTTGCGCCATGGCAATCGCCATCTTGGCCTCGGTGACGGTGTCCATGGCCGAGGCGACGATCGGAATGTTGAGCCTAATGTCGCGGGTGATTCGCGAGCGGATGTCGGCGTCGGACGGCAGCAGTTCGGACAGTCCAGGCCTGAGCAGGACGTCGTCGAAGGTGAGCGCCTCGCGCAGCGTTCCGTTGCTTTTCTGCTCCATCGCCAACTCCAATGGCCGTCTTGCGACCTCGTGACCGCACCATCAAGAGATGGTGCCACCGGCGCCGAACGGCTCGCGTGCCTCGGCCGGTTTTGGGTTGGCGCCGGTCGATAGCACGGCTCGCCCGCAAATCCTAGCGATTTGGCGGCAATTCACCGAAAGAAGCGATGTCTTGCCGATCGCCTCACTCGCCGCCGCCCTGCCGCGGGCGAATCAAGGCCGCCAACCCGGCGGTGGCCCGTGCCGCTCGATCGCGTTCACCACCTCGCGGTGCCTGCGGTCCTCGCGCTTCATGTGGACCGCAATGACGGCGTGCAGCGACGGAATGAGGAAGGCGACGGGAAAGATAAGCCCGAGCAGGATGCAGGGCACGATGAGGATGAGATTGAAGATGGCCGCAAAGGGCTGGCCGTTCAGCAGGAGGCCGAGCGGCGGAAGCAAAACTGCAAGAACATAGACCATCGGCCAGCCTCCTCAAGCCGAGCGCCCTTTCTATGTGGGGCGGCGCGCGCCGCCGCACAATGGGCGGCCTCCGAGGCCGCACCGTTTCTGTTAACGTGCGGAAATGAGTGCTCTGCCTGCGGTACGAAGCGGTTCTGCAAGCCACCGCCCCGCGCGCCTATGCCCCTTTCCCCACGCGCACCCATCGATGTCGCGGCCCTAGTGTGATGCTGGCAAAACGCATCGTACCGCTGATCGTGGCGGTCGCCCTGTTCATGGAAAACATGGACTCGACCGTCATCGCGACCTCGTTGCCGGCGATCGCAGCCGACATCGGCACGAGCCCGCTTACGCTCAAGCTCGCGGTTCAGCGGCTGGACCGCCGATCGTTTCGGCGCCCGCACCGTGTTTCGCGCGGCAATCGCCGTGTTCATGCTCGGCTCGATCGGCTGCGCGCTCTCGGGTTCGCTTTACCAGTTCGTGGTGGCGCGCATCGTCGAGGGCATGGGTGGAGCGATGATGACGCCCGTCGGGCGCCTCGTTCTCGTACGCAGCGTCGACCGGCGCGAGCTAATCAATGCCATGGTCTGGGTCACGTTGCCGGCGCTGATCGGTCCGTTGATCGGGCCCGCTCTCGGTGGATTCATCACGACCTATATCTCGTGGCATTGGATTTTCCTGATCAACATCCCGATCGGGCTTATCGGCATCGTCCTGGCGACGATCTTCATCGAGGATGTGCGAGCCGAGAGCCCGGACCCGTTCGATCCGCTTGGGGCAGTGCTTGCCGGGCTTGGCATCGGTGGACTCGCGTTCGGCGGCTCCTTGCTCGGGCTCAATTTTCTTCCGACCGGCGTGGTCGTGGGCTTGATCGTGCTCGGCGCCGCCGCGGCCTATGCCTATGTCCTGCATGCGCGGCGCACTCCCGCGCCGGTGCTCGACCTCTCGTTGCTCGCCATCCCGACCATGCGCGCCGCTGTCGTCGGCGGCTTCATCTACCGCTCCGGCATCGGCGCGATGCCCTTCCTGCTGCCGCTCCTGCTCCAGCTCGGCTTCGGTCTCACGCCCTTCCAATCCGGACTGATCACGCTGTCCAACGTCGTCGGCGCCATGGGCATGAAGACGGTGATCCCGATTATTCTCCGGCGGTACGGATTCCGCCGGGTGCTGATGGTGAATGCCCTGATGAGCGCGGCGCTGGTCGCAGCGTGCGCGACCTTCACACCGGGCGTGCCGTTCGCATGGATCGTCGGCGTGTTGATCGTCGGCGGTTTTTTCCGCTCGCTCGAATTCACGAGCCTCAACATTATCGCTTATGCGGACGTCGACAACCGCCGCATGAGCCGCGCAACCTCGCTCGTGGCAGTCGCCCAGCAGGTATCCATCTCGGTCGGCGTCGCCATCGGCGCCCTTGTAGTCGACCTGACCTTGCGGGCGCGCGGCCACTCCACGATCACGGCGGCCGATTTTCAACCCGCCTACCTCACCATCGCCGTGATCGCCGGCTGCGCTTTTTTCGTCTTTGCGCGGCTCCCTGCCGACGCCGGCGCGGAGCTCGCGCGCCGCACGCCGGCGACCGGCGCCGGAGCGACCGAGGCCACCGATCAGCGCATGGGCTGACGCGTTCCGCGAAATCCGCTCGCCAGGAGATAGAGCTCCGCCGATTCCGGCCGGCTCGCCGCGGGCTTGACGTGCTTCACATGGGAGAAATCCCGCTTGAGCGCGGCGAGTAGCGTCGCCTCGGTGCCGCCTTGCAGCACCTTACAGAGAAACGCGCCGCCCGGGGCGAGCACTTCGCGGGCGAAATCAGCCGCCGCTTCGGCGAGGGCCATCACCCTCAGATGATCGGTCGGCCTGTGGCCGGTGGCGTTCGCCGCCATATCCGAGAGCACGACGTCGGCGCTGCCGCCGAGCAAGGCCTTGATCTCGTCGCCCGCGCCGGGACCGAGAAAGTCGCGCCGGATGAATTCGACGCCGGGGGTCGGCGCCATCTCCAGGCGGTCGACCGCGACGACTTTGCCTCTGCCCTGCGCGCTGCCGATGCGTTGTGCCGCGACCTGGCTCCAGCCGCCGGGGGCGGCGCCGAGATCGACGACGCGCGCCCCCGACTTGAACAGATGATACTTCTCGTCGATCTCGATCAGCTTGAAAGCAGCGCGAGCCCGAAAACCCTCGCGCTTGGCGCGCGCCACATAAGGATCGTTAAGCTGTCGCTCGAGCCAGAGCGTCGAGGAAGCGGAGCGGTCTTTGCCCGATTTGAGGCGGACCTTGCGCGGACGCTTGCTCGGGGTGGCATGCATTTGGATCGTACGGCTCGAAACGAAACCCGTGACTAGGTGAGCGCGCCGCTTGCCCGGCCCTCCCACACGCCGTCCTCGCGCATCATCTGCACCAGCATGCCCTCGCGCAGGCCGCGGTCGGCGACCCGCAGCCGCTCGCAGGGAAAGGCGCGTCTGATCGCATCGAGAATCGCGCAACCGGCGAGCACCAGGTCGGCGCGCTCGGCGCCGATGCAGGCATTGGCGACCCGATCTTCATACCTCCAGCCCAGCAGGCGCTCGATCACGCAGCTCACTTCACCGTCGGTCATCCAGCAGCCGTCGACGCGGCGGCGCTCGTACCGTCTAAGCTCGAGATGGACGCCGGCGATGGTGGTGACCGTTCCCGACGTGCCGAGGAGGTGCACGTGATCGCCTTTTAGTCCGCCATGCTCGGCAACGAAGCCGTCCACGAACGTGGCGACCTCGGCGATCATCGCCGCGTAGATTTCGCGCGTGACCAGGTGTCCGCCGTGGCGCTCCGCGAGCGTGACCACTCCGACCGGCAGCGACGCCCAGGCCTTGATCCTCGGCAGCGGCGGCCCGCGTCCGCTCGGTGGCGAACGGTCAAGCCACACGAGCTCCGAAGAGCCGCCGCCGATGTCGAACAGGACCACGGCATCGGCGCGCGGATCGATGAGGGGCGTGCAGCCGGTCGCCGCGAGCGTGGCCTCGGTTTCACGGTCGATGATCTCGAGCTCGAGGCCCACCTCGCCGGCGATGCGGGCGCGGAATTCGGCGCCGTTCTCGGCCGCCCGACATGCCTCGGTCGCGATCAGCCGCGCCCGCGTGACGCTGCGATTGCGCATCTTGTCGCGACAGATCGCGAGCGCCGAAACCGCGCGGGCGATCGCCGCATCGCTGATGCGGCCGGAGGTCGACACGCCCTCGCCGAGGCGGATGATGCGGGAGAATGCATCGACAACGCGGAAGCTGTCGCCGGTCGGGCGGGCAACCAGGAGCCGGCAATTGTTGGTGCCGAGATCAAGCGCCGCATAGGTGACCGGTGCCTGCGCGCCGTCGGCACGCGGATAGCCGTAAGGGGAGCGTCGACCCCAGCGGGAGCGCTGTTGCGGCGCCCGCTCATGGGCAGGGTCGAGGCCGCCGGCTGCCCGGCCCTCGTCCTTCATCAAATTCCTTCCTGCCGCGCCGGAGCGTTCCCTCGCTCAACGGCCGCAGCTTGTCCGAACCAAGATCGGATCAAGTGTAACACGCGGCCTGCTCGCGCAACAGATGCGCGCTGAGCGCATGGCCCGGCGCAACATCCTTGTCGAGGCGGCTTGCGTCCTTTATCTCGAAGCCGCGCCGCCCGCTTGGTTCGACGCCGGGGGCGGCCTGATCCGTGGAGCTCATCGCCTGCGGCCGACCGGCTTGCAGGCGATCTATTAATCAAGGCATTGCTTGGATGAATCTGCAAAACGATCCGCAGGCCTTCGCCGTCATGAAATTCGGCATCGGGCAGCCGGTGCCCCGCAGCGAAGACCCCATCCTGGTGCGCGGAGAGGGCTGCTACACCGACGACGTCAAGCTCCCCGGCGAGGCCTATGCGGTCATCGTCCGCAGCCGCGTTCCCCACGGCGTGATCAAGGCCATCCACACATCCGCGGCGCGCCAGCTACCTGGCGTGCTCGGGGTCTATGCCGGTGCCGATCTCGCCGAGTACGGCACGCTCAAATGCATCGTGCCGTTCAAGAACCGCGACGGCACGCCCATGAAGCAGCCGCCGCGGCAGGCGCTCGCAACCGACAAGGTGCGCTACGTCGGCGATCCCGTCGCCTTCGTCGTTGCCGAGACGCTGCTTGAGGCAAAAGACGCTGCCGAGGCCGTCGAGGTCGAGATCGATGCCCTGCCCGCGGTGGTCCGGCCGGAGGAGGCCGCGCGTGCCGGCGCCCCGCTACTTTACGAGGAAGCGCCCAGCAATGTCGCGCTCGACTACCACTACGGCGACAGCGAACAGGTCGCGGCCGCTTTCGCCAAAGCCGCGCACGTCACACGGCTCAAGCTTGTCAACAGCCGTGTGGTCGTCAACGCCATGGAGCCGCGCGCCGCCATCGGCGTCTACGACAAGGCCAGCAGACGCTTCACTCTGCATGCGCCCTCGCAGGGCGTGTTCGGCTTGCGCGGCAACATGGCGGAGATTCTCAAAGTCGAGCCCAAGCAGCTGCGCATCGTCACCGGCCACGTCGGCGGCTCGTTCGGCATGAAGGCGGCGCCGTTCCCGGAATATGTCTGCGTCCTGCACGCCACGCGTGCGCTGGGCCGCCCCGTGAAATGGACCGACGAACGCTCGGGAAGTTTCGTCTCCGACAGCCACGGCCGCGATCATGAGCTCACCGCCGAGCTCGCGCTCGACGCCGACGGCAACTTTCTCGCTGTCCGCATCACCAACTTCGGGAATATGGGCGCCTTTCTGTCTCCGGTGGCGCCGATGCCCTCGACGATCAACGTCGTCAAGAACGTACAGAACGTCTATCGCACGCCGTTGATCGAGGTCTCCACCAAGTGCGTCTTCACCAACACCTCGCACGTCTCCGCCTATCGCGGCGCCGGCCGGCCCGAGGGCAACTATTACATAGAGCGGCTGATCGATGTGGCCGCCGCCGAGATGGGCATCGATCGCCTGGAGCTGCGCCGGCGCAACCAGATCAAGCCGCGCGAGATTCCGATCAAGACGGCCTCGGGCAGCAATTACGACAGCGGCGACTTTCCAGGCCTGTTCAAGCACGCGCTCAAGGTCGCGGACGTGAAGGGTTTCGCGCGCCGCAAACGCGAGAGCCGCAAGCGCGGAAAGCTGCGCGGGCTTGGCGTCGGAAGCTTCCTCGAGGTCACAGCGCCGCCGAGCAAGGAAATGGGCGGCATCCGCTTCGAAGCGGACGGCACGGTCACTGTCATCACCGGCACGCTCGATTACGGGCAGGGTCACGCGGCGCCGTTCGCGCAGGTGCTCAGCGACAGGCTCGGCATTCCGTTCGAGCGCGTCCGCCTCCTGCAAGGCGACAGCGACGAGCTCTTGGCGGGAGGTGGCACCGGCGGCTCGAAGTCGATCATGCACAGCGGCACCGCAATCGTGGAAGCGGCTGCCAAGGTGATCGAGCACGGCAAGCAGATCGCCTCGCACGTGCTCGAAGCCTCACCCGCCGACATCGAATTCGCCAACGGCCGCTTCGTCATCGCCGGCACCGATCGCGCGATCGGGATCGTGGACTTGGCCGCGCGGCTGCGCGCAGGACTCAAGCTGCCGGAGGGCATCCCCGCAACTCTCGACGTCCGTCACGTGAGCGAGGGCCCCGGCGCCTCCACGTATCCGAATGGATGCCACGTCTGCGAAGTCGAGCTCGATCCCGAGACCGGCGTGATCGAGGTGGTGAAATACGCCTCGGTCAATGATTTCGGCACCGTCATCAACCCGCTGATTGTCGAGGGGCAGCTGCACGGCGGCGTCATCCAGGGAATCGGCCAAGCGCTGATGGAGATGACCGTCTACGACGGCGACGGGCAATTCCTGACCGGATCTTTCATGGATTATGCGCTCCCACGCGCGAGCGATTCGCCCGAGGTCGGGGTGGTTCACCATCCGGTGCCGGCGAAGACCAACGTGCTCGGCGTCAAAGGCTGTGGCGAAGCCGGCTGCGCCGGCTCTCTCACCTGCGTCATGAACGCGATCGCCGATGCGCTCTCGCAATTCGGCATTCGCCACATGGACATGCCGGCAACGCCTTACCGGGTCTGGCGCGCGATCCAGGACGCGCGCGTCGCGCCCGCGGCTTGATCGGCCGCGCCGCATCGCAGACCGATGACCCAAGCTGCGCAAGCCCTCCCCGCCTCCCGCGCGAGCGAGAGCAAGCTCGTCACCGGCGTGTGCTTTGCCCATCTGGTGAGCCATTATTACATGCTCACCCTCGCGCCGCTGTTCGCGTTCATCCGCGCGGATTTCGGCGTGAGCTACACGGAGCTGAGCCTCGCGCTGACCGCCTTCGGCTTCGTATCAGCGGTCTTGCAGACGCCGGCGGGCTTCTTCATCGACCGCACCGGGGCGCGCATCAACTTGATCGGCGGGCTCCTATTGGGCTCCGCCGCGATCGCCGTCGCGGGTCTCGCCAATTCGTATTGGGTCTTCATCGCAATGTTCGCCGTCTTGGGGCTCGCGAACACGGTCTACCATCCTGCCGACTACGCGCTTCTTTCCGAGCGCGTGTCGCCCCGGCGCATGACCCAGGTCTTCTCGTTCCACACTTGCTCCGGCATGATCGGTTCGGCCATCGCGCCGGTGACGCTTCTGTTCCTGGAGGACGCGGTGGGATGGCGTGGCGCTTTTCTCTGCTCGTCGGTACTCGGCGTTGTCGCGGCGCTCTTTCTTGCGGTGCAGGCAGAGCCGCCGATCGTGCGCCCGGCCCACGCGAAATCCCACGGCGCCGAAGCCGTCAGCGCGTCCGCCGACGGATGGCGGCTCCTCCTTTCGCCGCCGATCCTGCTCAACCTCATCTTCTTCGTCGTGCTGTCGATGGTCGGCGGCGGCCTCAATCAGTATCTGGTGGTTGGGCTCGCCGCCCTCTATGCGACGCCGCCCGGACTCGCCAATACCGCGCTCACCGGGCTTCTGACGATGAGTGCGATCGGGGTCCTGCTCGGCGGAGCGCTCGCGGGGCGCACGGCGCGGCACAATCTCGTGGCCTGCGCCGGCTTGCTGGTGACGGGCGCCGCCAGCACCTTCATCGCTTTCGTGGATCCAGGCGCGCTCCTGCTCGTGCTCGTCACGTCGCTGAGCGGTCTCGCGAGCGGCATGGCCATGCCCTCGCGCGACATGATCGTGCGCTCGGTCACGCCCCCGGGCTCGTTCGGAAAAGTGTTCGGCTTCGTGACCACGGGCTTTCATATCGGCGGCATGGTGGCACCGCTGATTTTCGCCCAGTTCCTCGACCACGGATATCCGCGCGCGGTTTTTCTCTACGTCGCCGCCTGCGCGGTCATCGCCATTGCCACCGTCGCCTTTGGTATGTCGGGGCGCCGCACGGCGTAAGCGGGGCTGCCGCCACGATCGCTGCGGACGTTTGCGCCCTTGCGGCTTGGAAATGGTTGCAAGATGCCCTAGATGTCTGCCGGCGAGGACGCGGCCTCGGCCAGCGAAAGACAATGCGCACCGCGGCCTCCCTGAAGCTCGCGTCTTCGCAGGTGGGGGATAGTTCAATGGTAGAACAGCGGACTCTGACTCCGTTAATCTAGGTTCGAATCCTAGTCCCCCAGCCAGC
>WNFL01169228.1_pt3 | contig 17359 bp, 14 predicted proteins | sample 5400361 | NCBI WGS metagenome assembly WNFL01 (sample SAMN13153351, study PRJNA577476) | soil metagenome | isolation source: 40 cm soil on Douglas fir-dominated hillslope | place: USA:California | collected 2013-09-17 | reverse complement strand
GCATTCGTTCGCGGAACCCTGCGCGTCCGCTTGTAGTGCTCCGCCATCGAGTCCTTCGCGAAGTCGGCGAAGGCGAGCGCTTCCCCGACTTGCGTGCGAATGATCCGGTCGTGGTAAGTCGGCAGCGCGATCGTGGTGAGGATGCCCATGATCGCGATCACGATCATCAGCTCGATCAGCGTGAATCCCTTGGCTTTCATTTGTCCACCCCTAGATGACGGAACCGAGCTTGAAGATCGGCATGTAGAGCCCGATCACGAAGATGCAGACGAGGACGGCGGTGATGAAGTGCGTCGCGACCACCAGGCGGTCGAGCGCCGGTCCTTCCCGCCCTGCGTTGGCGGCGGCGTATCGGGTGAGGAGCGCGCGCCGCGTCGACGCATCGCCCGACTCCTCGAGCCGGCGAACGATCTCGGCGAGACCCGGCTGGAACGCGCCGATCTGATTCATCGCTTCCGAGAGCCGCATGCCCTTCTCGAGGCGATGCTCGAGCTCGCGGGCGACGGGACCGAGGCTCATCGGCCTGCCCGCTTCCGCCATGGAGCGCACGATCGGCAGCGCGTCGGAGTTGCCGACGGCGAGCCACTGCGCGAGGCCCACCGATTGGCGCAGCCGCAGGTACTTCGACATGATGGGCAGGCGGCGCACCGCGCGATGGAGCTTCGCGACGAAAGGGCCCGAGGGCCTCACGCGGGCGGAAACGCGGAACACGACAACCGCGAGGATGGCCGCGATGATGATCGCGCTGATGGCCTCCCCGAGAAAGATCGCAAGGCGCGTCGCCATCGGCAGCACGGCGCCGATTCCTTCGAGAAGCTCATACCACGTGGGCGCGATGAAGAACGCGAAGATCAGCCCCACCACGCCGAGCACGATCAGGTCGGCGACGATCAGCGTGAATACCGCGGATACACGCCGCGGCCGCCACAGCTCGTCGGCGACGACGCTGAGCGCTTCGCCCTGCCGGGCCGTGTCGCCCAGGCCGCGCACCCAGGTCTCGCATCGCGGGCCGACTGCCGCCGCGAGGGCGAGCGGGAGCTCCGGCACGAACGCGTCGGAGGAGAGCGTCCTCTCGAGGGCCGCGCGCGTCTTCGGCTCGAGATGGCGAATCTCTTCCGGATCGACAAGCACCGCCGCCTCGCTCGCGGTCATCCCGCTCGCGAGGCTCTCGCCGACCATCGACATCACCGAGGAAAGCGTTTGTTGTTGTCGTGGGGTCATTGCCCGGTCCTTTGTCGGCAAATGGATGGGAGATAGATATCCGGAACCTGGGGCTCGCGCGCTGCCGCCGCGGACCAGCCCGCGCGCGGCCGCTCGCGCCCGCAGAGAAAGCTCACGACGGGTGCGTCGTCCGAGCGCAACGTCGGGCGGAATTCGATCAGCACGGGGCGGCCAACGAAGGGACGGTCCATCACCGCGGTCGGCACCGCATCCGATAATCCGACGGTCGCGGTGCCCTCCATTTTTTTGGATTCGTCCTTGCCACCCGCATCGTCCTGGCGCGCGGCTCGCAACCGCAGCGCCTCGAGGCCACGAATGCTGCCGAGCGCGGACCCTTCCGAATCCGTGGCCCCGGCCGCCGCGCCGGCACGCCCGCCCTGGTATGCCATGGCGTCCGATGGCGCCAACCCGGTCTCGGCATGCTCCTCGAGCCAGAGCAATTGCATGGGCCGCAGGTGATTCCATGAGACGAGCGTCTGCGCGCGACGCACGCCGTCCCAGTAGACCGAGACGCCGATGGTGACGGCGGCAAGGACCGTGAGAACGCACAGGAAGAATTCGAGCGCGAGCAGGTCATTCATGTGCCATGTTCGTCCGCCGCGCCGCAAGTGCGCGGGGCTTGTGTCGCCTGTCACGCGCTCGCTCACCGGCAGGCCGCCGGAAGGTATTTCCCCGGGGGAGCGTCGGTCCCCGCCTTGCCGATGAGGTCGAACGGCAGGTGCCCAACCTCCTTGTCTTTCACCGAGCAGAACCACGCGAGGGGCGCCGTTGGATGCGCCTTGTTCACCATGGGGCGAAGATAGAAGTTGAAGCTGAGCTCCTTCGGCGCCTTTTCGAACCCGGGGCCCAATCCCAGCGAGACCTTGATCATTCCCTGCATCACGCTCATCGACACGACGTAGCGGCTGAGAAAGGCCTCGGGCGCGGGCAGTCCCGCCTGCTCGTTTCCGTCGGGGAATGTACCCCAGCGCGCGTAGTACTCGTCGACCGCGCGCTTGCCGATGTCGGCCACGACCAGGACCTCGGACATCTTCGAGCGGACGATGTAATCCCGGTAGGCCGGGATCGCGATCGCCGCGAGCACTCCGATGATCGCCACGACCATCATCAGCTCGATCAATGTGAATCCCCGCGCAAGTCTGCTTCGCATCGTCATCCCCCCAGGTTCCTGCGATCCGCAACGTAGTCCCGCCACACCCTCCACCACGCTTCCCATTCCGCCCCCGGCTTCGCGACACCGCCGCGCTCGACCGCCGGTGCGGGCTCCTCGATGCCGGCCAGGCCCGAGATCGAGGCGAAGGCCGCGCCGAACCACTCGGGCAGGGGCTGCGGAAAGCCGATCGCGACCGGCATCCAGTCGATCGCGCCGTCGCCGCCGACCAGCGCGAGCCAGTTGTTGCGGCCCAGCAGCAGCGCGCTGCCGACGAGCGGCTCGCCACGCTTGGTCGCGGTCGCGATCACCTGGCCCGTCGAGTAGTCCCAGATGCGCACCACGCCGTCGAGCGCGGTCGTCACCACCCAGCGCGCGTCCGGCGCGAACTCCGCCTTCACGACCGAGAAGCTGTGGCGCAGCGGCGCGCCGAGGTCGGCGAGCGTCGCCGAGTCGAGGACGCGCACGTTTCCGTCGACCGACAAGGTGAGGAGCTTGGCGCCATCGCGTGAGAAGCGCACCGAGGTGACGAACGTCGGCATTGCCCGCGTTCGGCTCGACGCGCTTGCCTCGGCATTCCAGATCGCGACGTCGCGGCCGCGCGAATGGGCGATCTCCGGCGCCCGCGGATTCACGTCCGCGCTGACGATGCCGCTCATCGACGCCGAAGCGAGGCCGATGCCGGTGCGCGCGTCGAACGACTGGAGCCGCTGTGGCAGCGCGACGAGGATCCTTTCCCCGTTGCGCGAAAAGCCCCACGCGATCGCGCCCTCGCCCGCGTCGATCGCAAGTCCCGTCGGCCGCGCCGTCACGACGTCGATGACGCGAATGCCACGATCCTGCAGGAGGGCGGCGAGCAGTTTCGCCTCGCCCGAGAACGCGAGGTCCGTGGCAGGGGCCGGAAGCCTCACGCGCGGCACGGCGAAGACTTCGCCGCCGCGCGTCGCCCTCCAGCCGAGGACGCCGTTGTCGAGGCCCCATGCGATCATCCCGCCGTCGTCGTCGAGCCGCACGCGCCGGATCGAAGCGCCGGGTTCCGCGACGCCGAACGTGCGAAGATCGTTGGTGTCCGCGTTCCGCAGCGTGGTGTCGATGCCGCCGACCTGCACCATGCCGGCGCGGTCGACGCGGGCGAAGGTGCCGCCGTCGCGGGCGAAGTCGAGGATCGGAGAAGTCTGCACCGGCCCTCTGGTCGATGATGGCGGCGTCAAGCTCGCGCGCCACACGCGAAGGACCTGGTCGTCGGCGAGGCTGACGATGCGCAGCGCCCCTTTCGACCGGCCCGCCGGGCGCGCGAAGATGACCGGCCCGCGATGCAGCAAGGGCTCCACGACCAGAGCGCCGCCCTCCTCGACCGTCGAGAACACGCGCACGGCGCCGTCGAACGCGGCCGTCACGACATGCTGCGGCCCGATGAAGTGCGCCTCGACGGCCGCGCCTTCGTGCGCGAGCGTGCGGCCGACGCGTCCGTCCGGCACGCTCGCCACGTAGACGTTGCCGCTCTGCGATGAGAGGACCGCTTGCGTGCTGTCGGGACCGAACTCCACGTGGTTGAACGGCAGCTTCGCTTGCGACTTTCCCTTCACCACGCCGTCACGCGTGTCCGCATACTCGACCAGGCCGCCGCGCATCACCGCGAGCCAGCGGCCATCGGGCGACAGAGCCGCGGCCTCGGGGAATTCGAGGCGAAACTGCGCCAGGCGCTTGAGCGGCGCGAGCGCCCAAAGCTCGCCCTGGCCGCCGCGGCGCGCGACAAACAAGCTCATCCCATCGGCAGCGAACAGCGCGCGTACGACCTGGGAATCGCCGCCCAGCGATTCGCGTGCGAACGCCGGCGGCGACTCGGTCGATGCCAGGTAAGCCACACCCGACGCGCCGGCGAGAAGCGCGCGCGCGCGCCGTGCATCGACCCACGCGCCGCGCAGTTCCTTCGTATCGGGCCCGAACGTCGTGGCGCGCCGCGAGCCATCGTGGGCGACGATCAGCAGCTCGCCATCGCGCGTTGCGTAGGTGGCGGCCGCCACGTCGGCGCCGAGCAGGCGCGCATACGGCTCCTGACCCTTGGCTTTCTGGATGCCGGGCGCGCACGTGACGCGCGCAGCCTTGCGCACATCGCTCCATGCACCGGCCTCGATGTCCAATGCCGCGCGTTGCTCGAGTTCCCCGGCCGTGCGCGCGGCCGGGGACGGCGCCCTCAACTCGGCACGGACGGGCGAATCGGCGGAGTCCAAAACGCCGCGGATGCACGCGATCGAGAAGGCGGGCATCTTCATCACCAGATACGCCGAGTCGGTCGAAAGCAGGAACGTGTCGTCGTCGATGGCGCCGGCGAACGACTTCGCGGAAGCGCTTTCCCACGGCAACGCGAGCTCGAGGCTCGCATAGACACGCTGCGTAATCAGCGACACCGAGCGCGCCGCCGCGCCCGCGTTGTCGGGATCGAGCGCGAGGGCGCGCGCGAGCGACACGTACGGCTCCTTGGGGACGTTCTGCTCGAGCGCGGCCGTCGCGCGCGCGAGCAGCAGCGAAGACTGGGTCTGGATGACCTTGGCCTTCTCCTCTTCGGCGCGCTGCAGCAGCACGGCGAATACGACCACCAGGATCGCCGCGCCCGCGGCCGTCGCCATGCCCACGCGCAGCAGGCGTCGCGTGCGCCTCAGGCGAGCGGCCTCGCGTTCGCGTTCCAACTCGAGCCGCACGCGCTCCTGGCGCTCGTTGCGGTCCTTGAGCACGACCGCGGTCAGCAGGTCATGGGTCAGCTCGACGCGCAGGACACCGAAGCGCTCCTCGAGTCGCAGCACGCGCTTCTCCACCAGCTCGCGGATCGCGGCCTCGGTCACCCCCGAGCGCTTCACCGCATCCTCGATCGCGGAGCTATCGCGGTAGCCGGATTCGGTGAGCAGCTCCTCTTCGATGAACTCGCGCAGCGCCGGTGCGGCATCGGCGACGCTGCGGTGGTAGAACTCCTCGATGATCTGCTCGCGCGCTCCCGACAGGAGGTCCGAGGAGATGCGCGGTTCGCCGCGCCGCTGCCGACGGTTGTTCAGCTCGTAGCAGACGATCGACAGCAGCGCGGGCTCGATCTCCGCGGTCTTGCCCGCGCGCGAGCGGCCCGACACGAAATCGACGATCTGCGCCGCGACCTCGCCATCGACCAGCTCGCCCCCGGTGCGACGCACCGCATCGAGCGCTTGCGCATGGCGCATGCGGGTCAGGCGCAGGCGGGCGCCCGTCGGCAGCCGCAGCGCGCGAAACAACTCCTCGAACTCGGGAAGGAAATCCTCGCGAAACCCGAGCAGCAAACGGAATCGCGGGGCGCCGAAGTGGTAACGCGCGGGCGCTGACGGATCGCTCTCGAGCTCGGAGCGCACGTGCGCCGGCACCCGCCCGTCGATGAGCTCCGCGAGCTCGGCGAGGAAGCCCCCCTCGCCCAGGTGCGCGGCGATCGCGCTTCCCGACGTGAAGATCTCCTCGAGCTGGTCGAGCACGATGACGGGCACGAGCGCGCGGTTCTGCGTATCCCAGAACTCGAGCTCGGCGTCGTTGAAATAGGTCCACAGTCCCTCGCCGGCGCCGGGCCTGCGCGCATCGATCGACTGGCGCTCGAGCGCCGCGGCGAGCACGCGCCAGAGCTGCTCGCGGATCGAGAGCGAAGAACCGAAGTCGAGGCGCACGTAGACCGGGAAGAACGCTTCTTCGCGCAACCGCGGGAAGAGGCCGGCCTGGATCAGCGACGACTTGCCGAGGCCCGATTGGCCATAGAGGAGGCAAAGGACGTCGCGCCGCACGAGGCGCAGCAGCTCCGCCGTCTCGTGCTCGCGCCCGTTGAAGAACGCGCTCGCGTCCTCGGAATACGGAAACAGCCCCGGCCAGGGATTCTCGCGATCGATGCGAAGGCCCGGCGATGCGGCCATCAGGCGAGCGCCGCGCGGCGCTGGTAGTTGGCCACGATCTGGCCCACGCGCGAGGCGAAGTCGGCGGTGGCGCGGCCCCCGGTGAGGCGCGTCCACTGCGCATTCATGAAAACTTCCGGGACCGAAGCGCCGTACTCGGGCGTATCGTCCACGACGACGGGAAGGATGAGCGGCATCTCGTCGGCGATGCCGAGCACGCGTTCGGCGGCGAGCCGCCACTCGCGGCGGAAGTAGCCTTCGGCGCGGCGCTCCGTATTGCGCGAGATGACCGGGATGAACGCGCCGCAGGTCTTGATGTAGCGGCGGATCTTCTGGTCGTAGAGGTCACCGGCCTCGAGCCGGTCCTTGTCCAGCCAGGCGGAGATCCCGGCGCGGTCGAGCATCGCCTTCAACTCGAGGACCGCGCCCATGTCTTCGCGCGCGTAACTGAGGAAGACCCCGCCCGGCGCCATGGTCGCCGTCTCGGGCACGGCTGCGGCCACGGCCATGGGCGCGGCTTCGGCTCCGCGCCGGCCGCCGCGGGTCCAGCGCGCGTGGAGCTCGTCGACGAATTGCGCGGGATCGAGCGAGAAGAAACGCGTGCCGTAGCTGTAGTTCGCGAAGAAGGCGACCAGGCCGTCGTCGGCCGGGACGTGCCCCTCGACCATGATCTCGAGCTCGCTGCGATGCTGCGAGAGCTGGCGATCCTTGGTGACGCGCAGGAAAAAGCGCACCAGCCAGTCGGGGAGCGCCGCGCCGATCACCAGCAGGTGATTGGCCCGCAGCTCGTCGAAGAGAAGGTGCGGACGCCGGACCTGCGACTGCAGGTTGGTCACGAACTCGAGCAGGTCCTCGTCGGTGACCGCGAACTCGGGCGCCGCCGACAGCTTGCCGAAGAGGGAGTACACGACCGGGCGATCGAGCGCCACGCGCTCGGCGGGGAGATCGTCGACGCGATTGGGGCAGAAACCGAGGTGCAGCGTGCGCGCCTCGCCGCCATGGCGCTCCCGATCAATCGCTTCCACCAGCATGGAGTCGAAGCTAAGCGAGACGTAGAGCCCGAAAGCGTCGATCGCCGCGAGCTTGCGCAACGCCTCCGGAGGCGAGAACGCCGTCTCGCGCGCGATGGCGCGAAGGCGCGGGTAGATCTCCTCGCGGCGTCCGCCCCTGGAAAGAAACCCGCGCGCGACCGATTCGAGCGTCGGAACCACCGAGGCGTCGAACGGAACCTTCAGCTTGTCGGCGAGGCGGCGCGCGATCGCTTCGTGCAGCGTGGTGCGCTTTCCCTCGAATTCGCCCACCAACAAGTCGGGGCCGACGATCGGTATGACGCGCCGCTCCTCGACGAACTGCATGAGGTCGTCCCAGAAGTCGTCGAGGCTTCCCGTCATTTTTTCCCGCTTGTCATGCGCTCCCTGGCCCGATTCTGCCAGCAAACGCGCCGCGGGGCACCGCTAGAGGGGACAGGCCACATCCGGCATCGAGTTGTGGACTGTCCCCGTTCTATTCATAGTCCGATGGCGGCGGGCAGCTGCAGATCAGGTTGCGGTCGCCGTACACGTTGTCGGCGCGGCCTACGGGCGACCAGTACCTCATGTGGCGGAGGCTCTGCAGTGGATAGGCCGCCATCTCGCGCGAGTAGCCGTGGTCCCAGGTCTCGGACGTCACCGCCGCCGCGGTGTGCGGTGCGTTGCGCAGCGGATTGTCGGTGCGGTCGAGGCGCCCATCCTCCACGCCGCGGATCTCCTCGCGAATCGCGATCATCGCGTCGCAGAAGCGATCGAGCTCGAACTTCGATTCGCTCTCGGTGGGCTCGACCATGAGCGTGCCGGCCACCGGGAACGACATCGTCGGCGCGTGGAAGCCGTAATCGATGAGGCGCTTGGCGACGTCCTCGACGCCGATGCCGGAAGCATCCTTGAGCGGACGCAGGTCGAGGATGCATTCGTGGGCGACCAGCCCGCGCGGCCCCGTGTACAGCACCGGATAGTGCGGCGCGAGCCGGTGCGCGACGTAATTCGCGTTGAGGATCGCCACCTCGGTCGCGGCGGTGAGGCCGGCGTCGCCCATCATCACGACGTACATCCAGGAAATCGGCAGGATCGACGCGCTGCCGAAGGGCGCGGCCGCGACGGCGCCGATCGCCTGCTTCGTTCCCTCGAGGCAGCGATGGCCCGGCAGGAAATCCTTCAGGTGCGCGGCAACCGCGACCGGCCCGACCCCGGGGCCGCCGCCGCCGTGCGGAATGCAGAACGTCTTGTGCAGGTTCAAGTGCGAGACGTCGCCCCCGAACTCGCCGGGCGCGCACAGTCCGACCATCGCGTTCATGTTGGCGCCGTCGACGTAGACCTGTCCGCCGTGCCGGTGCACGACCTCGCAGACGTGGGTGATCCCGGCCTCGAAGACACCGTGCGTCGACGGATAGGTCACCATGATCGCGGCAAGGTGGTCGGCATGCTGCGCCGCCTTCGCCTCGAGGTCGGCGAGCTCGACGTTGCCCTGGACGTCGCAGCTCACGACGACGACCTGCATGCCGGCCATCTGCGCCGATGCCGGATTGGTGCCGTGCGCGGAGCTGGGAATGAGGCACACGTTGCGACGGCCTTCGCCGCGGCTCTCGTGCCATGCCTTGATGATGAGCAAGCCTGCGTACTCGCCCTGGGAGCCTGCATTGGGCTGTAGCGACACCGCCGCGTAGCCCGTCGCCTGCGCGAGCATCTGCTCGAGCTCGTCGATCAGCTCGCGATAGCCGTGCCACTGCTCGGCGGGCGCGAATGGATGCATGTGCGCGAATTCGGGCCATGCCACCGGCATCATCTCGCTCGTCGCGTTGAGCTTCATCGTGCACGAGCCCAGCGGAATCATCGAACGGTCGAGGGCCACGTCCTTGTCCGCGAGATAGCGCAGGTAGCGCAGCATTTCCGTCTCGGAGTGGAAGCGGTTGAAGACCGGGTGCGCGAGATAGGGCGACGTTCGCGCGAGCTTCGCCGGAATCGCGTCGACAACCTCCGAGTCCAGATCCAACGCGGCGAACGCCACCGACTTGCCCGCGAAGACTTGCCACAACAGCTCGACCGCCGCGCTCGTCGTGGTCTCGTCGAGCGAGATGCCGAGGCGGTCGGCGCCGATGCGGCGGAAGTTGAATCCCACTTCCTGCGCGCGCTCGATGACGGCGCCGGCCTGCGTACCGGCCGCGATGGTGAGCGTGTCGAAGAACGCTTCGCCTTCCACTTGGAAGCCCAGCTTCTCGAGGCCCGCTCGCAGGATCGCCGCCAGCCGATGCACGCGCCGGGCGATCCGCTCGAGACCGCGCGGCCCGTGGTACACGGCGTACATCGACGCCATCACCGCGAGGAGCACCTGCGCGGTGCAGATGTTCGAGGTCGCCTTCTCGCGGCGGATGTGCTGCTCGCGCGTCTGTAGCGCGAGGCGCAGCGCCGGCCCGCCTTGCGCGTCCACGGTGACCCCGACCAGGCGACCCGGCATGCTGCGCTTGAGCTCATCGCGCGTGGCGAGGTAGCCGGCATGCGGCCCGCCGAAACCCATCGGCACGCCGAAGCGCTGTGCGCTGCCGACGACGACGTCCGCGCCCCACTCGCCCGGCGGCTTGAGGAGCGTCAGCGCGAGAAGGTCGGCCGCCACCACGAGCAGCGCGCCGCGCCCATGCACACTCTCCGCGAGCGGGATGTATTCGCGGATTTCCCCCTCCGCGCCGGGGTACTGGACGATCACGGCAAACGCGTCGAGCGCCGCGAGCTCGGACGCCGGCACGACGCGCAATCACGTCGATCGTCTGGGGCAGCACGTCCTCGGCGACACCGAAAACGCGCGAGCCGCTCTTGGCCGAGCGCAGGCAGAGCGTCATGGCCTCGGCCGCGGCGGTGGCTTCATCGAGCATCGAAGCGTTCGCGATCGCCATGCCGGTGAGGTCGGTGACCATCGTCTGGAAATTGAGGAGCGCTTCGAGGCGCCCCTGGGAGATTTCCGGCTGGTACGGGGTGTACGCCGTGTACCAGGCAGGACTCTCGAAAACATTGCGCTGGATGACGCCCGGCGTGTGCGTGCCGTAGTAGCCCTGTCCGATGAACGACTTGAATACGCGGTTCTTGCGCGACATCGCGCGCAGGCGCGCGAGCGCCTCGGACTCGCTTTCCGGGGCGCCGATCTGCATCGGCGTGCGCCGCCGGATCGCGGCGGGAACGACCGCGTCGATGAGCGCCGCGCGCGAGGCGTAGCCCAGCTCGCGGAGCATCGCGGTTTCGTCCTGGCCGTCGGGGCCGATATGGCGGCGCTGGAATGCGTCGTGGTCTTCCAGGTCTGCGAGGGCGATGCGATCGCTCGCGGCGGTGAGCGGCGTGTCCGGCATGGAAGCGCTCCTCAAGCGGAAGCCGCTTTTTCGTAAGCGGCTGAATCGAGGAGCTTGTCCAGCTCCGCGGGGTTGTCGGGCTTCACGCGATACATCCACGCGGCGTACGCGTCGGCATTGACCTGCTCGGGCGCGCCCGAAAGCGCCTCGTTGGCCGCGACCACTTCGCCCGAGACCGGCGCGTAGATGTCGGAGGCGGCTTTCACCGATTCGACGACGCCCACCGCCTCGCCCACGGTGACCTTGCGTCCCGGCTTCGGTGCCTCGACGAAGACGATGTCGCCGAGCTGCTCCTGGGCGTGGTCGGTGATACCCACGCTCACGGTTCCGTCCGCCTCGCGCTTCACCCACTCGTGCGATTCGGTGTATCGCAGATCCTGCGGCACTTTCATGGTTGTTCCTTCGTTAGTTGACGAGAACCTTGCCCTGGCGCACGAACGGCGGCTTCACGACCTCGGCCGCGAGCGCCTTGTCGCGAACCTGCACGCGCACCTTGTCCCCCGGCGCGGTGCCGAGCGGGAGGCGCGCGAGCGCGATGGAGCGCGCGAGCGTGGGCGAGAAAGTGCCGCTGGTCACCTCGCCCTCCCCACGCCCATCGTGCATCTTCTGGTGGGCGCGGAGCACGCCGCCCGCTTCCACCAGCACGAGCCCGAGGAATTCATGCCGCTTTCCTTGCGCGCGGAGCGCCTCCTTGCCGACGAAATCGCGCGCGCTTTGCAGATCGACGGTCCAGGCGAGTCCCGCGTCGAGAGGCGAAACGTTCTCGTCCATGTCCTGCCCGTAGAGGTTCATGCCGGCTTCGAGCCTGAGGGTGTCGCGCGCGCCGAGCCCGCAAGGCCGCACGCCCGCCTTCGCCAGCGCATTCCACGCATCAACGACCCGCGACGCCGGCAGGACCATCTCGAAGCCATCCTCGCCGGTGTAGCCGGTGCGGGCCACCATGGAATCGCCGGCAATCGCGCCGTTGAATGGCGCGAGCGGCGCGCTCGCCGCCTCGAGGTCCGGGAATGCGCTCCAGAACTTCGCGCGCGCGCTCGGCCCCTGGACCGCGATGATCGCGGCGTCGCGCCGCGGCGTGATCGTGAGCCCGGCGCGGTGCTTCCCCTCGAGCGCGGACAGCCACGCGATGTCCTTGGCCGCGGTGCCCGCGTTGACGACCAGGCGGAAGAAATCCTCGCGAAAGAAGTAGACGATCAAGTCGTCGACGACCCCGCCCTTCTCGTTCAGCATGCACGAGTAGAGCGCCTTGCCCGGCGTCTTCAGCTTGTCGACGTTGTTGGCGAGCGCGAAGCGCAGGAAAGCGCCCACGTCCGATCCTTCGATATCGACGACCTGCATGTGCGAGACGTCGAACATGCCGGCGTCGCGGCGCACCGCGTGATGCTCCTCGATCTGCGAGCCGTAGTTGACCGGCATGTCCCAGCCGCCGAAATCGACCATGCGCGCGCCGGCGGCGCGGTGCACGGCATTGAGGGGCGTGGTCTTCAACATCGGCTTCTCCGGTCGACAAAACGCAAAGGGGCGGCGCAAGCCACGCTTGCTCGCCCCCTCTGTCCTGGTACCTGAGAGATTCGCCCCTTCGGTGGACGGTTGTGCCGTCGCTCTCCAGAGTCCGGAAATGTTTCCGGGTCCGATCGGTCCTTTTGCCTGAGAGTTTGCGGGTGCTACCCCTTCGGCGGCCTTGCGGCTCTCTCCCGGTCAGATGCCTGAATTCTACTACGCCGTCGAGCTCTCCTGCCAAAGCCCCAGCGCCTGCTGAGCCGGCCGATCGGAAAGGCTGAAGAGGATCGCGTCCTCGTCGGCGAAATGCTGCACGGCGGCCCACGACGGCGTGACGAAGACGTCGCGCGGTCCCCATTGCAGCGATTCCTTGCCGGCCAGCGTTCGGCCGCGACCCTCGACGACGCAATAGACCGCGGCGTCGGTCGCGCGAGAGACGCTCCCCGAGAATCCGCGCGGCAGCCATTGCAGGAATGCCGCCATCGTCGGCGTCGGATAGGCGCCGGTCACCGGGTTGCGATAGGTGAGCTTCGCGCCGTGGCAGGGATCGAGCGGCTTCTCGATCCGTAGGCGCTCGAGCGCTTCACGCGCCGCGCCGTACGGATAGCTGAAAGTCGGCGCCTTCGAAGTCGACACCGGCGTGGAGACTTCCTCCGCGGCATTCTCTGCGAAGCCGGCGTCGAAGAAGCGCACCAGCGGAATGTCGAGCCCGTCGAGCCACACCACGGGACCTGCGCCAGCGTGGTCGAGGGACGAGCCGGTCGCTGGATATCCGTGGTCATGCCACGTTTGCGCGGGCGTGACGATGAAATCGCCCGGGTGCATCACCACCCGCTCGCCGTCGACCGCGGTGAACGCTCCGTCGCCCTCGACGATGAAGCGAATCGCCGACTGCGAGTGGCGATGGCACGGCGCGACCTCGCCGGGAAGGATGAGCTGCAGGCCCGCGTAAAGGGTGTGCGTGATCGAGGACGCCCCGCGCAGTCCCGGATTCTCGAAGACGAGCACGCGCCGCACCGCCTCGCGCGCCGAGATGAGCTCGCCCGCCTCCATGAGGAAAGGGCGCACGGTCTCGTAGGGCCACAGCGCCGGCACGCAAGGCGTGGACGGCGTGGGCGGCACGAGGTCGTGGATCACCTCCCACAGCGGCGTCATGCCGTGCGCGCCGATGCGCCGGTAGAAGTCCTTGCGCTGGTCGACGGGGTTCGCGCTCATGGATGGATTCTAGTCCGCCTCGATGCGCGCATCACGGATCACCTTCGCCCAGCGCTCCAGGTCGTGCGCGGTGAGCTGCGCGAGCTCTTCGGGCGTACCGCCCGTGGTCGCGAGCCCCTGCTTGGCGAGCGTCTCGCGCATCTCGGGAAGCTTGAGGAGCGCGTTGAATTCGGCGTTCAGCTTCGCGACAATCTCGCGCGGCGTGCCCGCGGGCGCGTAGAGCGCATACCAGATGTCGACGTCGATTTCGCGAATGCCCGCGGCTTGCGCGAGCGTCGGCGTCTCCGGCGTGGCGCCCGAACGAACGACGCCGCCCGAGGCGAGCATGCGCAGCTTTCCACTCTGCACCTGCGGGAGCGCGACGTGCACCGGAAGGAACATCACCGCGATCTGCCCTCCCAGGAGATCGGTGACGGCGGGCCCCGTGCCCTTGTAGGGAACGTGGACGAGGTCGATGCCGGTCGCGTTCTTGAGGAGCTCCATCGCGATATGGTGCGGCGTGCCCTTTCCCGGCGAGCCGTAGTCGATCTTGCCGGGGCTCGCCTTGGCGAGCGCCACCAGCTCCGCGACGCTCGTCGCCTTGATCGACGGATGCACCACGAGCGCCAGGCTGCCGAGCGCGAGAGGCAGCACCGGCGAAAAATCCTTCACCGGGTCGTAGGGAATCGTGCGAAAGAGGCTTCGATTGAGGACGAATGTGCTCGTGGACATGAGCAGCGTGTAGCCATCCGGTGCCGATTTCGCCACGGCATCCGTGCCGATATTGCCGCTCGCGCCGACGCGGTTCTCGACGACCACCGCCGCATTCCAGCGATCGGCGATCTTCGGCCCGAGCGTGCGCGCGAGGATGTCGATTCCGGTCCCCGGCGTGAACGGCACGATGATGCGGATCGGCCGGCGCGGATAGGGTTCCTCCCCGATGGCGGGAATGGCGAGAGCGGCCAGAGCACTGCAGAACGCCCGTCGCCTCATGGGGTCGCGCCTTCGCTGAGTGAAGCGCGATCGTACCCCGCAACGCGCTTGTAGCCGTCGGAAATCGTCGCCAGCTCCTCGGCGCTGATGATGTCCTCGATGCGCCCGAACGGTTTGTCGCCGGTTCGCAGGTAGACCTCGCGCAGGATGGCGTCGGGCGGATTGCTGCGGTTCGCGAGCACGATCTGCGCGGTGGCCTGCAGGCGCTTGTCCTGGTAGGCGACGAGCGCTTGCGCAGGGTCTGGAATTGCAGCGAGGCATTCGGCGAGAACACGCGCGTCGATGATCGCCTGTCCCGCGCCATTCGAGCCGCGCGGCACCATGGGATGCGCCGCGTCGCCGAGGAGCGTCACGCGTCCCCGGCTCCACCAGGGCAAGGGATCCTGGTCGACCATCGGAAACTCGAGGACGGTATCGGCCGCGCGAAGAAAAGCGGGCACGTCGAGCCAGTCGAAGCGCCAGTCCTCGAAGGCGCCGATGAAGTCCTCCAGCCGTCCGGGCCGGTTCCAGTCGCGCTTCTTGTAGCGCGGCGTCTCGATCTCCGCGAGCCAGTTCACCAGCTGGCGGCCGTTCGCGTCGATGCGATCGCGCACCGGATAGGCGACGAGCTTGCCGTGCGCCAGCCACCCCGCGCGCACGAAGCTCCCACCCGAGAGAAACGCCGGCCAGCGGGTCACGCCGCGCCACGCATTCACGCCCGAGTACACCGGCTCGCCTTCGCCGGGATGAAGCTGCTTTCGCACCGTCGAGTGCAACCCGTCGCAGCCGACCACGACATCGGCGCGTTGCGGCTCGAGCGCCGCACCGGTTCCCGCATCGACACAGTGCGCGATCGCGCAGTCGCCATCGGCCTCGACGCGAGTGCACTTCCAACCGGTGAGGAGGCGCTTGGCACCGAGGCGCGCGGTCACCGCCTCGAGCAGCACGTCCTGCAGGTCGCCGCGATGGATGGAGAGCTGCGGCCATTCGTAACCGGCGAATCGTCCCAGCGGCTCGCGGTGGATGAGCTGGCCGAAACGGTTGAAGAACACGGCCTCGCGCGTGGTGACGGCGAGCTTCGTGAGCGCCTCCTCGAGGCCAAGCGTGGAGAGCTCGCGCGTCGCATGCGGCAACAGGTTGATGCCCAGGCCGACGGGCCGGATCGCGACGGCCGATTCGAAGACACGCGCGCCGATGCCGGCGCGATGCAGGGCCAGCGCCAGCGTGAGGCCCCCGATGCCGGCACCGATGACGATGGCTTCCATCGGAAAATGATAACGCCTTAGCGCGACGTCACGATGGGCTGGGCGATGATCCAGAGACTGGTGAGCGTATAGGCGATCATGAGCGCGACCATCGGCAACTGGCTGCGAAGCGCCTGGCGCCGGCCGGGGAATTCCCGCAGCGAGACCACGTGGGCAAGGTAGAGCGCAGCCACGTGTCCCGTGACGATCGCCGTGACCGAGAGATACCAGACGGCTTTCGCATCGAGCAGCCCCAGGCGCACGAAGTGGTTGCGCGTGCCGAAGAGGTCCCAACCGATGCCGAACGGATCCGATGCGAGGGGAATGAGGTATTGGCCGGCCATGAAGAGAAACGAGAGGTAGTGGGCCACGTGGTATGCGATCGCGATCGGCACGAGCGTCAGGACAAAAAGGCCCGAGAGGCGCGCGCGCGAGACCGATGAGCCACCCGCCCGTGCGATCGATGCGCAGAAAAGCTCGTACACCGAATAAAACAGGAGCGGGGCGGTGATGAGTCCCAGTGTCCGCACCGCCGGACCCGCTTCGAATGCCGATTCCGCCGCCTGCGCGATGTCCGCCCACGCCGGCGTTTCGAGAAACCCGTCGAAGGTCACGCTCGCGAGCATGAGGATCACGAGCGCCTTTTGCGAGGCGGAGACCGGCTGCGCCGCGACCAAGCCCGAGCCGTAGGGCCGGAGCTCGAGAGCGGCGAGTCGCGCGCCCTCGAAGCGCAGCGCCGTCGGCGCGAAGCGCGCCATGATCGAGAAGACGCAGGCGAAGGCTTCGCCGCTGCGCAACCAGCGTTCGCGGCCGAACGCGAACATCGCGATCCAGGTCGCGATGGAATAGGCGCAGATGGCGGCGGCGAGTGGGGCTGGATGGTCGCTGCGATCCCAGGCGACCTCCATCCAGGCGAACAGCAGGAAGAGCGCGACCGCGGGCCATGCGCCGACCCGCTCCGGAAGCGCGAGCAAAGCGTCGCCCCGCCGCGGTGCGGCGCGCGCCAGGATCGGTTCGATCGCCCGGTAGATCGTATCGAGCGGGCTCGCGAGGCGCCATACGTCCACGAGAAGCGCGCACACATAGGCCATTCCCACCCACCACACGGCCCATACCAGCACTGGAGCGATGTTCTTGAGCGGACTCTGGTTGCCGAGGAATCCCGCCGCGAGCACCAGCGCGTAGAGCGCGACGGCGACCGATCGCAGGGCGGCGACGAGGATGGGCGCCACGCCGCGCGGGTTGAAGCGCCACGCCGCGAGCGGATCCTGGACGCTGCGCCGGCCGCCGGGTGGTGCCGCGCGAACGTAGACGGCGAGCATCACGCAGGAGAGCACGATCGTGAGCACGGCGCCGAGCAGGTAGAGCCACAGCGGGATGGGCAGGTCGTAGCGCTGGCCGAAGCCATGCGCCCGCGCGGATGTCGCGCACACGCAGGCCGCCGTCGCGAGCAGCGTACATAACGCGATGCGCGTCACCGCGGATGCACTTCGAGGTAGAGGAGCGTTCGCTCGCGCGCATGCGCCACCCCGGCCGCCGAGGCGGCGACGAGGTGCGCGGTGACCGGAAATCGCCCCGCGAGCTGCGCATCGATGCGCAGCTCACGTGCGACTCCGCTTTGCAACGCGACCTCGAGGTCCAATCCATGCACGTGGATGGTCATCGGCTCGTCGGCGGTCCAGCGCAGCGTCACGCGTTCGCCCTGCCGAACGCGCAGCGTCCGGGTCCCGCCTTCGAGGCGGCGGCCCGCGACCCGCAACTCGAACGTGCTTTCGTTCACGGCGGCAGGATTCGGGGTGGGCTGCGCCTGTATCGGCCC
>WNFL01343556.1_pt2 | contig 17365 bp, 14 predicted proteins | sample 5400361 | NCBI WGS metagenome assembly WNFL01 (sample SAMN13153351, study PRJNA577476) | soil metagenome | isolation source: 40 cm soil on Douglas fir-dominated hillslope | place: USA:California | collected 2013-09-17 | reverse complement strand
AGCTGATCGAGCAAAGGCCACAGAGAAAGCGCCCGCATCCATCGCAGATCGTTTCCGCGCGGTTGTTCGCGTGGAAAAAGCAACTCGATTCTCCTGGTTCGCAGGCAACGATCGAAATTGCGCCAGAGGGAATGGTAATCGCTGGAAAAACCGTAGTCATCACTTGAGCTGAGCAAGCCGGGCAGGCCTGGAAGTGTCCGGAGTTCCAAAACTCCGGTCCCAGCAGACGATTGCAAAGCGGACAGAATGCGCCTTCCTTCATGCGTCTCGTTTTACCACGCGGGTATCGCAGATGTAGTCATGCAATGCCCTTTTTTCCGAATCGAAAGCGGCCATGATGTACCCGAGATAAATGGTGAAGTTGGTCAACGCTTGCGCGAAATAGCGAGCAGCCGCCCTCCAATAAGAGACTTTGGATCGATCGGAGCGGACGATGCGCAGCTTCACCGCCATCTTCCCCGGGGTTGCTCCGTATTTACCCACGAAAAATACATAGTACGCGAAGCTAATGAGAAAAATCAGAAACACGTAGATCCCATAGGCAATCCAAAACGTCTGACTCGCACCAAACGGAAAAATGCGGGGATACTGAGTCGTTATGCTTGCCATCAGCGAAAACGAGTAAATCTGCCACGCGATTTGCAGCGGCACCCTCATAAAGAAAAGGATCACCATGTCGATCAGATAGGCGCCGAACCGGATCCAGAAACCGCCGTAAATCGCCTTTAGATCTGGTGCCAGCCCCTCACGAATTTGCGCAAAGAACGATTCTCTGCAGTCGGGACAGATCGTCATCGTACCATACCGGATAATCGGCTCCTGCGGGACGAGTTGCTTACAGACGTTGCATTTGACCGCGGCCCGTTGGAACGCCTCAGCGAAACTGGTCCATCCGGACATTCCTTGACGCCAAATCAGGGTTCCGAGCCGAATAGCGCCAAATTGAAAAAGCCTTTCTAATTCAGCAACATCGATCGGACCTTTTGGTTGGCCCTCCGTCAAGTAATACCAGGTCATAGCCGCTTGCAGACGCGGCAGCATGGTCATGAAGATTGGATGCGAAATCAAGCGGAACGGTAGGGAGACGGTGTAGCTTGCGTGGTAATGGGTCACATAGGACATATAGGACTCATACGACCTAGGGGATCAGGCTACCGGAGCGCCCGAATCAACTTCCCCAGTGTCACGATGGCTTCGGCAAAGAGTGGAGAAAATTGGTAGCCACAGCTAAGCCGAAAACAATTTCCATATCGGTCACCGCGAGCAGAAAAAATCTTTCCCGGTGCGATCGCGATTCGATAACGATTGAGTGCCTGTTTGGCTAGCTCAAGCGTGTCGCAAGGAACTTCGATCCAAAGCACGAACCCTCCGCTCGGACGGGAAATTCGTGTTTCCGAGGGAAATGATTCGACCACCGCGTTCGCAAAGCGATAGAGCTGTTCGGTCAGGAACGCGCGCATCCGACGAAGGTGCCGGTCTAAGGAACCGCTCTTGAGAAACTCGGCGACCACAAGCTGGGTCAGCGAAGGCGTTGCCAGACTGCCGGACGATTTAAGTTGGAGGATGCGATCCCGATATTTGCCCGGAGCAATCCAGCCAAGACGGAAACCGGGAGCCAAGATTTTTGAAAACGAGTTCACTAGAATGACCGATCCGGTTTCATCGAATGCTTTCGCGACAACAGGCCGCGCTTTACCAGGCTGGTGTAGATCTCCAAAAACGTCGTCCTCGATCAACGCGACTTGATGCTTCGCCAATAATTGAACCAGTTGTTGTTTGGTTTCAGCACTCAATGTGCATCCGAGAGGATTACTGTGATTAGTCACGAAAAGGCAGGCGCGGATCCGAGGAAAGCGGCTCAACGCCCTGGCAACATCCTGGACCGAGATTCCTTGTTCCGGATCGGTGGCCAACTCTACCACGCGCAGGTTCAAGCTCTCGATGATCTCGAGCGTTCCGAAATACGACGGCGACTCCGCCAAGACAATGTCTCCGGGATTGCAACATGCTCGAAGAGCGAGGTTGATGGCTTCGGATGCGCCGACTGTTACCACGAAATCGTCAGGTGTAAGAAAGCACCCGCATTCGGAAGCGCGTCGCGCCAGCTGTTGACGGAGCTTTCTGGCCCCAGCCGGCTCTCCTTGGCGGACAACTTCGATCGGGAAACGTCTCGCTATGCCGGTGATAGTCTGGATCAACTGGCGCGTAGGAAGAATGTCCGGACTGGGTAACGTCAAACCCAGGGGAACGAAATCAGTGGCAGTACCGAACAGGATGGTCTGATGGCGTAATGCACTGAGTTCGACATTGGTTGCGTGGAAAACGGTGGATTGGGTGGATGGGGGACGTAACGCTCGGACATCCTTATGGCGAACAAAAAATCCGCTGCGCGGCCGCGGTTCGACTAGTCCGCGATCTTCTAACAATCGAAAGGCTCGGAGTACGGTCTCCATGCTGTAGCTATGGCGCAAAGCCAATTCCCGAACTGACGGAAGTCGATCGCCCGGCAGATAGGTATTTGCAGCGATCTGGGTGCTAAGAAGCTCTGCCAGTCGGCTATAAGCGAGCAGCCTGTCGGTCTTCAAGTTCATTCCAATAGGTCGACGAGCATACGAAAGCTTTTGGAGATCGGTCAGCCGGGGATTAGGCAACCTGCTCCGAATCATTCCGCTGCGCAATCTGTTCTGGTCGATTTTCGCAGTATCTGTATCTGTTCTGGTCAGGAGATCGCGCGAACTTCTTTGCGTGGAAGGAACGCGCTCCTCTTTACCGCTACCGCGAATCGGCTCTGCTTCACTGGACGAACTGCAGGGTTGGATTTTTACTTCGATTGGCGTGGCTTGTTTCAGCCTCTCTTTTGTCACTGCTCGGCTTGCGCTGCGTAATCGCATTAGCTAGGGGCGCCGGTGCCGGTCTGGTTGCCGTAGTCTGCGTGTTAGCAGGAAAATATCCGCTGCCGACACGCAGACAGATCGTCAGATTAGGTCTAGCCGCGATCGGTATCGTTTTCGTTTTCCCGATCTTTACGACAATCGCGCTACAGACGGTCCCAGCCGGTCACGCTGCTACGATCGCAGCGGTATTGCCGCTTTTGACCGCGCTATTCGGCGTCCTGCGGAAACGAGAAAGGGCCCCATTCGCTTTTTGGGCGATTGCAGGATGTGGCACGTTGGTGGTCGCCTGGTTTTTGATCTCCCGGTCGAACGGCCTGCAGCTGGAACGAGCTGATGTCCTTGTAGTCCTCGCTTGTGTCGCTTGCGCCTATGGTTATGCAGAGGGTGGTCTCTTGGCCCAAGAGATTGGCGGATGGCGAGCGATCTGCTGGATGCTGGTTTTCGCGATGCCGGTCGCGGTCGCTTTGCTAGTCTCTTATTTGATGTGGCGAGGCGGAGTCAATCAGGTTGACTCACCCGCCGCCTGGTTCGGTCTTTTGTACCAAATTGCCGTCTCTCAATTCATCGGCTTTGCGTTTTACTATCGAGGTTTGGCTCTGGGTGGCGTGGCAAAAATGAGTCAAATCCAACAATTCCAAGCGGTATTGGCGGTACTAGCGGCGAGTTTGTTTTTGGGTGAGCGAATCGACTTTCAGCTCTGGATTGTTTTGGGACTTCTATTGATCGCGGTGGTTGCAAGTCGCTGGAGTCTTCAGTCAGCGAACGGCAACGAACGACAATGAACACCAGCGAACGACAATGAACGGAACCCAATATTTGCTATCTGCTATCTGCTATCTGTGATTTGTCATCTCATTCGAGCCAAGGCGAGAATGATGGGTGCGGCCTCAATCAACTCAATATTCAAGAGATTGTGATTGGCGGGCTATCAATGGGTGGCCAGATCGTGATGGAGTTCTGCCGACTCTATCCGGAGCGAGTTCGTGGAGTCTTACTGGCGGCGACGTTTCCGAGGGCCGAAAAAGAAGAGGGTAAGCGAAACCGAGCGAAAATGGCGGATCGCCTGCTGCGTGAGGGTATGGAGACATACGCCGAAGAAGTGCTGCCTAAAATGGTGGCGCCCCGAAACATAGCGGCCCTTCCGGCGGTAGCTGAGCATGTCCGCTCAATGATGCGGGCGGCACACCCGGCCGGCGCTGCAGCGGCATTACGCGGCCGAGCCGAGCGTCCCGATTACGAAAGCGCACTGGCGAGTCTAGACGTTCCAGCGCTCGTCGTGGTCGGCGACGAAGACGCGTTTACGACTCGGACTGACGCGGAACAGATGCACGTTCTGCTGAGGCGGTCAGAGCTCGTCTGGATGGAAGGGGCGGGGCACATACCCAATCTGGAGCGAGAGGTCGAGTTTAATGCGGCGCTGGGCCGGTTCCTGGATCGCGTAGCAGCGACAAAAGCACCGCGCATTGGCTCTAGCCTACCGGTATCGTGAGCGTTAGATGGCGTAAGAAATTAGCGCAAAGCTACGGATTTGGACGTTTGTTCCGCAGAAACGGGCTGAAAATAGCCCAGCAACACTCATTGGATCAAAATTGATTCTGCCGCGCCTTCAGCGCTACTCGCCTTTATTTCACATTCCCTGGGCCTAACAGCCCAGGCTATAATCTTGTCTGCGCTTCGCGCCTCTTCATTGCTCTATAGGGAAACTGACTCCAAAAATCCGACAGGCTCCCAAGGCTGACAGATCCTGCTTTCGCCGGATCTGCCGCCTTCGCAGACTACGGCGCGCCCTGACAGTCAGCGTGTGCAAAATCATAGAGCTGAGCCACGACGTAGGCTTGGCGGAGTCGGGTTTCACCCTACCGGACCGGCGCAGTGGACCGGCGGACGATCAGCTTAGGGGTGAACATTTTTCGTTGAGCGCCTCGGCTACCCCGGAGTCGTTTCAACATAAGGTCGATTGTGAAACGGCCCATTGCTTCCACCGGTTGGGCGATCACGGTCAACGGCGGATCGATGTAGCGCGCCCAAAAACCATCGTCGAATGTCACGATAGAAAGTTGTTCAGGCAGCTTGATTCCACGTTCTCGAACCAATGCGATCAGACCGGCCGCCATTTCCATATTAGCAGTGAAAACCGCCGTCGGTGGATGCTTCAGGCTCAGAAGGCGCTGGGTGCAGGAGTAACCCGATTCCGACTGGAAATTGCCAATCTGAATGTAATTGGGTGGAAGGGCAATCGACCGCTTGGCCAAAGCTTCCTGAAATCCAAAAAGACGAGCCCTTCCATTTGAAAGATGCTGGGGCCCGGCAATGGTTGCGATTCGGGTATGTCCAAGTCCGGCGAAGTGTTCGACGGCGAGTTCGGCTCCTTTTTGATTATTTACGGTAATGGTATCGGTATGGTCCAGACCGGACTCGCGGTCAAAGTCGACCAGGATGGCGCCACTTTTGCGCACCAGTTCTAGCATTTCCAGATTGCCGCCGGTTGAGCAGTTGATAACTCCAGCGACTTTCCGATCGAGCAGCATGCGAAGCGCTGCTTCTTCCTTTTCTTTGTCTTCGTCCGCGTTGCAAATCAGGATCGTATAGCCGTTCGCTCTGGCTTGGTCCTCGATGCTTTTGACAAATGCAGCGAAAAAATAATTACGAATGTCCGAGATAACCACTCCGATGGTTCGGGTTTGTTGGGCGCGGAGGGAACGCGGACGACCTGGTTGGTAATGGCCATTACGATGGACCGCGGCGAGGACTCGTTCACGAGTGGCGGGCGCAACATCATCGGGCCGATTCAGTGCGCGGGAGATGGTGGCGATGCTAAGGTTTAATTCATGGGCGAGCTCGACGAGAGTCATTGTTACCGGGCGGGCGATCCGTTGTTCTACGGATTGCTAGAATAGTGAGAAGATGCGAGAGATAAAATTGAATGTAAAGCTTTACATTGCGCCGACCCGCGCGTATCAATCAAAAACCCCCTCTCCCCAGCCTAGTGTCTCGCCCGATTCCAATTGATTTCGAATCCCGAATTTCGGATTTCGAGTTCCGGACTCCAGCATCCGCATTCCGCATTCCGCAATCCGCGTTTCTTATTGCGTATGTCGTTGTCTGATTCGCCCAGCCAACCGCCCCAACGTTTGGCGCTGGAGATGCGGCAAATTTCGAAGTCATTTGGACCAACGCAGGTCCTTCGCGATGTCGATTTCGCACTGAGACCCGGCGAAATTCATGCGCTCATGGGGGAGAATGGCGCCGGCAAATCGACCTTGATGAAGATAGCCGGAGGCCTCATTGAAGACTTCGAAGGTCAGATTCTCGTTGATGGCCAGCCGGTCCACCTCGCTTCTCCCCGGGATGCAACTCGGGCTGGGATTGCGATGATTCACCAGGAACTCAGCTTGGTGCCGGAACTGCAAGTAGACGAAAACATTTTTCTCGGGCAGGAGAAACTCCAATCGCTGTTTCTGGTAGATCGACGGAATCAGATCCAAGCCGCGCGCGACGTCCTGAGAACGCTCGACTTTCAGGGGAAGGTTCAGGTTCCGGTATCACAACTTCGAGTCGGCGAACAGCAATTGATCGAAATAGCAAAGGCGCTGGTCGCCAAGGCGCGGATTCTAATCATGGACGAGGCGACCTCGGCGCTCTCCATTAACGAGACGGATCGCCTGTTCCAAGTGATCCGAAGGTTGGCCGAGGAAGGAGTTGCGATCGTCTATATCTCTCATCGCATGGAGGAGGTCTTTGCCCTTGCCCACACGGTGACTGTTTTGCGTGATGGCCGGCAGATCGGGACGGTGCCGGGAAAAGACGCTACGAGGCGGGAACTCATTCGGATGATGGTCGGCCGGGAAATTCAGGAAATGCTAGCCGAGGATAAGAGCGCAACCAGGACAGCGAAGCCGATGCTGGAGGTTCGTAAACTTTCGTTGGAGCACCCGGCTCCGACACCTAGCCGGCCGATGTTAGTTCAAGACATTAGCTTTTCGGTAGGAGCTGGCGAGGTGTTCGGGCTTGGCGGATTGCTCGGAGCCGGAAGAACTGAGGTTTTGCAGGTTCTGTATGGTCTGCATCCCGGAACGTCTGATGGCAATATCTGGATAGAAGGCAAACCGGTTCGGATCCTTGGCCCGGTGCAAGCGAAGGCGCGGGGCATAGCGTTGGTCACTGAAGATCGGAAGCGAGACGGACTCGTTTTGAGCGCTGGGATTGACCGAAATATTGGGTTGCCGGTCATGCGGACGCTTACTCACCTGGGTATTGTTTTACCAGGGAAAGAGAAAGAATTGGCAAAGTCGATAATTCGCCAGCTCAATATTCACGCGCGTGAACCAGAACAAGTAACGGGTTCCCTCAGCGGCGGCAACCAGCAAAAAGTTGTGGTTGGGAAATGCCTGGTGACCAAGCCCAGGGTGTTCTTGCTCGACGAACCGACCCGCGGAATCGATGTTGGCGCAAAGGCCGAAATTTATCGGTTAATTGGCGAACTCGCCGACCAGGGATTGGCGATTGTTTTAGTGTCTTCTGAACTTCCGGAACTTATGCTGTTGTGCGACCGCATTCTCGTGCTGCGCGAAGGTCGTCCGACGGCATTACTCGACCGATCGGAATTTTCGCAGGAGACGATTCTTGAATACGCCTCACCGGGAGGCGCTATCCAACCTGAATTTTTGAAACTGGAGACGACGGTGTGAAAGGGATCGGCACGGCAGCGGGAAATTTCCTGTTAAAGACGAAGTTGTAATAGTTCTATCGCCGGTCAACCGCAAAGGGGTAAACATTTTTTTGGAGCCCGGGAATCAGGCTGATGTCCTTCGACAAGTTTCGAATAACGGAATCATCGCGGTGGGAATGACTCTCGTGATCCTGACCGGCGGTATCGATCTCTCGGTGGGTTCGATGATGGCCCTTGGGTGCATGCTCTGTGCGATGCTTCTAACCTTGACGGGCTGGACAGCTGCGTCTGTCACTTCGATTCCGATTTTAGCGATCGTATCCGTTTTTCTTTGCAGCTACTTGGTACCGCTAGTCGCCACGAATCTGCGGCGTGGGTCGGCCAAACCAGTTGAGCAAGCGGGCATGACTACTCGCCTTTTGGGGTTAGTCCTGGGCGTCGTAGTAGCGGCTTCGTTAGCTTGGTGGACTACTGGTCAGCTCCAAACAAAGTTTGGCGTTTTGAGCGTTCTGATTACGGTGCCCGCTGTCGGTTTAGCGATCGGTGGGCTGACCGGCCTGATCATCTCTAAAGGCAGGTTGCAGCCATTCATCGTAACCCTGGCAATGATGGTCGCCATCCTGGGTGTCGCGCGTCTATTGGGTGGTGAGACCGCGTCTGTTTATCCGGTCTACACCGGTTCTAACGCTACCGACCAGTTTGACATTCTGCGTGCCCTGGTGCTGCAAGTTATTCCCGTGCCCGGAATCTTCTTCCTGGTTGCCGTGCTGACGTTTGGGTTCATTCTTAAATACACCTCATTTGGCCGATATATCTATGCGATCGGCGGAAATGAGCAGGCGGCGCGATTGGCGGGAATCCGCGTGGACCAGATCAAAACAGCGGTGTACGCGATTGCCGGGATGTTAGCCTCTCTGGCTGGTGTGCTTTACACTGCACAATACCGGCAGGGGAAACCGGACGCGGGTACCGGGGCTGAACTCGACGCGATTGCTGCGGTCGTCATCGGTGGCACTAATTTGATGGGCGGCAAAGGCTCGATGACGGGAACGTTTGTCGGCGTGCTGATCTTTGGTTTCCTCACCAACATCCTGCTGCTCAAGAACATTAACAGTAATATCCAATTCGTTTTGAAAGGCGCGATTATTCTTGCTGCGGTGCTGCTGCAAGAGGGGCAGATCGGACTCTGGTGGAAGCGCCTGCGTGCGCGGACCAAGAAAGTGAGTACAGACGGGCCGCGCAAAGATGAAGTGCATTCCCTGCAAAACCTTAGATAAGAACCACGAGCAAAGAAAATACCCCAACACAACTTTCTGGGTTCCCGCATCGGGGATTCAGATCAGAAAAAGACGAACTGTTATACCCCCATGAAACGAAGAACGTTCATTAAAACGAGTATTGCTGCTGCGGCAGCGTCGACGGTGTTTAAGCCGTTCCAATTACGAGCCCAGGGCAAGAAATATGTGTTTGGGTTCTCACAAGCAACCATCGTTGAACCTTGGCGTGTCCAGTTCAATAAGGACATGCAGAAAGAAGCGGACAAACATCCGGAAATACAACTGATCATCACGGATGGACAGGACAAGACGGAGAAGCAGGTAGCCGATGTGGAAAGCCTGATTCAACAAGGCGTCGATGTCCTGTTGGTTAGCCCGAAGGAGTCGGCCGGATTAACCGGTGTCATCATCAAAGCTATTGATGCGAAAATTCCGGTGATAGTCCTCGATCGGAACGTCAATACCGACAAGTACACGCAATTCATCGGCGGCGATAACGTCGTGATCGGCAAAGCGGCCGGCGAATACGCGGTCAAGTCGCTCGGCGGACCGGGAGCGGCAAAAGGAAACATTGTCGAGCTATGGGGAGGAATGGGAACGCAACCGGCGCATGATCGGCACGATGGGTTCAACGAGTTCGTTAGTAAAGAATCGGGCATTAAGTCGTTACTTCAACCCATCGACTGCGATTGGAAGCAGGCGAAGGGCTACGACACGATGACGACGGCGCTCAAGCAATTCGACAAGATCGATCTGGTTTACGGTCACAATGACCCGATCGCTTACGGCGCGTATCTCGCGGCAAAAGATGCCGGCCGGGAAAAGGACATCAAGTTTCTCGGAATTGATGCGTTGCCAAACGAAGGCGTCACCTGGGTTTGCAAAGGCGAACTCACTGCAACCTTCCTCTATGCAACACCGGGAGCGGAGGGCGTCCGCCAAGGATTGAAGATCGTCAAAGGCGAAAAAGTGGAGAAAAAGATCACGCTTCCGACAATGGCGGTCGACAAAACAAACTGCGAGCAGATCCGGAAAGACAACGGTCTGGCATAGCGCTTCGCGAATAGCTGATTGCCGATAGCCGATAGCCAATAGGGAACCGACCCAAAGGGCCTTGGAAGCAGAGCCCAGTCCAGCGGCTGCCAGACTGGGTTTGCTTTCTTCGTGAGGTAAGGCTGTGGCGGACAGGCCGCGATCCCTGCCCGTTGAGGGATAGGTGCTGCCGCGCGTATGGCGACTGCGGTTTGTGGCCGGGCTCAATCGAAAGCTCTGCTCTAGTCCTCTGGCCTGGTCACGCCAGTTGGCTTATCGGGATCCGGCAGCTGCCTAGCTCGGAACATGCCTTATCTTAGCCCCGTAGAGCTGACCCTGGGCAAAGTCCTGGTGTCCCTTTGGGTTAGACTACACACTTCCCTGATGTCGAAGCGCATGGGCAGCGACTTTCCGGAGTCGGGTTTTAACCTACCGCGGAGGCGACAATGTTCGCAACCAGCGGTTCAGCAGTCGCCTCTCATAATAGAAGACCTGTGAGCGCCTTGGATCACGGGAGTGAGAACCCATGCTGGAAGAGTCGACCAGGCGAGTCGAGCCTCTCGCCAAGGACTTGCCGTTGCTATCGGTTAGGGCGAAGTCAAAATTCATTCGAACGGGATGAGTGTCCCGAGCAACTCTGATTGCTCCCGCAGTCGAGTACCGGCCGGCGAGATCGATGTCGGTAAAGCGCAGGACCAAACTGCTGTTTGGATATTTTTGTTTCATCACAGCTGTTAGCTCGGCCGTGACATCGCTCGCGAAGATCCCCGCGGTGTAATTCGCGTCGCGACCTCGAATTTGGAAATCGGTAAATTTAGCCGGATCAGTAAACTGCACAGTGACTGGGGTGACCGGGGCGGCGGAAGCACCGCACGCGGATATCGTTACGAGGAGAGATAGAGCCAGGCTTTTCATGTGGTTAGAGGAGACGTCAGTGGCACACTCCACGATTATCCGAAAAATTGGAGCTGAGCAAAATTGGACTTAAGCAATATGGGTCCGGCCAGCGGAGAGAAGAGCCGTAAGCGGTAAAAGGGCGTGGTCAGGACGTCGGTAACCGGCTCCGTTAGTTTCGCCCTGGGAGAGCGGCGCGAATTGCTTCTAAGAACGCAGCATCGGCAAACGGTTTGGTAAAAAACGCTCTAGCGCCTTGAGCGAATGCGACACTGCCCATCCCGGGATCGTCTCGTCCAGTCATCATGATGATCGGCGTAGCCGGCGCCATATGATGGAGTAGTCGCTGCACTTCCAACCCACTAAGCTCTGGCATCCAGACGTCGATGATCGCGAGGGCAATCGTGTGGTTTTCGGCGTGTTCGAGGAATAATCGGGGGTTGTCAAACGGCATCATTTGCAGCCCAGCCGAGCGCAGCAGACGGCCCAACGCCTTCAGGACGGCGGCGTCGTCATCGACGACACAAATAATCTCTGGTTGGTCAGGCACTCGACGGATTTTCCTTCATAACTTTCGCAAGGATTTCGCCACTGTTTCTTTCTCCGCACAAATGAGCGATACAAAGATCAGTCCGATAGATCGTATACTAGCCGAGTGGCTAAGTAGGCGATATTAGACCTTAGTCCTATCCGGCTGGATGCCCAAGCTTTCCGTAAGCCTCACCAACTCAGCGACTGAGAATACCTGCATTTTTTGCATTACCCGACCACGGTGCACTTTGATTGTTTTTTCGCTGGCACCTAGTTCAGCCGCAATCTGTTTATTTAGTTTCCCGGCAACCACCAATTCCATCACCTCACGCTCCCGCGGTGTTAACTGGTCTACCAGGGTTTGGATCTTTGTTCTCTCAGCATGTTCACGCCAGAGAACTTGGGACCGCTTAAGGGAGCGCGCGATGGCATCGAGCAGATCCTCATCCCGAAAAGGTTTGGGAAGGAAGTCGATCGCGCCCGCTTTCATCGCGTTGGCACAGGTTGGAATGTCCCCGTGTCCGGTGATAAAGATAATCGATTCGTCGCGACCGGCCGCCGCCAGCGCCCTTTGCAGCTCCAACCCGTTTAATCCAGGCATTCGGAAATCCAGAATCACACAAGATGGACTGGTAGATGGAGATCGAGAAAGAAAAGCGCAAGCGGACGGGAAAGATTCGATTGAATAACCGACTGAGCGAAGTAGACGGCCCAAAGCTCTTCGGACCGGCGCATCATCGTCGATAATGAAGACCATGCCGTCAAGTTGGGTGCTCATTTGGATCGATCAATGTAGGCCGGTAGATTGAAATAGAAGACGGCGCCTCCATCCGGAGCGTTCGTGGCATCAAGCGATCCACCAAATGATTCAACGATCGATCGAGCGATCGCCAGCCCCATTCCCAAGCCATCCTTCTTGGTAGAAAAGAAATGCTCAAAGACCCGCTGGCGCACCTTCTTAGAGAGCCCAGTGCCGAAGTCGCGGACCGCCGTGCGAATCACGCCATCGACTGCAGAATTCGTAGAAAGCACCACACGGCGGAGATGAGTGGGCGTCTCTTGCATGGCATCAAAAGCGTTCAACACCAGATTGAGGAAAACCTGCTGGAGCTGGACAGCGTCGGCCTCGACCCAGGCTGGTTGTGGAGCGAGCTCAGTGATAATAGCGCAGGAATTTCTCACCGCATCCGAGTTGGTTAAGCGGACCACATCCTTCACTAATTGGTTCATATCCACGACTTCGCGGGCGGTATCACCCTTCCGTACCATTTCCCGAATACCGCGGATGATTTTACCAGCACGTTCCCCATCGGAAGCGATATCGAGCAGAAGCTCATGCAGTTCCTGGATGTCGACAACGCCTTGATCAATGAACCGCTGACCTGCTCCGGCATTGGTAACGATCGCGGTCAGGGGTTGGTTGAGTTCGTGAGCCAGAGAAGTAGCCATTTCTCCCATCAATGCGACCCGACCGAGATGGGCGAGTTCCTGCCGATGACCCTCGGTCTCGAGTGCGCGCTGACGTCGTTCCGTGATATCGAACGACGCTCCCATCATCTTCAGAGCTTGCCCGCCCGCGCTGTAGATCGTGCGTCCGCGGGCGGCCATCCAACGCACCGTACCATCCGTTCGAACGATCCGATGGATGATATTGTAGTCACAACGGTCCGCCACAGCTTCGGCGATCGCTTTCTCGGTGGTTGGACGATCGTCCGGATGAAGCGACTCCAAAAATCGACCAAAAGTTACTTCGCCGTCGGCGGAGAAACCGTACATGGTTCGGGTTCGCGCGGTGGCCCAGATCTTACCTGTTTGCATGTCTCGGGACCAGAGACCAAGGTCGGCTGACTGTGCGGCCAAGCTTATCGTCGCCTCATTTTCGCGCAATGATTCTTCAGCATCTTTTCGAGCAAGAGCAGAGGCAAGAATTTGACCGATCGATTGCAAGTCAGGGATTACTTCATCCGACCATTTCTCATCCCGGTTCGCTGACGTATACAAAACTGCACGGGTTGCCGCTCCGGCTTGAAAGAAAGGGAAGGCCAATGCCGACTTGATCCCGAACTCCCGACAAAATTCCCTCTCTTCGGTCACTTCTTCCGGCAAATCTTTGTCGACATTGTGGAGGATAACGGCCTTTCCGCTCGAGATTTGTCCGAAAACCCAGGGTAATCGCTGTTCAGAAGGTGGGAAAGGAACACAGCCAGCATCAAGCGTCTGGCTTTTATGTGTGATTCGCAGGTCAGCGCTATCGCCCACAAGCGCGAAAAGTGCGCAACGGTCGAGCTTCATTGATTCGACGACCTGGGCCAAGGCCGTTTCGACCTCGCTATCTACCTTTTCTGGCGGGATATTGACAAACCTCGCCGAGAGACCTGCGATGAGCCGCTCGAACCGAAGGCGATCGTTCAGCTCACGCCGCGTCCGATGCAACCGAGCCAGGCTGCGGAGGAGAGCCAGAATGAGCACGGTCTCGATGATAGCGAAAACAACAGCACCAATCACGAGGGCCCGATGCTCTTCCCAGAGCGAAGGCTCTCGGAAACGGATGGTGGCGTTGCTTGGAATGAGGCGTTTAGGGATCTTCCATTTCTGTAGGGCTCGCCAGTTGATCACTAAAGCATTTGGCTTGGCCGGCTGCAGATGTCCTGGATCGAGATTCCCGCCGGAGAGTACCTTTTGGCATAGTTGGCCGTTTTCTTCCCCATGCGCGGCAAAGTCGAACAGCGATCCGCCGACGATTCCCTGGTCCAGCTGGTTCGACGCCAATCCATATACGGCTACGTTCGACTCCTGCACAACGCGGCCAGCAATCTCCATCGGTACGAAGGAATCCCCGTGACCATCCCGCAAGATGCTAATATAGAGCACGATGCTTCTTGGAGAGAGTTTGTGGATAGCTGAAAGAGTCTCTCCGATCGGTCCGGTTCCGATGAACCGGTAGCGAACTTTTTCTCTGTAACCGTCGAGCGTCTGATGGCATTGCTCTGCCCAAAGTCGATCAAAACCGGCAGTCCCGGCAATGCAAACCACCTCTTCCGTTTCCGGCTGAAGCCGGAAAGCCAAATCTAGGGTGCCACGGAAATCAAAATTGATCGGGAGACCGATCACGTCCGCAGGTAGATCCCGTCCTTCGATTTCGCGTCGATCGACTGCACAAAAAACAATCGGCGCGCCGGCGAAGAGTTCCTGCCGGTAGTCCAGGGCAAAGTTCAGCGCTGAACCAGCGACTGTAACCACCAGATCGAACTTTCGCCCGACATATCGGGATTTCAGATGGCTGGCAAGTTCCTCCCGCTGGGACTGTGTTGGAAAGCGAGCGAAATCGAGGAACTCCGAGAATGCATCCGCCTTTTTATCGGCGCCTAGCGCTATATCCAAGCCGCGCTGGACCGCTCCAATTGCCGGCAACTCCAATCTCTCTCCGTACAGGACCAGCACCGACTTGGCTGAGTCGGCGACGGCTAATGAGATGGTTAGGAAGGGATACGCAAATACGGACAAGGCGGCCACGACAAAATGGCCGCAGCGTAGTCGTCGCTGGAGTAGGCCGTACGTCACATTGGGGGGCAAACCGACACCGTGTTATCCGAAAAATTCAATCCTAGCGAGTGCGATCGAATGTCGCTATCCACTTTCCGCAGTTCCGTGAAAATCCACGGCGACTAAATCGGAGTCTTTGGCCCTTCTTTCTTGGACGTGTCCGACGTGCTGAATTAGGCAGGCACGAACTCCGATGCTTTACAGCATTCCCTGCGCGCTCACGACCTCGATGCAATCGCGATCGGCTTTTGGGTTTATCGGGCGTCTGCGGTGAGAATGTTGAATCCAGATCCACTGTGGGTTTGGCTGCCGACTGGAGCATTGGTGAGGATCAACGTCGTTCCCGGTTCGATCAGCGCACGAACGTCCTGCAGAAAGGATGGAATAATCGAATGATGGTCCCTAGTTTTCGCTCAATTTACGAGCTCCATTTCGCCGGGTTCCCGGCGGGGTCTTGGGACCAAAGTAGATCGGCTATCGCTATCTCTTGCCGATTACGACTCTAACGGCTGACTGTATCGAGTTTCAGCTCACGGTCCGGAACTCACGCTGGGGCTCAATTTCTAGAGATCCTGCAAAAAATGGAACATGTGCGTTATAGGACTTTGGTCCTATAGCAACGGCACAGAGAAAGGTGACAGTATCTCCCTGCTTAACTCCAGTTGGGAAGTTGAGCACACCTCCAATCGAACCAAGAAGGCCAAGCTATGACCGAACACCTCCAAAAAGATGCCAAGCTGACTAACAGCCACCGACGCGCTTTTTTGCGACATGGATTCGCCCTCGCCGGTGTCGCTTTCGCCTGGAATTCTTTGAAGGGATTGGCTTACGGGAAGGGAGCGCAGGAACAAGAACCCAAAACTGCAGAAGCAGCCTTAGCTGAACTCAAAGCAGGAAATGAACGGTATGCGACAGGGACGCACCTTCGTCACGATTACGGTCCGGAACGGGCAGAGCTTGCGTTGAGTCAACGTCCGTTTGCTATCGTTCTGAGCTGCGCCGATTCCCGAGTTTCCCCCGAGCTGACATTCGACCAATCACGCGGCCGCCTTTTCGTGATTCGTCTGGCCGGCAATTTTCTCGATGACAACGGCTTGGCTAGCGCTGAATACGGCGCAGCCGTACTGGGCGCATCGTTGATCGTCGTTCTCGGTCACAGCGAATGCGGTGCCATTAAGGCGACCATCGATGTAATCACAAAAAACAAGGAATTACCCGGCCATCTTCCCGCACTGATTTCCTACCTCAAACCTCCAGTCGAACAAGCACTGAAACAGGGAGGTTCGGTCAATGCTGCGATTCGGCAAAACGTTGCGACAAATGTTGAAAAGTTAAAGGCCGCCGGACCCGGACCCGTGATCGCACCACTGGTTGAAGAAAAAAAAGTCGAAGTGGTAGGCGCTTTATACGATCTACGCACCGGACGCGTCGAATTTCTGAGCTAGCCTGGGCTGTCAACTTATTACTGAGATGAGCGAGAGCGGTCCGCAGCGGAGCGCCGGGGACCCGAGCAACTCCACCGCTCACCAGGTTTGTTAAGCCTACTGTGCCGCCGCTACCTTGTGCATCGGCTCGGCCTTCAGCCCCAAATGGAGTCGGAGGATTCGTAACAGTTGCGCGATTGCTTCGGGGCTCTGGAAGCCACCGTGTCCGTAGGAATGATCTTTTCGGATTGGGCCGAATCGAGATGCGCGCTCCGATAAGGAACGACTCCGTCAGAACCGTTCGGCGAATCTCCTCGGCCGCGATCGCCAATAATTGAATGATGAGGGGCTTTGATTGGGAGCTTATCCAGTCCAATCAGTACCGGTGACTGAGGCGACCGGACCCGTGATCGCACCACTGGTTGAAGAAAAAAAAGTCGAAGTGGTAGGCGCTTTATACGATCTACGCACCGGACGCGTCGAATTTCTGAGCTAGCAACCGCCAGAGTACTTCCGCGATGGGGCACACAGATGAAGACGATTCGCTTCACGTCTGGATCGGCGTGAAACACCAGCGTTTGTTTGATCAAGCTGTTATCTGGAATTTTGGCATAAAGGGCATCGGCGTTTTGACCAAAACATTGGTCCCAGAGGACTCTATCGGTATCGACCGCCTGCATCCGGCTGACTAATCCCCCCATGCTGTGGCCAACGAGCACAATCCCGTGTTTAGGGTGATAGAGCCGCTCAGCAGTCGCCAAAGCGTCGGGAAGCGGCAAAAAAAGGAGGTGTGTTTCGAGGTAACCGAGCAGTTTCGGCAGCGACACTATTCGGGTGCCGAGCTTGGAGCCGAGGCTTCTTTGAGGCCTTCTGGAGTGAATTCGCGGTCGGGATAGGTCACATCGTGCTTGATCCGGGAACCCTCCAGATCGGTCACAGAATCTTCTCGCGAACCGCGCACCGTCAGAGTGGCAGGGATAAAGCGACCTTTGTCGTCTGTGGCCACACGAGTGGTTTCAATGCGACGCGCCAGCCCGCCAGAAGGCAGGTATTTTTCCACGCGGAGCGGCACGACTCGGTTGGGGGCGATCCAACTGCGCA
>WNFL01323690.1_pt1 | contig 17368 bp, 16 predicted proteins | sample 5400361 | NCBI WGS metagenome assembly WNFL01 (sample SAMN13153351, study PRJNA577476) | soil metagenome | isolation source: 40 cm soil on Douglas fir-dominated hillslope | place: USA:California | collected 2013-09-17 | reverse complement strand
TGAAGGAACCCCCTTTCCACGAACTGAAGGGAACGCCGAGGATCATCCACACCAGCAACCAGAGCCAAAACTTTGCAGGTTTTTCCCGAAACGTTCGGCGCAAACCGCCTGAAAAAAACGCTGCCAGTAAGGCAAACGGTCCAAAAAGATAAAGTATGTAGGTGTCAACACCAGTTATGGACGCAATTATTTCGGGCAATGCGCTAAACCGTAGGAATACGACCGCGAGCGCGCACTTAAATCCGATGGACCGAATCTTCTCACGAGTATCCCCTCGTGTGTCGATATCTTCCGCAGTCCATGGAGAAAGGACCGAATTGGTCACGTCTCGGGACTCACTTTCCCGTCTCACGCGCTTATTGAGGCTTTTGCATCTAGGTTAAGGTGAGAAATTGCGGCTTCTAAAGTTCGCTTCAAACACACATGGCTGTAGCGCTCAACAACTACCGCTCTCGCTCGTTTTCCCAGAGCAGACCGCTGGGACGAGCTCTGTAGCAATGCAATCACGCACCGAGCGAACTCATTTGGATCGTCTGCTAACACGATCTCCTTGCCGGATTGTAAGCCCAATCCCTCAGCTCCCAGAGTTGTGGACACAACTGCCCGACCGGCGGCACATGCCTCCAGGATCTTAATACGAGTCCCGCCACCAACACGCAGAGGCACCACGACCACAGTGGCAGCAGCAAGGTATGGGCGCATATCCGGAATTGTGCCGGTGAATTCGGCGATGCTGCCGAGTTCGGAAACCAGCTCAGCTGGTGGATTCTTCCCCGCGACTATGAACCGTACGTTTGGGCACTCTACGCGAACGAGCGGAAGGATACTGCCTGCAAAGAACTCGACCGCATCTCGGTTCGGATACCAGTCCATGCTGCCCTGAAACAGGAGAACTGGGCCAGTGTTGTTGGAAACATAATTTCCATCGGGATCGTATGAGTCCGTGTCGACTGAATTAGGCACGACGAAAATCGAAACATCCGGATTCAGGCGACGCAACGCATCACCATCGTTTTTAGAACATACCATTGCTAAGGTGGCACGCCTAAGACCTCGGTGCTCGGCAATGCGCATTAGATACGCTTCTGCACGGGCATAACATTTTTTCGCGACGTTCTCTTCGATTCGGGAGTATCGCTCCAAAATCATGTGCTCTACGTTATGGCAGTTCAGGGCAATCGGAACCTTCGTTGGAGGGACATTCACCAGCGCATACAGCGAATCACATACGATCAAGTCGGGTTGTTTTGTTCCTATTGCGGTCTGAATTCGAGAGCGCATGCGCCCAGATCGAAAGCGCTCGATTGAATAGGACTTAAGCGAAAGTAAAGATAGAGCACGCCGAAGATAGTCTCCATGCGCAGACATATTCGTGAAAGGCCGCTCGATTAGATCGATGTCGCGACAGTACGACGAGAGCGGATCGAACGATGCCACTTTGCCTCTGGAGGCAAAAGATAGGAAGCTTAACTCATGGCTGCTCGACGCCATTGCTTGCAGGATCGAGAGCGTGCGAATGGCCTGACCGCTATTGGGAGGGACAGGTAGGTTCGTCGAGATAAACAGAATTCGCATCTTGATCCTACCCAGCAACACCATTGCGGACGTGCATAACATTCATTCGTTTTTCCCGTTCGCTAAACAGCGCTTGTACAGAGAAATCATGAAATTACAATACGCCTCAGGCGAATAGGCTGACGCCGTTCTTCGCGCGTTCTTCGAAATGTTATTCCGAAGAGCCGTGTCGCTGAGCACGCGCGCAATTGCCCCAGCAAGACGTCCCGGGTTTTGCTTTTCAACGAGCAAAGCATCCTTTTCATCCGTAGCGATTTCGCGCACGCCACCCACGCAGGTTGCCACTATCGGTAAGCCCGCGGCCATCGCTTCCAATAACGTGTTCGGCGATCCTTCTGTGTGTGACGGCAGTACCATCATGTCTGCCATCGTGTAGAAAGGAGAGACGTCAGCTTGATGTCCAGCGAATATGATCCTTTCCTCCATCCCCGATAACTTTGCCAGACGCTTTAGCCTTTGGCCATCGGGGCCATAGCCGACGAAGACTACCCGTAAGTCTCGCTCGCTTCGCTCTCTGTACAGAAGAGCTACGGCCTCGATTAGATCCGATTGGCCTTTTTCGCGCGACAATCGCCCGACATTTAGCAAAACTTGGGAGTCGGCCGGTATTCGAAGATCTCGCCGCACTTCAACCACTCTGTCTGCAGCTGACGGCAAGAATGCCCTGACCGAATTATGGTGCACGGCAATCTTATGACTATCTATGCCGATGCGCTCCAGGGAAGATGCAAATGGACGACATACCGTGACCACCTGTGTTGCAGCAGGCAGAGACCACCTATCAAGGTGGTTCAAAACGCGCACCTTTGGATTCGTCCAAGTATATCCATGATGAAACGCGATCCAGCAGCGTTGTCGATATCCTCCGCTCAGTCGTACTAGAAAATGCGATTTAACACTATGCGTCTGAATGATTTCAGGATCGTACGAGGCGATTAACTCTCGAACCGCACCAATTACTCCGACGTCAAAAGCATATCGCTCTTGAATCGCATGGACTTCTAGCCCCGCGCGTTGGCAGGCCAAAATGAATTCATTCGAAGCCGGTGAACCCCCGCGATGGAACGTGGCTACGGCAACATTGGGCCGCAGTGAGGCCTCTTTCAGGCTTGCAGCTCGGGTAGCAAACTCGATCAGGTTCTTCGCTGGGCCGCCTACCCACGATGCCTCCATAAAATCCAATACTCGGGCGGTTCTGGGCCCCGAAACCCGGTCCGCCATTCTAAATCCGAGGCCGGGCTCGTCGGTCCTTGGTGCGAGTTTTTCCCTGATGGGCAACCTTCTGCTCCCGCGAAAAATGAGAATCAGCTCAAACTGAGAAAAATAGTTAACACCTATGTCCCTGAGCAGCTAAGTCAATTCCAGCGCTAGCGCTACTAAATTTATTTTGCCGCTCGCCCGCCGTTTCGCTTCGCATCGTGTCGTAGCCATTTTCTTTGGATTCGCCGAGTAGTTCCCAGTAAATGTCGGCTAGACGGGCACTTGCGCGCTGAATTGTAAAATTGCTTCTCACGTAAGCCGTTGCCGAACTTGCCATTCTTTCGCGTTCGACCTGATTGCGTGCCAAGAAAATCAAAGAATCGGCCAGTTGGGCGACGCCTCCTGATTCGAACAGGATTCCGCAATCGCCATCGCGCACCAATTCCGGTGTTCCACCCACTCGCGACGCGACCGGACAGCAGCCGCAGGCCATGGCTTCGAGTAATGAGTTAGAAAAACCCTCCGAGAGCGACGGCAGCACGAACACGTCGATTGCCCGCATCCACGCTGCTGGTTCTGTCACCGCTTCCTGAAAAATGCAGGCCCCGGCAATTTGGAGGTCAGCGGTTAGTCGCAACAACTCGGCCTTCATTGGCCCGCTGCCAACAATTAGCAATCGCGCCTGCTTATCTAACCGATACACGCGCGCGAATGCTTGTATCAGAAGGCCCAGATTCTTTTCGGGCCTCAGGAGCGCCACAGTTCCGATTACAATGCTGGCATCAGCGAGCGCTGCGGGGCGCGACCGCCCCCGCGAATGAAACTCTTCTGGCTCATACCCGTTGTGGCAGACGTGAATTCGGCTACGGTTTAGTTTCCAATCGACGTTCAGATGGGTGGCTATGGCTTCGCAATTGACAAACACTCCCGTCGCTATGCGATCGATGGCAGCCATGATTAGCCTAGTAGGCAACGAGGAAAGCTCGCGATAGCACAACTGGCTAGACAACGTCGGCACGCCCAAAGTCCATGCGATGGGAACACCGAATATATCTGCAGGGGAGTCAAACGCGTGGACGAGTCGGATCCCCTGACGTGCAATATATCGCGTCAGAATACGGGTCCCTTCGACGGCCGATTTGGACCGGAAGGACTTCACGGGCACCGTCAACAAAGGGATGCCTGCGAGCTGAATCTCCTGCCACCTCATACCGCCAGGATTGAAACAGGCCACGTGGGGCTGAATGCCGTGTTGTCCCAAATGACGCGCGAACTTGCTAACATCGCGCTCGATTCCCCCTGCATCAAGCACACGCGCTAGCATTAACACCGGAATCGATTTTTGGGAACCTTCGCTGATCGGCGGTTTTGCAGTCATTGCCCGACTCTTTCGAGCAAACGTGCAGGATTCCCAACAGCCACGACTCCCGCTGGTACGGGACGTGTAACAACCGCTCCGGCGCCGATCGTAGTTTTGCAGCCAACGTCCTCCATAACGATTGCCGCCGCCCCGATCCAACAATCTGCTCCAATAGCAACTTTTCTGAATTGCTCCTCATTGGCGCCCAAGATTCTGTCATCAACATCCCGCGCATGCTGGTGGCGACCTGCCAATATCTGAACGTGACTAGCAATTTGCGTTCGCTCGCCAATTTCACACGCGCCCATCACGCAATACGCTCCAATGTAAACGCCCTTGCCAACTCTTGCGGAGCTCTGCGCAAAAAAGCTGCCAAATGACACTCGACTGTGAAGCGAACAGTCGTCGAGAGTCAAGGCGTAGTAAGCCACGCGCAGGTAATCTCCGGGTAAACCGGGAATCAAAGCCACTAAATGTGCAAAAGCCTGAAAAACTAACGAAAAACGACCGAACCCAGCCAACAATGCCAAGGGCAAGACCGCCAGCGAGGCAACCGCCCGTACGAATGTCTTGATAGTCCCGCGTCCGTGGGCGTTCGGCCTCACGTTTGCAGCGCTCCAGCAGGTGACAAACTCGCTACCGCCGCACGTTCCCTATAGTTCCGATGCCACAATTCAAAACTCAATAGCTGCCACAATACTGCCGAATGATCTCTGTGGCCCGAATGGTGCTCTCTTAGCATCGTTTCAATCCCGCTTTTCCGAAAATAACCTCGGCCCAAGGTTCGAGGCTCAAGAAGGATGGCAGTGATTTCGCTCTTCAGTTCGGATCGGATCCAATGACGCAGCGGAAGGGCAAATCCTTGTTTGGGGCGATAAAGAGTCTCGCGAGGCACACCCAACTTTTCGGCTAAACGTCGCAGCAAATATTTTCGAGTACCATGCCGCATTTTCATCGAAGCCGGTAGTTTCGCGGCAAGTTCAACGAACACGTGATCGAGTAACGGACAGCGCACTTCCAGCGAGCAAGCCATGCTCATCCGGTCAACTTTCGTCAGGACATCAGCTGTCATATACATCTTAATATCCGTATATTGCATCCGGCTGATCAAATCCGAGGCCGGAGCGTTGTCATAGTACCGTCGCGCGACTTCCTCCGCAGGTTGAGCGCCTTCAACGGAGCGGACGAATTCCGGCGATAAGATGGTCAATTGTGGGTCGTAGGCCGGGAGCATTGCCCGTCCGGTCACGAATCGCTCTCGCGAGCTCAAAACGAAATTGTACGCAAGTTTCCGACTACGCAATCTCTTAGGAATCAACGGATAGACAAGCTTGTGGTACGCCGGAGCCACCCAGCGCGGAATCAGATCAAGATGGCGCCTTTGGTGTTGGACTTCGTAGCCATCGTATCCGGCAAAGAGTTCGTCGCCACCGTCGCCGGATAGCACCACTGTTACGTGCTGCCGAGCCATGCGCGCTACGTGATAGGTGGGAATGACAGAGGAATCGGCAAACGGCTCGTCGATGATGCAACTCAATTTCTCTAGCGTATCCCAAACGTTTGCATCCACGAGCAGCTCATGGTGATCGGTGCCGAAACGGGCCGCGACTGCTCTTGCGTGTCCTGCCTCGTCGAAATCAGTGTGCGAGAATCCGATCGAAAAAGTCTTAACAGGTCTGTTGCTGACGCGCGCCATCATCGCTACGACTGTCGAAGAATCGACACCTCCGCTCAGTAGGGCGCCAAGCGGAACCTCGCTCATCAGGCGCATGCGTACGGCATCGTCAAGCGTGGCCTCGAGCTCTTCCAGGCACTCGCTTTCCGGTTTATCTGCCGAACAGAATTGAGGGAGATCCCAGTACTGCTGCAATCTGATTGAACCTTCTGCGAATTCCAATAGGTATCCGGGAGGAAGTTTTCTTATGGCTGAGAAAACCGTACAAGGATCTGGTATGTAGCCGTAATAAAAGAACTGTAACAGAGCTTCATTATCGAGCCTCGCAAGCTCCGGAGCCACAGCTAGCAATGACTTGATTTCTGATCCAAAGTACAGCCTGCCGTTATGAAGAGCGTAGTGCAGAGGCTTCTTCCCGAGGCGGTCCCGGCCCAGAACCAACTTTTTCTGCTTACAGTCGTACAATGCGAAAGCAAACATTCCACGAAGCTTGCGGACAAAATCCGGACCGTAGGCCTCGTAGGCATGAACAAGGATTTCCGTGTCAGACTGCGTATAAAAGCTGTGCCCTTGTGACTCTAGTTCGCGGCGCAATTCGAGGAAGTTGTAAATCTCTCCGTTGAAGACTACCCAGACGTTCCTCGCCTCATTATGGACAGGCTGATGCCCACCGGCTACGTCGATAATGCTGAGCCTACGCATGCCCAGGCCCACCGGTCCGTGAACATACACGCCCTCATCGTCCGGCCCACGGTGAACGATGGCTGCACACATATCACGGACTTCCGGCTCATCTATTTGCGCGCTGCGGTCACCCGCAACCATTCCCGCAATACCACACATTACGTCTCACCCATGAACACCTTTAATTTGGCAAATGTGCCGAAACTGATCGGGCTCCTCCTAAGTATTTAGTGACAAGTACCGGCATTGCTTCGGCAGGCCGGAGTATCAAAGGGCCGCGACCTCCGGCGTCGGCTACATTGGCAGCAAGAGAGCTGCCATTCCTTTTCATCTAATTAAGCGCGCATTACGCGTAAATCTAATAGAATCTCTCATTTACCTGCCGTTCGGAGATCCAGTTCAATACGCTTGAAGCCAAGATTCAGGGTTGTATGTGGAAAACTTTTCCCCTTTTTGCCCATTGCGAAACTGTCGTTGCGAGTGTCGTGTTGGCTGTCCCGCCCATGTAACGTGATAAAGGGAGGCTCCATCGAAGGGCTGCTGATCTAATACTCGTATGTACTCAAGTTTTTGCAGAGCAGTAAACGACTCGAGATACTCCGCATTTGTCGCGTTTATCAGAAACCACACCTCATATACGCCTTTCCGTTCGAGTTGTTTGCGCGTGGGAATACCCGGGCGAGCGCCCGTCCGGCGCCACCAGTAATATTGGAGTGGAAGGTCGGAAGCGGAACTGCGAAACGCGCATCGGCTGATTTACAAAATACAGCCGCAGCAGAAATCCGATAACGGCAATCGAGCCCAAGCTGATACCACTAGCTAGGTTCCACTTGGCATGTGAACGGCGTTCGTGACGTGCGCTAAATTTAAGCGCGCCCCAAAACGACTCCAGGTGGCAGGATAATCGACGACGAAATGCCGCCATCACGATTGCTAGGACCCCAATAACTCCGCTGCCGAATTGAACGCGCGACACGAAGGAATGAAATACAATCGGAGTGAAGTACCGACTCGTGCGGTCCTCCCCATACAATTGGACAAGTTCGGTCCGTATGATACCGTAACCTACGTGGAATGAAGCAAGAACCGAGAGCATGGACGAAAGGAAAATTATTGCCGCGAACAAAGTGCAAACAGTTTGCGTGATTTCGAGCCGATTCGACTGATTGAGTCGACGGTGAATGACAACGGGTGCGCTGGGGCGAGTCCCTTCCATCACGACCGCTCTCCCCTGACGTGTAGATCAGAGTACCGGATTCCTCTCAAACGGCGCGAAAAACAGCTAAGCCCAAGCTGCGGCAGGGCTGAGACGAATTCTGCAGGGACAAACTTGGAGATCAGCGTGTGCCACCCCTCACGTCTTTTACAACAACTCGCGCGGGATTACCCATCGCTACCGAATACGGAGGTATATCAGTTACAACGACGCTGTTTACTCCGATGATTGCGCCTTCCCCGATTGTTACGCCCTTCAATATCCTGCAACCCCCTCCAATCCACGCAGCCTTGCAAACTCGGACACTTCTAATCTCCTCAGGCCTGGGAGGTTGACCTGCGATTCTTTCGCCTGCGTCTTTTGGATGGGAATCTGTATCCATGAAATGGACGCCGGAAGAAATCATTACGTCGTCTTCGATGACAATTTCCTTATTTACGACGAACGACACGTTGTGACCTATGTTGACCCTGTTGGCGAAGGTAAGTTTCGGAGAATCAAAAATGCGACCACTAAAAATATCCACTTGCCCGAAAAAGTTTACGTCATCGCCGATGTAAATTTTGGCGTGACCTAGAACGAAAGGCATGCGCGACATGGTAAACCGCTTACCGATCGACTCGCAGCGGCCTCGAAACAACGGCTCTCTATAAAAATAAGTAGCAGTCCATCGAATTGACGACATAAATATTTGGTGCAGCGAGTAAAGTATTCGCAAAGCGGGAGCAGCAAAGGCAGGTAAGGGCAGATTGGCACGCCTGATCCCTTTCGCCGCAGCATATATCATGCGAAAGACTGGAGTTTCTCTACGCCTTATCTTTAGAATGAGCGAGCTGTTCACACATATACTCTCGACAGCGAGGTTTGATCGACTGCTCTGTGCGCTTCAGGGTGAGAATCCGTAGCACTCTGAAGCAAGATCTCTCTAGGCCTCAAATCCCGCTTGGGACCTGCCCCTTAAGGTATTCAAGAATGCTTTGAAACGAATCAAGTTCCGGTAGCAAATCGAAGTCCATTTGAAACCCGAATTCATCCTCGATCACATTGACCAAGGTTATGGCCGCAATGGACATATCCGGGAAAACCCTCTCAAAACATTTTGCCAACCGACTCTGGACTTCGTCCATTAACCTCAGGCCTCCTGGGTTTCGATAATAGTCTGGTAGAGAATGGGGCAGACGTGTTCGAATTGTTCACGCGTGAGCACGGTCCGTCCGTCGGGCTCTCGGCCCAGAATCAACTTCAGAAATTCCCGCAGCGGACCATTTTTATTCGTCGGCACGTAATCAAATTCGATGCGGCCCACCCGATAACGCTCAAAGCACGCTCGCAGGCAGAGATGCTCGATTCGCCGTCCAAAGGCTCGGCAACTCATCACCCAGGTCATAATGCGGAGAGTACCACCATCCACACGTCCCAGCATGACTGCTATTTTGCCCAGTTGCCCGAAGCGGTCCTTATAGTCAATGACCATCAACTCCGCGTTCTGCCGGGATAGCTCTAATGCCCAATCTGATTCCGTATATCGGACACCATTCAGATTAAATTGGTTTGTTTTGTTAACGAGTTCGAGCGCCCGCGAATCCTTACTGGACGCATCAGTATCGAGGTGTACGACAGCATTGGTTTCTTTTAAAAAACGTTCCGGGGTTGCCTCGCCAGCTGCCTGTTGGAAATTCACCGAATTTCGTATGCTCGCCAGTCGGATTTGATCTTCTCCCGAAATTTTTTGCCGTCCGAATAGGTCTCGAATACGGCGCAGCATTTGATACCCGACTCCATAATCCTTTCCGGGGAACTGAATGCATTCGATACCAGGATGTGCCGCCGCGACTTCCTCAAGCTCCATCGCGCTATCATCAACGAATACGACTGCATCCGCGGAGATATTCCAGGTCCGCAGAATCCGCTCAACCGACGACGACTTCGCATTCCAATGGACTTCCATTGGGAATACCTGCTCCTGGGATAGCAGTATGTCGGGGCGCTGAAAAGCTGCTTGAACCGTATCCCAATTGTTCTTGCTCGCAACGCCTACTAACACGCCGGACTGTGCTAGCGAGGCAAGGAGCATCTGGTACGCACCATGAAGACCACTATGGCTATCCAGATCCCAGTGGACACCCTCGGGACCAACTTCTCCCACCAACCACGACCACAAAGTGTCGTCGAGATCCGTGATGATTCCCTTTTTCGGTAGCGCTGGGCACAGCAACTGAGCTAGCGCCGAGGCCAGAACACTTGCGTGAGTCACCGTATATGGCAGTCCGAGATAAAGATCCGATTTGAGATCGTATCTCTGTCTCGGCATGGATTCTTCGGCTAGCCTGGCAGCGTTAACGACTGAAATCCCGGCACGCGCCAGTCTGGTCCCTAATTCAGCCGCCACCTGAACCAGTTGGGATTCTGCTTCTCCGACTTGCCATCCATGCGTGTGGAACACAGGCGGCAACGGTAAAGTCGGCAAGGAGACACTGATTTTTGCGCTTGCTGGAACCTGCTCAAGCGATTCGAGAAGTCCTTCGACTGTCATTCGCACAAACGACAAGATGTCCGGCAATGTCCTGGAATTCCAGACCGCTGCCGCGCGATATCCTAGCCGAGGGTCAAGGTCCGCCCATTCGATTGCTATTGCGACGTTCTGGGCTTCGGCTCCTCGCAACATATCGACGGTACCGAGCAGGTTTCCGTAGAGTCCCTTTGAGACTTTAACCAGTCGCTCCGGCAATGCCCGCTGTAAATATGCCGCTAGGAAGGTCTCAAGATGAAGCGGCGTAAAGCCGCAAGCCAATGTCACGTCAAAAGGCTTTCCACCTCGGGGCGCGGCACGCAGTATGTCTAATGCTTCGGACGTTTTCAAATTCAAGGCTCCTACTTCTAGTTAACGCGCTGCCAAAAACCGTCCTTTCGGCTGGTCAAGCAGCGGTACAAGCCCACTAAGAATGCAAGGTTCATCGCCAACAAAAAGTACCCAACCAATGCAAAGCGCACGCGCCGCATGTGCTCTTCAAAAAGGAATCCTGCAGCAGCCCAGGCATAGAAAATTACCTGTCCCACGAAGAGGAGCGCGTAAGTATGGGAGTTGAGAAGAAGTGCGTTGCTCAACACTACTCCCACCAGCAGAAAGGGAACCATCCATCGCGCCAACTTGTGCGAAAATAAAGCGAAGCATGTAAAGGCTGGGAGCGACGCGTGCATAAGCTCGCGGAGTGATCGGAAACTACCGATTGCGATACGCACCCTGCGGGCAAATTCTCCCTTTACCGATTGGGGTGCGAATTCTAGCGCTATTGCTTCGCAATCATAGACAACGGTATAACCCTGTTTTCGTGCATTAACGACCGTCATAAGGTCATCGAGGATAGTGTCCGGTGATAGTGGTGCCCAGGCCTCGCGGCGGATTGCGTATATAGCACCGCTAGAAGTCAACGTGGCTCCAAGGCGCGCTTCCATCAGCCTGAGCATGCTTTCGTATCGCCAATAGACACCTTCGGTTTGTTGTGATTGAGAATTGGTCGCGAATCTCAAGGATCCGCACACGACGCCGACTTCGGGACTGCTGAAATGTCGCACCAGCATCCGAAGAGCGTCAGGTTCGAAAAGTGTGCTGCCGTCAGAAAAGACTATGACAGGATTCCTAGCCCTTTCCATCGCGACGTTGAGAGCACTTGGCTTGCCGGCCCGTTCTTTAAAAATGACCTCTACACCCGGCCTTTTCAGACGCCCGAGAATTTCGTTGCTGCGGTCGGTCGACCCGTCGGACACAAAAATGACTTGGAGCTTGTCAGTCGGATAGTCCATAGCGGCGAGATTTTCAATCTTCTCTTCGAGATGTTCTTCTTCATTGTAGACCGGCACCAGCATCGTTACAGGAAGCAGGTCTGCGTGCTGCGGTGCAGCCGCCCTACGATTCCGCCGTCGCGCGAGATAATTCACATCCCGGCGGAATTGCTCAACTGTATATGCCACAAAGAGAATGGCGGGATATAAGAAGTACGTGTACAGAATTAGGAAGAGGCAGGTCCAAAAAATGAGCGCAGCGATGGACATAGGGCCTTCTTTAGCGGCTCCCGCGTCCAAGTAATAGTATTTTCACCGTCTGAAGAAGAATAAGAAGGTCTAAGCCGACCGAGAAATTTTTGATATAGAAAAGGTCGTACGAGAGTTTCTCTTCGTTGTCGGCTAAGGTCACGCAGTAATCGCGGTGAATTTGCGCCCAACCCGTAACTCCAGGCCTCACAGACCAACGCTGCTCATAAAACGGAATCTGCTTAGCAAGGTCGAATTCTTCGTCCACCATAAAGGGCCTCGGGCCTACAAAGGACATGTCGCCTCGCAGAACGTTATAGAGCTGAGGCAGTTCATCCATACGAGTTTTCCGCAACCAGCGTCCCGTCCGCGTAAAACGTTTATCGTCTTGCTCGGCCGGTCGCGCTTTGTCCATTGGTTCATAACCGGCTCGCATTGAACGAAACTTATACAAAGTGAACACCTTACCGTTTTTCCCCACGCGCTGTTGGCGAAATAGGATTGGGTTTCCTGTGTCAATGAGGATAATAATTGCCAGGATCAAAAGCAGCGGCAAGCTGAGAACGAAAAGCAACAAAGCCACTATTCTGGACACTGCCCCTGTTATTCCAAGCAGGACACGCGAAGGACAAAATCCTCCAGAAAATAGGAACCAACTCAGTCTAAGTGACTCCAACGGAATCCTGCCGGTGACGCTTTCGTAGAAATCCGCTGCGTCTTCGATGACTAACCCATTCGCCTTCAACCTGAGCAAAGTTTCGACCGGCAGTTTGCCGCGGCGATCCTTCATGGTGACTACGATTCGGCGAATCCCCTGTTCCTCAATGATTCGTGTCAGGTCTTCAAGTCCCCCTAGCCTCAACAAGCCGTTGCTGTCGGCAACGTGTCCGTCAGGGCTAACGCAGCCGACAATTTTCAATCCGAGCTCGGGCCGACTTTCTACTTTCTTCCAGAGCGGTGAAAATTCTCCGTCACACAGGATCAGCATCCGCTGGACGAAGTGTTTCGATCGGTTCAGGGCAAAAAAGAACTTCCGCCAGGCGAATAGTAGCAATGCCAGAATTGGCAGTCCTGTTACGAATACATAATTACCCACCAGAAAATTCGGGAAGAGTGCGCCGAGTAGGCCTAAGAGCAGCGACAGGGTGCCAACGACGACCAGCAATCGCAAATGCATTTCCCCATGGATCACGATCCGTTGCGTGTCGTAGAAGTCAAGGTAGTACATGCAAAGAAGCCCGATTACTGCGACTGCCGTTATCTTGTACATTCCGTATTGATAATTCAGAACTACATAGGACTGCTCCCGAAACTGCAGGAACGTCGCGAACAAGAAGGACGCGATCAGGATCCCCACCTCTCCCAGGATCAAGATGAGGGTGCGCCTTGGAAAATAAAATGTCAGTTGGGGACTCGCCATTAATCTATCCCAAGCTGGGCTGTTCTAACACCCTCGGGGTGCGGACGTATAACTGTGCAGCTGCGGGTTGGCATTTGACTTCAACCCTCCCAGAAGCAACGAAGATGCCAGTGAGCGCACAACAGCAGCCGCCCATCCTCGACCGTAACCCGATAACAGGAGAGTACTTAGCTCGTGTCAAAAGAGTTAAAATCGCCCCGGCAACCTTGAACGTACCCCAGCAAGTCAAAAGAAGTTCCACTTTATGCCCTACTTGGGAAGTCACTCGGCCAGCGGGCCTGGGGGGCATGACCCTACGTTTTGCAAGGCCTGTGTTATCTCAATCCAGAAAGACCCAACGTGGCAATGGGATTGCTCCCCGCTCCCTATACTCTCGGTCGACAAGACCTGGTACGGGCATGCCGAGGCTGATCGACCTGAGCAAACGATGCTAAATTTCTCGGGACTCTCAAGACAAGGATGGATACAGCTCTGCCTTCTCCTAGTTCTTACGGGTGTCCTCTACCACCGTATAATCACGAACTTGGCTGCCCAGTGGTACAACGACCCTAATTGGTCACATGGTTTCCTAGTACCAGTTTTTTGTATATACGTTGCCTGGAGAAGTCGTGACCAGATTAAAACTCTATCCCTGAAACCCAACTGGCTGGGTCTAATTGTGGTCTTGGGAGCTATGTGCATTCTCGTTCTAGGCGTGCTCGGCGCTGAGAATTTTCTCTCTCGCGCCTCGCTGATATTTGCAGGTGGCGGACTACTGATCTTGTTTGGCGGCTGGAGCTTGTTTCGTACCGTGCTGTTTCCGTGGGCTTTGCTCTTTCTGATGATTCCCCTGCCGACGATTGTCTTCAATCAGATTGCCCTACCCCTTCAGTTTCTGGCGGCCAGACTCGGAAGTTCGCTCCTCTACCTTGCGGGAGTGCCTGTGCTGCGTGAGGGCAATATCATCCATTTGCCTTCTTTATCTCTGGACGTGGCGGAAGCATGCAGCGGGTTGCGCTCCCTAATGTCGCTGATCACACTGGGTATATTTTACGGATATTTTCAGGAGCCCACCCTTTGGCGCAGGGTCTTGTTGGTTCTCAGTTCCATTCCCATTGCTATTGCGGCCAATGGACTCCGAATCATGGGTTCGGGCCTTCTAGGCGAGTACTGGAGCCCAGAGAAGGCGGAAGGATTTTTTCATGCCTTTTCCGGCGTAGCCGTGTTCGCGGTTTCCTCTGGCCTTTTGATCCTCGTGCATCGGATTCTAGTTTGGACCACTCGTCCCGCACAACTTGGATTGGTTACTTGAAACAGTTAGCCCCATGGCGCTACTTCGTGCCGGCCTTTCTGATTATTGCCGGCACTGCCACCCTCTTGCACGCGCGGAACTCAATCGAAACAGTTCCTCCCCATCTGAATCTGAGCTCGTTTCCAGGCGCCATTGGCGATTGGAGGGGCTCAGATATTCCTATCGCTTCCGACCAACTTGCCGTTCTTGGTCCTGGTGATTACCTGATGCGGGAATATCAGCAGGGCAAGGGGCTTCCGTTGAATTTATTTCTCGCCTATTACCCCTCGCAACGCTCGGGCGATACGATTCACTCACCGCAAAATTGCCTCCCAGGTTCCGGCTGGACCCCGTTGAAATCACGCCGCATACAAATCCAGCAGCTTGCTAGAACTCCAGCCACAGTTAATCGCTACATAGTCGCCAATGGCTCGGGGCAAATGCTCGTCCTATATTGGTACCAAGCACATGGTCGAGTAACTGCCAGCGAATATTGGGCTAAGATTTTTCTGGTCGGAGACGCCATTAAATTGAATCGGACGGACGGAGCCTTGGTTCGAGTCGCGATACCTTTCGATACTCCAGACGACGAGAAGATCGCTGGGGACCAAGCGCTAGCGTTCGCAGCACAGATCTCGCCGCTCTTGGATTCATTCATCCCGCGTTGACAGACGGTTCATTTAGGTGGGCATCTTGCGTGGGAAGATACAGCGGGTGGGTTGCACTTCTCAGCACATCCACCGCCTAAAGCCCCCAATGAGGGGAGGACTATTCCGTCTTTTTCTTCCGCATTTTCGCTGCTAGGGTCACCATTCCCGTCCCCAAAAGCAAAAGACTCGCAGGTTCCGGCGTCGCAATTGGGGGGTGATGATGATGCTTTTTGTCAAACTCACCCTGCTCCCGTCCATCTCCGGTAACGGCGGTGGACATCAGAAGTAGTACTGGCAGCACCCACAAGAAACGCTTAGCAGACATACACAGCTCCCGGCAACCCCTTTCAACCAAAGCTAGAGGCAATCCAATTGCCAAATCAGTGTCGGAGCAAGCCTCCAGTATTCAGCGGTTTGCGCTTCTCCCCGTCTGTGTAAGGAGACTCTATTGCCACTTCTGAGCAACTGTTTTGGATGAACGAGGGTCATCGCGAAGCGAGGATGAGACACTTCGTGCTGCCGGGTGCGATAGTTTCTCGGCGTTATTACAGAAGCGCGCGTCAGCGGTGGCGACCCGCCCGATCACTTTCGCCTCCGCCCATGTCCAAGGTGATTGCTCGTGCATGATTGATTTTCTAACGTCGCGTACCTGTAGCCCGCTTTAAGGGTCGAGTGCACAGCTCAGCGTCTCCGTCACAAAGGCATCAGCATCAGGATAACCGTGACGTTGATCCGTCGCGTGGTGGTGGACAATGGCGTCACCCGATCTTCCAAAGTGCTCGTAACGGTGCCCTGTAATTAATGCTTGGAATTAGGTTCGCGGCAGTCGAGGCGTTACCCTAGAGTCCAGCCGTCCTTACGGGATAGTGAAAGATATTTCGTTCGAGAAGACGCTTTCATTCCCGCTAGAGTCAGCCGCTGTAGCTACGTAGTAATAGGTGGTGCCGCTCTGCACGGTCGAATCGGTGTAGTCGAGAGACCGTGCTGCGGTAGATGTTGTACCCTGCCACTGTCGAGGGACTCGCACTCCAGGTGAGCGCCACCGAATGCTGTGCCGGGGCTAACCCTGTTCCCGTTAGAGAAACCGTGGCAGGTGATCCACTCGCGTTGCTTACAATCGAGATGTTTCCGTTCGCGGTCCCTGCTACGGTGGGACTGAACTGCACAGACACAGTGTTATTTTGGGACGGGGCGAGTGTAACGGGCGCGCTCCCAGCGGTTATTGTATAACCTGCGCCGCTCACTGTGATCTGCGAGATCGCTACATTAGAATTGCCTGTATTAGTTATGATGATGTTTTGGGCGGCAGAGGAAGTGCCTGTCGTGACATTACCGAAACTCAGACTCGTCGGGGCAATGCCGAGAGTTAAGGTGGCAGCGATTCCCGTGCCGCTGACACTCACTGAAGTCGGCGAAGTGGGTGCGTTGCTCACGATGGAGATGTTGCCCGACGCAGCGCCAATTGATGTCGGCAGGAAAGCTACTGTAATTGTCGCGTGCTGCCCAACGCTTACATTCAAGGGCAGTGAAAATCCACTTACTGTGAAGCCAGCGCCAGATTCTATCACCTGAGTAATAGTCAACGTGGCCGTGCCGGAATTCGTTATGATCACGGGTTGAGACAACGTACTACCGGCCACATCATTCCCGAAGTTGATGGAGGCAGGGCTCACCTGGATGTTCGGCGTCGGCGCGGCATTTACCGTCAGCATTGCCGCCGCGCTGCGCCGTGGCTCCGGCGATGTTCGCTCCGTTCTTCTGCCACTGGTAACTGAGTGGCGCGGTTCCTGCCGCCACCACCGTGAATGTCGCTGTCTGACCCGCTGTGACTGTCTGGCCCGTCGGCTGAGTCGTGATCGTTGGCGGTACGGGCGCTGCGTTCACCGTCAGCGTCGCCGCACTGCTCGTCACCGTGCCTGCTGTGTTCGTCACCACCACGTCAAAAGTCGATCCACTGTCCGAAGTCGTCGTTGCCGGCGTCGCGTAGTTTGCCGCCGTCGCTCCCGCGATGTTCACGCCGTTCTTCTGCCACTGATAGCTCAGCGGCGCGGTGCCCGCCGCGATCACCGTGAAAGCCGCTGTCTGCCCGGAAGTGACCGTCTGGCTCAGCGGCTGCGTGGTGATGGTTGGCGCCACGGTCGCGGCGTTTACCGTCAGCGTCGCTGCTGCGCTGGTCGCCGTCCCGGCGGTGTTGCTCACCACCACAGCGAAGGTCGCTCCGCTGTCCGCCGTTGTCGTGATTGGCGTGGTGTAAGTCGCCGAAGTGGCCCCGGTGATGTTCACGCCGTT
>WNFL01007287.1_pt1 | contig 17383 bp, 16 predicted proteins | sample 5400361 | NCBI WGS metagenome assembly WNFL01 (sample SAMN13153351, study PRJNA577476) | soil metagenome | isolation source: 40 cm soil on Douglas fir-dominated hillslope | place: USA:California | collected 2013-09-17 | reverse complement strand
TCCTGCGCAAAATCATATTGCCGCTCGCCGTGCCGGGGCTGATCTCGGCGTTCATTTTCTGCTTCACGCTTTGCTGGAACGAATTCATTTACGCGCTAACCTTCATCTCGGCGACGGCGAACAAGACCGTGCCGGTGGCGATCATCAGCGAGTTCGTGGATGGCGACATCTACCGCTGGGGCTCGCTGATGGCGGGCGCGATGGTGGGATCTCTGCCCCTCGTCGTGCTGTATGCGTTTTTCGTGGAGCACTACGTGTCGGCCATGACAGGCGCCGTGAAGGAGTAGGAGGGCGGCGTAAAGGGCGTTGGTTCCAGCCGCAGCAACAGGGGACCAAGCAATCCTTGCAATCGATTTCACGCATGACGCGGGTTGTTGTGGCGCGAACTGCGTCCATCACGCCTACTGCAACAAGGTTATTCAGCGGGAACTTTAATCCACTGCTTGATGGCTCTCTCCTTGCCACCGTAAGCGCAGCTTCCCCACCACTATGAAATTCCTATAGTGAGCCGCTAACCCTCGCATTGCTTTTTTATGCCAATAAGCCGAGCTTTTGGACAAGTTGGTGCTTAAGACGTGTCCGAAGTTGGGCGCGTCTCTGGGGCAATTTGACCTGCGAGGCTATCAATGCTCGATCTCATTATGCTTGCCATGGGGCTGGGCTTTTTCGCCATAGCCCTAGCCTATGTTTCCGCCTGCGACAGTTTATGAGGACGCTCATGTCTTTCGATTACATCCTGGCGGGCGCAGTGACCGCCTTTTTGCTCGGCTATCTCGTTTACGCACTTGTCCGCCCCGAGCGGTTTTAAGGAATCCCATCCATGACACTCCTCGGCGGGGTGCAGATCGCGCTCTACGCGATCGTTATTGTGCTCATCACAAAGCCGCTCGGCGGCTACATGACCCGCGTATTCAACGGCGAGAGAACGATACTTTCGCCACTGCTCCGGCCGGTTGAGCGGGGGCTTTATTTTATCTCCGGCGTCGATGAAAAGCAGGAACAAAGTTGGGTGACTTACGCGGTCGCCATGTTGCTTTTCAGCGTCGCCGGGTTCTTGAGCCTTTACGCCTTGCAACGTTTCCAGAGCGCGCTGCCGTTTAATCCGCAGGGGCAAGCAGGCGTAGCGCCGGATCTGGCATTTAACACCTCGATCAGCTTCGTCACGAATACGAACTGGCAGTCTTACACGCCGGAGAGCACCATGAGTTACCTGGTGCAGATGGCGGGACTGACAGTTCACAATTTCCTATCGGCAGCGACGGGCATTGCACTTGCGATCGCGCTCATACGCGGTTTCTCACGCCGCGCGGCGAACACGGTCGGGAACTTCTGGGTCGATATGACGAGGTGTACGCTCTATGTGCTGCTGCCCGTCTCGATCGTGGTTGGGCTGTTCTTCGTCTGGCAGGGAATGCCGCAAAACCTGAACGCCTACACCGAAGTAACCACGCTCGAAGGCGCGAAGCAGATCATTGCTCAGGGGCCGGTCGCGTCGCAGGAGGTCATTAAGATGTTCGGGACGAACGGGGGCGGCTTCTTCAATGCCAATTCCGCTCATCCTTATGAGAACCCGAACGCACTTACGAACTTCATCCAGCTTGTCTTGATCTTCTCCATAGGCGCGGCGCTGACGAACGTATTCGGGCGTATGGTCGGCAATCAGCGTCAAGGCTGGGCAATTTTCGCCGTTATGGGCCTTCTGTTCCTTGGAGGCACAACGGTTTGCTACTGGGCGGAAGCCTCAGGAAACCCGGCTTTCGCGGCTCTCGGCGTCGATACGGCGCCAAGCGCGATCCAGGCTGGCGGTAATATGGAAGGCAAGGAAACCCGTTTCGGCATCGCGAACTCCGCGCTCTTCACCACCGTTACGACAGACGCTTCCTGCGGCGCGGTCAACACTACGCACGATAGCCTGACACCGCTCGGTGGATTGGTGCCGCTCGTCAACATCATGCTGGGCGAGATCATCTTCGGCGGCGTCGGCTCTGGCCTCTACGGCATGCTGCTCTTCGCGATCCTCGCGGTGTTTATCGCTGGGCTCATGGTCGGCCGCACGCCGGAGTATCTCGGCAAGAAGATCGAGGCCAAGGAAGTGAAGATGGCGATGCTCGCGATCTTGATCCTCCCGCTGTCGATCCTCGGCTTCACGGCGATCGCCGTCGTCGTGAAACCTGGGCTTGCGGGGCTGGCTAATGCTGGGCCGCACGGCTTCACCGAGGCGCTTTATGCCTACACCTCGGCCACAGGCAATAACGGAAGCGCGTTTGCTGGGCTTTCGGCCAACACGACGTTCTATAACACAACGCTTGCTTTCGCCATGCTGATCGGCCGTTTTCTCATGGTCATTCCGGCGCTCGCGATTGCGGGGTCTCTGGTGCGCAAGAAGATCTTGCCGCCGTCGGCTGGCACATTCCCGACCCAAGGCCCGCAATTCGTGCTCCTCGTTGCCGGCGTCATTCTTATCCTCGGCGGCCTTACTTTCTTTCCTGCGCTTTCGCTTGGCCCGATCGTCGAACATCTGGCGATGGGCGCCGGTCAAACCTTCTGAGCTTTTAGGAGTTTAATTCCATGATTGGTGCAAAAACGAACAAACGCTCAGCCACTGCGACGATAACCGATCCAACTATCTTGATCCCAGCCATCGCCGGGGCGTTCAAGAAGCTCGATCCGAGAGCGCTTGCAAAAAACCCCGTGATGTTCGTGGTCGAGGTCGTCGCGTTCCTCACGACCATCCTCTTCATCCGCGACATTGCCAATGGAGCGGGGAATTACAGCTTCTCGCTTCAGATTATTCTCTGGCTCTGGTTTACGGTTCTGTTCGCGAATTTCGCGGAAGCCGTCGCCGAGGGGCGGGGTAAGGCGCAGGCTGCCCGCCTTCGCGCGACAAAGACCGATGTGGTAGCCAAAAAGCTTTCCGATCCGAGCAATCACGGCAAGCACGATCTGGTCCCTGCTATTGGGCTGAAGCCTGGCGATGTTGTTTTCGTCGAGGCCGGGGATCTCATTCCCTCGGACGGTGAGGTGATCGAAGGCGTGGCATCGGTAAACGAGGCTGCGATTACGGGCGAATCGGCTCCAGTGATTCGGGAATCGGGCGGAGACCGCTCGGCGGTCACGGGCGGCACTCAGGTTATCTCCGACTGGATCGTTGTGCGGATTACTGCGGGGCAGGGCTCAACCTTCCTCGACCGGATGATCGGCCTGGTCGAAGGCGCGCAGCGGCAAAAGACGCCGAACGAGATCGCACTCAACATTTTGCTTGCTGGCATGACGATCATCTTCGTCTTCGCGGTTGCGAGTATTCCCAGCTTCGCCGCTTACGCCGGGGGCAGCATTTCAGTCATCGTGCTCGTGGCGCTCTTCGTCACGCTGATCCCGACGACCATCGGTGCGCTCCTCTCCGCCATCGGGATCGCCGGCATGGACAGGCTCGTCCGCTTCAACGTTCTTGCCATGTCAGGCCGCGCGGTGGAGGCGGCGGGGGATGTGGACACTCTGCTCCTCGACAAGACGGGCACGATCACGCTTGGAAACCGGCAGGCGTCGGAATTTATCGCCCTCCCTGGCGTAACGGAACGCGAACTCGCCGACGCCGCGCAATTAGCCTCGTTGTCCGATGAAACTCCCGAGGGCCGGTCTATTGTGGTGCTTGCCAAAGAGCGTTACGGCATTAGAGGCCGGGACATGGCTCCTCTTGGCGCACGCTTCATTCCATTCATGGCTCAGACGCGCATCAGCGGCATCGACTTGGAAGACGAAGAGATCCGCAAAGGGGCGGTGGACGCGGTCGTAAATTACGTTCGCCAAGTCACCGGAAATCCGAATATGCCAATTCCCCGCGAACTGGAGCGCGGTGCCGAAGCGATCTCGACTACCGGCGGGACGCCTCTGGCAGTTGCACGAGGCGGTAAACTTTTGGGGCTTGTTCATCTTAAAGACATCGTAAAGGGCGGCATCCGCGAGCGCTTTGCCGAGTTGCGCAGGATGGGGATTCGCACTGTCATGATTACGGGTGACAACCCTTTGACGGCGGCAGCGATCGCAGCAGAAGCGGGCGTGGATGATTTTCTGGCGCAGGCAACGCCTGAGAACAAGCTCCAGCTAATCCGCGATGAACAGGCCAAGGGCAAGCTGGTGGCCATGTGCGGTGACGGCACGAACGATGCGCCGGCCCTGGCTCAGGCCGACGTTGGCGTGGCCATGAACACAGGTACGATGGCGGCCCGCGAGGCTGGCAACATGATCGACCTCGATAGCGATCCTACAAAACTCATCGAGATCGTAGAAATTGGTAAACAATTGCTGATCACCCGCGGCGCTTTGACCACCTTCTCAATCGCCAACGACGTGGCCAAGTACTTCGCGATAATTCCGGCGATGTTCCTGGCGTTTTATCCGCAGCTCGGTGCGCTGAACGTGATGCGCCTCTCCAGTCCGCAAAGCGCGATACTTTCAGCAATCATCTTCAATGCCCTTATTATTATAGCTTTGATCCCGCTCGCCCTTCGCGGCGTGGAATATAAGCCGGTCGGCGCCTCGAAGATGTTGACCCGCAACCTTCTAATCTACGGTCTGGGGGGTATCGCTGTTCCGTTTATCGGGATCAAGCTTATCGATATGGCCGTATCCGTCGTTGGTCTCGCTTAAGGAAACCGCTATGCTGAAGCAAATTCGCCCCGCAATCATGATGATCATCGGGCTCACGCTCATAACCGGTCTTGCTTATCCGCTCGGTATGACAGGCATCGCTCAGGCGCTGTTTCCCTATCAGGCAGGGGGCAGCTTGATCGAGCGCAAGGGAAAGACCCTCGGTTCGGAGCTTATCGGCCAGAACTTCGCGGACGCTCGCTATTTCCATGGCCGGCCCTCCGCCACGACCGATACCGACCCGAGCGATGCAACAAAATCGATACCCGCCCCCTATAATGCAAGCAACTCCGCGGGATCGAACGCGGGACCTACGTCGAAAACATTGATCGACCGGGTCACTGAAGACGCAAAAAAACTGAAATCCGAGAATCCTGCGGGCCTTGTCCCAGTCGATCTCGTAACCACATCTGCGAGTGGCCTTGATCCCGACATAACACCGGCAGCCGCCTCGTTTCAAATCCCGCGTGTCGCAAATGCGAGGGGAATTTCTCGAGTGCATCTCCAGCAACTCGTGGATATTAACACGCAAGGCCGCTTTCTCGGCATATTGGGAGAACCCCGCGTCAATGTGCTCAAGCTGAACTTGAGCCTTGACGCCGAGCAGCCCGCGAGTGCGAGCCGCTGATTTCGACAGGTGAAGCATGCGTATTTCCGACATCATAACACCCACGACCATTGCCGTGGGTGTGCACATCGACGACAAGGCTCAGGTGCTCAAGTTCATCGCAGCAAGGCTTGGCGCGAGGAGCGGGCTCGACCCCGAACGTATCCGCGAAGCTCTTGCTGCCAGAGAGGCGCTTGGGTCGACCGGCATCGGCCAGGGCGTAGCGCTTCCACACGTCTGCTTCCCCGATCTCGCACGACCTTACGGGCTTTTCATTACGCTTGCCGAACCGATTGGATTCGATTCGATAGACGATGAGCCGGTCGACATCATCTGCGCCATCATAAGCCCGCTCGGTTCGGGTTGCGGGGCGGATCAGCCGCTTTCGCAATTGGCTGCGATCTGCCGGATTTTAAGAGATAAGGCGAATACAGCGGCTATACGGAAAGCCAATAATCCTTGGACCGTTTATGATATTGTCGTTAAATCGACGGCAACCGCAGCTCATTATGTAAGCTAAGGGGAATGGCGGAAACAGAGACGAAACGACGGCCATCTCCCGACGCGCTGCTTGAAGCGGCGCGCCGCGAAGATAAAAGCCGTGGGCGTCTCAAGGTGTTTCTTGGCGCCGCTCCAGGCGTCGGCAAAACCTACGAAATGCTCCTTTCCGCGCGCGCCCGTTTTCTTGAAGGCGCCGATGTCGTTGTTGGGATCGTGGAGACCCATGGCCGTCTGGAAACCCAAGCGCTTCTGGATGGCTTCGAGGTTATTCCCCGCAAAAAGATCGATTATCGGGGCCGTGTGCTCGATGAAATGGATCTGGATGCGCTCTTGAAGCGCCGCCCGAAAATCGCTCTCGTTGATGAACTTGCTCACACGAACTCGCCTTGCAGCAGGCATCCCAAGCGCTACCTTGACGTTGAGGAGCTGCTTGCGGCGGCCAGCACGTCGAAAGCCTGAACGACGTCGTCGCGCAAATAACGCGCATTCGTGTGCGCGAGACCGTTCCTGACTCAGTTCTCAACAAGGCTGACGACATCGAGGTCATCGACCTTTCGCCCGACGAACTGATCCAGCGCCTGAGAGAAGGCAAGGTTTATGTTCCGAAGCAGGCGGAGCGGGCGCTCAACCACTATTTCTCACCCGGCAACCTGACCGCGTTGCGTGAGCTTGCTCTTCGCCGCACCGCGCAGCGGGTTGACGAGCAGCTTCTCAGCCACATGCGTGCTCACGCTATCGCTGGCCCTTGGCCGGCCGGGGAGCGTCTACTTGTTTGCATCAGCGAGGACGCGCGCTCGGCTGGCCTTGTGCGGTATACCAAGCGTCTCGCGGATAGGCTCCACGCGCCCTGGACGGCCATTTATATAGACACGCGCCGCAGCCAGCAGCTAACCGAGGTCCAGCGCGACCGCATTGCGGACACCTTGAGGCTTGCCGAAAAGCTCCAGGGCGAGGCCATTACCATTCCAGGCGGCGGCAGCATCGCCGAAGACCTTATCGCGTATTCGCGCGCCAACAACGTGACGCAGATCGTCTTGGGCAAATCGGAACGTCCGCGCTGGTTCGAACTGATCAACGGTTCTGTGGTCCACGATCTCGTCCGGCACTCCGGCAATATCACTGTGCATGTGATTGCGGGCGAGCACCTGATCAACGATCCCATCCCTAAAAAAACGGTCAAGACAAAGGCATCGAAAGATCAAGACGGCTGGGGTGCCTTTCCTTACGCGGCGACAGTTGTCGCGGTGGCGATTGCGCTTGCCTTCGCTTACTTGTTGCGCCCGGTTTTAGGCGTAGAGAGCGTCGACCTCATTTTCCTCGTAGCGGTCATTGGCATTGCCTACAATTACGGCTTGCTGCCGTCGATGTTCGCGGCCGTACTCAGTATGCTGGCCTACAACTTCTTTTTTTTAGAGCCTGTTTATGAGTTCACGATTGCGGACCCAAAGAACATCGCAGCGCTGATTTTCTTCTTTTTTACCGCTTTTGTTGTGAGCAATCTGACCGCCAAGGTGAGGGCGCAGGCCAACACCGCGCGCAACCGCGCTGGCACCACCGAGGCGCTGTACGCCTTCTCGAAGAAGCTCGCCGGAATTGTGTCCTTGGACGACTTGCTTTGGGCTACCGCTTACCAGATTGCACATTCACTGAAGACCGACGTGGTCATCGTCTTGCCCGACGCGGACGGCGTTCTGCGCGTCAAGGCGGGCTTTCCGCCGGAGGATGATCTCGATCAAGCGGAACTAGGAGCGGCGAAATGGTCGTTCGAGAATAATCGAGCGGCTGGCCGAGGGTCCGAAACCTTGCCGGGGGCAAAGCGCCTTTTTCTTCCCTTGCGGACGGGGTCGGGGGCCATTGGCGTCGTGGGATTGGCAAGGGGACAGCGCCCGGAGATGCTCCTTACGCCGGACGAGCGGCGTCTCCTGGATGCGCTGATGGATCAATCCGCCGTCGCAATTGAGCGTGTCCGGCTGGCGGGCCAGATCAATGAGGCGAGGCTGGCCGCCGAAACGGAGCGGTTGCGTGCGGCGCTGCTTACGTCCCTGTCTCATGACCTTAAGACGCCGCTTGCGTCCATATTGGGGGCGGTGACATCGCTGAGGCAGTACCGGGACCATCTCGACAGTCCCGCGCGCGAGGAACTTGTCGTCACCATTCAGGAAGAAGCGGAACGGCTTTCGCGATTCGTTTCCAATTTGCTCGACATGACAAAGATTGAGTCCGGCGCCATCGAGCTTGACCGGCAGTTCGTTGATATCGACGAGGTGGTGGGGGCTGCGCTCCAGAGGGTATCAGCTATGCTCTCCGAACATCGGATCGCGGTCGAGCTTGACGCAAACCTCCCGATGCTCCATCTCGACGTCATGCTTTTTGAGCAGGTATTCGTTAATCTCCTCGATAATGCCGCGAAATATGCACCGCCAGGATCGCAGATCACGATCCGTGCGCGGCGGATCTTCGGCTCGATCGCGATCGAGGTCCTCGATGAGGGGTCGGGGATTCCCGAAGACAGGCTGGAGAGGGTTTTTGAGAAGTTTCATCGCGTCAAGCAGGGCGACAGGCAGCGCGCTGGAACGGGCCTCGGACTTGCCATTTGCCGGGGCTTCGTGGAGGCGCTCGGAGGCAAGATCGTCGCCGCGAATCGGTCGGATCGCTCTGGGGCAATTTTCACGATTACATTTCCTCATGTAGAGAAGGAAATGGCGGCCTGAAGCCACCACAGACATGACCTCAGCCAGCGAAAAGACGCCTATCCTCGTCGTTGATGACGAACCACCGATCCGGCGTCTCTTACGCACGAGCCTTGGCGCCGAAGGATTTGAAGTGCTCGAGGCCGAAAATGGCGAGAAAGCGCTTGCAGTCATCGGCAGCGCTAGGCCGGAAATCGTGATCCTCGATCTAGGCCTGCCGGATTTGGACGGCCTGGACGTGATCCGTAGGATGCGCGAGAGCGGATCGAAATTGCCGGTCATCGTCTTGTCGAGCCGGGGCGACGAGAAGGGCAAAGTTCAGGCCTTGAATCTCGGAGCCGACGATTATGTCACGAAGCCTTTTGGCATAGCCGAACTTGTCGCGCGTATCCGAACCGCTTTGCGCCATCGTTTTCAGGCGCAAGGCAGCGAGCCTGTCTTCAAAAGCGGCGCTTTGAGCGTCGATCTTGTCCGACGCCTCGTGACCGTTAACAGCGAGGAGGTAAAGCTCTCGCCGAAGGAGTACGATATTCTCCGCCTCCTGGTCATCCATGCCGGTAAAGTTTTAACTCACCGCTTTTTGATGCAAGAAGTTTGGGGGGCGGCTTGCGACGTTCAATATTTGCGTATTTATGTGCGCCAACTGCGCCAGAAGATCGAGGCCGACCCGGAGAGACCGGCGCATATCCTGACCGAAACCGGCGTCGGATACCGGCTTCGAGCGCATGACGTTTAGGCTGGGAGCATGATGAGGTGAGTGCAAATCCGATCCTTGTTGAAGTAACGCGCGGCCCGGCTGTGGAAAGCCGGCATCGTGGTGCGTTCGTTGTCGTCGATGCTTCCGGAAAAATTGTTTGTGCGGCGGGCGATCCCAACATGCCGGTCTATCCGCGCTCGTCGGCAAAGCCACTCCAGGCGATACCGTTAATCGAATCCGGAGCGGCCGATCGCTTTGGCTTGACGGACAGGGAACTCGCCTTAGCGTGTGCATCGCATCAGGGAGAGCCTGCGCACGTTCGCGCCATAGAAAGCTGGCTGGCTCGCATCGGCCTCAGCCCTGGCTCGCTCGAATGCGGCGTCCAAGCGCCCCGCACACCGGAAGCGTCCGAAGATGCCATACGAAAGGGCATTCGCCTTACCCCCGCCTACCACAATTGCTCTGGCAAGCATTCGGGGTTCCTCACGGCTTGCGTGGCCTGCGGCAATAATCCCTCTGGCTATATCGAGCCCGATCATCCCGCCCAGCGACGTGTAACCGCGACCCTTGGCGAAATGACAGACTGCGACCTCACACGCGTTGCGCTAGGCCGCGATGGATGCGGCATTCCAGTTTATCACCTACCACTGCAAAATTTAGCAACGGGGATGGCGCGCCTTGCCGACCCATCGACGCAACCGAAAGCCCGCGCGGAAGCGGCGGAGCGTCTTCTGAACGCCATGGCTTCGGAACCATTCTACGTCAACGGGACTGGCGGCTTTACAACCGAAGTGATGAAAGCAGCTCCTAGAACCGTCCGCGCGAAAGGGGGTTTTGAGGGCGTTTATACCGCTGCATTGCCTACGAAGGGGCTCGGCGTGGCCCTTAAGATCGAAGACGGCGCGATGCGCGCAGCGGAATGCGCAATGGTACATATTCTTCAAGCACTTGATTGCTTCTCAGCCCGGGGAGAAGAGCAGTTGGACCAATTTTTCAATGCAATTATCAGGACTTTTGCTGGCAACATCGCCGGAAGCGTGCGGCCTTCGGCATCATTGACGTCTTCTCTATCATCCCGGCTGTCCTTATAAGTCCGATTTTGAATTAGACGAAAGCCGTCTGTAACAATATCGCTTCAACGGTATAAAAAGCACCGTAGCCTGCTGCGCTCTGGCATTCGACCGCATAAAGCAGGAAAATGGAGGATATGCCGTGAAATTTAAATTCATGGGCGCGCTCGCAGCGCTCGTCATTTCTACCCATGCTCAAGCTGCCGATCCAATCAAGGTGGGCTTGGCAGGACCGTTTACAGGCGGCTCTTCGTCAATGGGCGTTTCCATGCGGGACGCCGTTAAGCTCGCGGTTGCCGACGTCAATAAAAACGGCGGCGTACTCGGCCGTCCAATTCAACTCATCGAGCGCGACGACGAAGCCAAGAATGAGCTGGGCGCGCAGATTGCGCAAGAATTAATCAACAAAGAAAAAGTTGTCGCCACGCTCGGCTTCATCAACACCGGCGTCGCACTTGCCTCGCAGCGCTTTTATCAAGAGGCGGAAATTCCGGTCATCAACAACGTCGCGACCGGAACTCTTATCACCGAGCAATTCAAAAAGCCGGATTACGATAACAATTACATCTTCCGCACCTCGGCGAACGACACGATCCAGGCCGGTATGATGGCGGAAGAGGCGGTAAAAAACCGCGGCTTTAAAAAAGTAGCGATCCTTGCCGACTCCACTAACTACGGGCAGCTTGGCCGCGCCGACCTTGAGGCCGCACTCCAGAAGATGGGCGTCACGCCGGTGGCCGTGGAGAAGTTCAACATCAAGGATGTGGACATGACCGCGCAGTTGCTCCGTGCCAAAGAGGCTGGGGCAGAAGTGATTCTCGGGTACGGGATTGGGCCAGAACTTGCCCAGATCACCAATGGTCAGGCCAAGCTTGGCTGGAAAGTGCCCATGATCACGTCTTGGCCGTCATCCATGCAGAGCTTCATCGACATCGCCGGTGCTAACGGCAACGGTGTCACGATGCCTCAAACCTTCGTCGAGGATAAGACAGTCCCGAAGCGGAAGGCCTTCCTCGACGCGTATTATCAAACCTACGGCGTCACCAAGATCCCAACACCAGTCGCTGGCGCTCAAGGTTATGACTCGGTTCTCCTTCTTGCCGCTGCAATCAAGCAAGCCGGATCTACGGACGGCCCAAAAATTCGTGCTGCGCTCGAGAACCTCAACGAGAAGGTTGAGGGTGTCGTGACGACTTACGACCATCCTTTCACCGCGACCGACCACAACACGATCACGCGCAACATTCCGGTCTTCGGCAAAGTGCAGGATGGCAAGATCGTGCAAAAGAAGAAGATGCTAAAAGCGCCGGTGTCGTTCGCTTGAAAGAGAAGGCGACGCAATAGGCTTTGTGAACGGGAGTTCTCTATCCGTGTGCTTGCAAAAGCTCGGGGAGTCTCCCTGTTACAAAAGGACAGTCAGGCCGCCCATTGGGCGGCCAACCTATGTATAGACGAGGGGCTATAGTGCAGGGTTGGATGTTTGTGCGCCTCACGCCGTCAATAGTGAGTAAAGGCTGAACTATGGAGTGGGTCTCGAATATTTCTCAAGCCTTGACGAGTTCCATTTTCTGGCAGCTCGTAACAAGCGGCTTCGCGGTCGGCATGATCTACGCGACCATCGCTTTTGGCTATCAGCTTACCTTCGCCACATCGAAGACCTTGAACTTTGGCCAAGGCGAAGCGCTGATGCTGGGTGCAATGCTCGGCCTCACCCTCGTGCCTTACCTCGGCTATTGGCTGATGATCCCCGTCATACTCGTCTTTGGACTTCTCCAAGGTGCGGTCGTCGAACGTCTCGGCGTCCGGCCGGCGGTCGAAACGAAATCCGAGTTCGGCTGGATCATGGCCACGATCGCGCTTGGCATCATCTTCCGGAACGCCGCCGAAAACATCTGGGGACGCGACGACCTTAAATTCCCTTCTCCCTTATCCGAGAACGCGATCCAGTTCGAGACCATTCGCATCCTTCCTTCGGAAATCATGGTTGTCGTTGGCGCCCTCCTGATGATGGCGGCCGTCGAAATTTTCAATAGGCGCTCAATATACGGCAAGGCTTTCATCGCAACCTCAAATGATATCGACGCCGCCGGTCTCATGGGTATCGACACGCGCCGCATCATCACGCTCAGCTACGCGATGAGCTCAATGACGGCTGCGTTCGCAGGCGTGCTGGTTGCTCCCGTTACTCTTACAGGCGCAACGATGGGAGCGGTTCTGGCTCTCAAAGCCTTCGCTGTCGCTATTATCGGCGGTCTCGATTCCGGGCTTGGCGCGATTATTGGCGGGATCTTGCTTGGCATCGTGGAGACGCTGACTGGTTATTACGTATCAACCGGATATAAGGACGTGCCCGGACTTATCCTTGTTCTCATCGTGCTCGCGATACGGCCCGCCGGACTTTTCGGCAAAAAGACAATCAAGAAGGTTTGATCATGGCGCGCACTCTTCCAATTCTCGGCGCGTTGTTGCTGGCTCTCAGCCTTGTCGCATTTCCTTTTGCCGTCGGCCAAAACCAGTATTACGTGCATCTCGTCCAGGTGATGGCAATCTACGCCATTCTTGTCCTTGGGCTGGATATCGTTGTGGGATACACCGGTCAGGTCAGCCTCGGCCACGCGGGCCTTTTCGGGATCGGGGCCTACGCGGCAGGGGTCCTTTTCTTCCAGTTCGGGCTTGGCGTTTGGCCGGGTCTCGCCGCTGGCATCGTCGTGACGGGACTTTTTGGCGTGGTGCTTGCCGTACCGGCCTTGCGCGTCGTCGGTCCCTATCTTGCGATGGTGACGCTCGCGTTTGGGACCATTATCCAGATTATCATCAATGAATGGGATGGGCTGACCAATGGCCCACTAGGAATAACGCTGCCTCCGTCGCGCGTCGTCAATCTGCCGGAGTGGCGCGAATTCTGGCAAAGTACGCTCGGTCTGAGCGGCGTCGTGTTTCAGCGCCTTGAATTTTATTATCTTTGCGTCGCCCTTCTGCTCGTTTCGATCCTTGTTGTGAACCGTGTGGTACGTTCGCAATTCGGCCGCGCTTTTGAGGCCTTGCGCGACAGCCCTATCGCTTGCGACTGCATGGGCGTCAGTGTCTACCGGTATAAGGTCTATGCATTCGTCGTCTCCGCCGCACTTGCGGGGCTGGCAGGTGCGCTTTTCTGCTGGTCCGAGAGATACGTTTCGCCAAACACCTATAGCTTTGAACTTACCATTCTTTTCCTGCTTGCGGTGACGCTCGGGGGAAGGAAGTCGCGCGTGGGCCCGCTTCTTGGCTCCTTCATCATCGTCTATCTGCCGAATCTTCTCTCCGACATTTACCTCGTGCGTATCATGGCGGGAGTTATCGCTGCCGCTGCTGTTCTCGCCATACTCATAACGTTGGTCCGCAACCGCGAAAAACTTAGGCGCGTGCTGCCACCAGCGATATTATGCATTCTGTTTCTGCCTCTGACCCTCAGGGTCGAAAACGTCACGGATTATCGCCTTTCTATCTTTGGCTTCATGATCCTCTTCGTCGTTTTCTACCTTCCCGATGGGATTATGGGTTTTCTGCGGGATATCTTCTCGGTTTTGAAGCCTCGTCATCTAAGCGCTGTTCAGGCTGCGTCCGAGGAAGCGATTTTCGCCAACCGCGCTGTCGCGCATTCCGATACGCTGTTGCGGGTCGATGGCGTTGTGATGCAATTTGGCGGCTTAAGAGCGCTCGATACAGTCAATTTAGCCGTAGCTCCAGGCCGCATTCATGGCCTGATCGGTCCGAACGGCTCCGGCAAGAGCACCATGATGAACGTCCTGACCGGCATTTACAAGCCGACCGGCGGGACAGTTTCGTTGATGTCTGAGCAGTTGACTGGCCTCACGCCGAGCGAAATCGCGCTCAAGGGTGTTGCCCGGACGTTCCAGAACGTTCAGCTTTTCGGCGAGATGACCGCGCTTGAAAATGTGTTGGTCGGCCTTCACCATGACTTTTCGAGTACAGTTGCCGATGCGATCCTGCGCACCCCGCGACGAGTGCGTGAAGAATCGGCCAGCCGTGCCCGCGCGATGGCTATCCTGGAGTTCATGGGGCTCGGATCGTTGGCTGGCACCGAGGCGCGGAACCTTCCTTATGGTAAACAGCGGATGCTGGAAATTGCGCGCGCTCTCGCACTCGACCCTGTGCTCCTGTTGCTCGATGAACCGGCAGCCGGCCTTTCGGCGCCGGACATCGCTGAGTTGACTGGAATCATCCGCAAAATAAGAGATCACGGCATCACCGTAATTCTTATCGAACATCACATGGATGTCGTTATGGGCCTTTGCGACAAAGTCTCAGTCCTCGATTTTGGGCAGAAAATCGCCGAAGGAACGCCCGCGCACGTTCAAAACGATCCAAAGGTCATCGAGGCATATCTCGGCGGCGCGGTCGCAGAGGCGGCGGAGTGAAGAGCTGGCTGATCATTTCCGCCAAGCTGTTGATAAAGGTAGTTTTCCAACTCTCGATGGCGGATCAAACCCGGCCATGACGAGGCGCTCGGAGTAAACGATGCTGCAAGTTATCGATCTCAAAGCCGGATATGGCCGCGTCGAGGTGCTTCACGGCCTCAACTTCAACGTTCCCAAGGGGCAACTTGTCACCCTCATCGGGTCGAATGGCGCGGGCAAGACCACTACTCTGCGAGCAATTTCAGGGATGCTGCGCCCTCAAAGCGGCGCCATTACTCTCGGCGAAAAGGAGATCGCCGGCCTTCCAAGCCACAGCGTCGCTCGTCTCGGCCTCGCGCACTCCCCCGAAGGACGCCGCATTTTCCCCGCGCTCAGCGTTGCAGATAATTTGCGTCTGGGTGCTTTTACCAGGCTCACCGGCGCGCGGGAAAAAGGCGACGTCGAAGCCGACATCGATCGCATGTACGAACTCTTCCCTCGTCTGAAGGAGCGCCGCATCCAGCAAGCCGGAACGTTATCCGGCGGCGAGCAACAGATGCTGGCGATGGGCCGGGCCCTGATGTCGCGGCCGGAAATCCTTCTGCTCGACGAGCCGTCCATGGGCCTTGCGCCGCGCCTCGTCGAAGGCGTGTTCGACACCATCCGCCGCCTCAAGGAAGAGAAGGTCACGATGCTTCTCGTGGAGCAGTTCGCAGCCATGGCGCTCGACGTCGCCGATCATGCCTACGTTCTTGAAAATGGCCGCATCCGCTTTCAAGGCCCGGCGCGGAACCTCAAGACCGATCCAGCCGTTCGCGCGGCCTATCTCGGCGCCCATTAGAGCCCGCATGAGGTCGCCGCAACTACCTTCCGTCCGGCTCACTTGGACGTCCGGGAAGCCAAGGCGGCACACGAAAGTTTCTCCACCGAGCCCGAAAAGTGTTAGGCTTTAGCTCGAAAAATCGGCATTTCGATTTGGAGGAGCTATGTCCGACTTAGCCTCTTATAGAACGTCGAAGCTTTCACAAGTCGCGGCCTCGTCCGGGCTCTTCAAGTGGGCAGTTGCCGCCATCGCTTTGATATACGTTCTCACCGACTCCTACTTCATCGTTCAGCCAACCGAAATGGCTGGCGTCAGGCGACTCGGAACCGTCCAAACCAAACTGCCGCTCCCCCCAGGCTTTTACTTCAAAGCACCCTTCATAGACCACGTGGATAAGCTCCAAGTCTCCATCGATTCGCTTCGCATTGATAACCTTCGCGTCTACACAATCGACAATCAATCGGTTCAGATTAGCGTCGGCGTAACGTATCGCATCCCTCGCGACGCCGTTTTCAAGCTGCTTTACGAAGTTGGGAAGTCCGGTAATTTCGACATCAACCGGAACATCGAGCAGATCATCGCCGACCGGACGCTCCGGCTTTTCGCCAAACGCAACACCGTCAAAATTTCCGAAGAACGTGAGCAAATCGCAAGCGATGTGCGCGTCGTGGTAAGCCAATCAGTGCGCGACTTGTTTGGCGTGGACGTTTTCGATCTTCAAATTCCATCGATTAAATATTCCGACACATTTGTAGCTTCGGTGGAAGCCGCCGTGAAAGCCAAGAACGACGCGATCGCGGCCGAAAACACCGTGAACCGCATCCGCTATGAAGGTGAGCAAAAGGTCGTTACGGCGAAAGCCGAGGCCGAAGCGCAAATTGCACGATCCACGGCACAAAAACAGGCTGCAATCCTTGCGGCGGAAGGCGATGCCCGAAGCATTGAGCTTCGCACCGCTGCCGAGGCGCTCGGCATTCGCGTTCGCGGGGCCGCGCTGAAAGAAAATGAGCGCGTTATCGACTTGACCCTCGCCCAGAGATGGACTGGCAACCCGCCGCAGACTGTGCTTGGCGACCACGGCACCGTTCCGTTTTTCAACATTAACGCGACCGCCAACACACCCGCGCCAGCGACCTCTGCGCCAAAGCCCTGAAGTCTCCCTATTGAAATGGGACCGGCTCCCTTCACACCGCCGGCACTGGCCGTTCCTACGGATGAGGTTCAGTCATGGAGAGGCGAAAGGCTACTGGAACCGTCGTGGGCCTAGCGGCTAAGACGTTTAACCGGCTCAGCACTTCAACTTTTCCAAATTGGCGAGGCCCAAAACCTTTTTCGAGGCGGGGCTGCGAGCCCTTGAATTTTTCAGCCAGCTTTTGTAGTGCGGGCCTTTCAACGTGTGCGTTCGAAGCCTGGCAAGCGCACCGGTCCGGCTTAGCCGAATCGCCCGTTCAGGCCGAATCGGTCATAGTCACTGTTCATTCAGACAGATAGGGCCATTGCCTCGTGTTTGCGAACCAAACCACCTTAATTCTCGGCGCAGGTGCGAGTAATCAATTCAGTTTTCCGCTTGGAGAAAGTATTTATAATGAACTGATTGTCGATATCGACTACCTGAAAAAATATGTAAAGGGCAAAAGGTCTAACGCTTTTCTGAACGTAGGTGAATTTAATGCGGAGGAATTCGAGAGGCAGCCCTTAGTCTCTATCTGTTCTTATCTGTTACGGTCCTCTGCAGATTATATGCTACATGGCATTGCGTCGCCCGCACAATCAATGTTTGATTTCGGAGATGCTCTGAAGAAGCAGACTCACGATTCACCTGACAGATTCATTCGAGATAATCCGGAATTCGCCTAGAGGTGGCCCCGGTTGTTCGGACAGATTTTCCGCTTCGATAAGTGGAAGGTCTGCCGGGGTTAGGCCGCCAAGCGGATTGGCGGCAAGCTGTGTG
>WNFL01008200.1_pt1 | contig 17385 bp, 10 predicted proteins | sample 5400361 | NCBI WGS metagenome assembly WNFL01 (sample SAMN13153351, study PRJNA577476) | soil metagenome | isolation source: 40 cm soil on Douglas fir-dominated hillslope | place: USA:California | collected 2013-09-17 | reverse complement strand
CGTCCGGCCGCACTGCGTCGTCGCGAGACCGATTGGAGTGCCGGTGGCGTCGAGGCCGAGCGGATCCTTTCCGAATCGCGTCAGGTCGCCGCCGGATGAGAAGTCGGCGTTGAAGGGCGCGAACCCGCCGCATTCGCCGTTCGGCGCGGGGTTCAGGAGGTCGCAATTGACCTTACGGTCGCCATTGGTGTCGTTCCAATTGCGGGTCAGCTGGTTCACCGTGCGCCGCGCCGGGTTGGCGTTGGCGTAGACGCCGTTGATGCCGGCGGCGTTGAGATACTTGCCCCAGTTCACTTTCACTGCCGTCTTGCCGTTGCCGCGCACGTCCCACGTCACGCCCGCGCGTGGTGTGAGGTCGTGGTAGCTGACGCCGTTGCTGGCCGGCACGGTGAACCCAGGGAGCGAATACTGCATGGTCGGCAGCGACGCTGGAAAGACCGTCTGCCCGTAGCTGCTCGTCGCATGGTCGTACCGAAGCGCGACGCTTGCCGTGAGGCGCTTCAACGTCCACTGATCCTGCGCGTACAGCGCGACGTACTTCACCCGGTCGTCGAGCGTGGCCGTCCCGGTGTTGTATGCGACGTTTTGCGGGAAAGGCCGGCGTGCCAGGTTGTTGGGATCGCTTGGAAACTGCAGGCTCATGTTGCCGCACGCGAGCGCAACGTTGCAGTTTGCCGTCGCCGCGGGCTCGAAGTAGTTGTAGGTGAGCCCCGACTGGTTGGCCTGGTTCCTTTCGAGCTGCGTGTAATAGCCGCCGTCGTATCCAAACTTTGCGTGATGGCCGCCGGTGACGTACGAAAGGGACGCGCGCGTGCGGTAGTTCTGGGTGTCGCGGGTTTCCGCGCCGCCCTCACCGATCTTCGTATTCAGGGACCCGGACGTGTTCGCGAAACCGCCTGGCACGCCTGCGAAGGCGCTTGGAGCGCCGCCTGCCCAGATGTTGACCTGGCTGGCCACGTCGTCCTTGCCGACCGTCACGCCGGTTTCCGTGATGCGCGGAATGCTGATGGGATTCGTGTAATCACGGGAGGACGCCGTGGTGTAGAACTGCGTAGTGACGCTGATCCCGGCTTCGAGCAGGATTTTCGACGTCAGCGGGTTCGTCCACGAACCCTGCCTGAGCCGGTTCGGGTACGCCGCCGGCGAGAACCATGATTCGGGCGACGTAAACACCGAGACCACGCCGTGGCAGGGGTCCTGACAGAAGTCCTGTTCGTCCCAGAAGAAATTGAACTTGTTCCTCGCCGACGCCTGGTAAGTCACGCGCATGTTCGCGTTGCGCCACAGGTTCTTGTACTCGACCGTCGGCTGGGCGCGATCGGGAATGTAGTTGAAGCCCGCTTTGCCTTCATTCAGGTTCGGCCAGTAGAACCCGCTCGGCCCGGGAACCTTGGAGATCCCCTGATCGCGGCCGACCGAATAGAACCACAGCTTGTCTCTCTTGATGGGGCCGCCGAAGGCGAGCGACACATCGTGATCGCTCTTGATCGGCTGCAGGATGTTGAGCGTGGGATAGTCGCCGTTGTTGGCGAAGAACCACTTGGCCGTGGTGTACGTCATGTTGAAGTCGCCGCCGTAACGGTTGCCGCCGGTGCGCGGCACGATGTTGATCTCGGAGCCGCCGGTTTCCGACCCGCCGAGCGCACCCGACACCACGATGTTGACTTCCGCGGCGTTGGCGACGTCTGCGGTGTATCCGCCGGTCTGTCCGACGATTGGCACGCTCGCTCCGACGTTGATCACCTGGCCGTCGACCAGCACTCGGCCTTGCGCCATGTTCGTGGCGTCGGTGGCGGTGCCCGCGTCGCCCACGTTGAAGCCGGCGACGCCAGGATTACAGAAGACGCCGATGCCGCCGACGCAGACGCCAGGAGAGAACGCGCCGCTGCCCGGCCGGTAAGGGCTCTGGATGCCGGGAGTCAAATTGAGGAGGCTGGTGACGTTTCGGCTCGTCGGCAGTTCCTTGATCACGTCGCCCGGGAGGTTGATCACTTCGCGCGCGTTCTGCACGTCGACCACTGGTGTGGCGCCGGAGACGATGACGGTTTCCGTGAGCTGCCCGACTTTCAGCAGGCTGTTGACCGGCGAGGTGTTGTTACTGGTCACCTCAATGCCGTCACGTTCCTGTTTCGTAAATCCCGCAAGGGAGAACGTCACCTTGTACGTGCCGACCGGCAAGTTGGTCAGGCGGTATTGACCGTTGTTGTCGGTGGTCGCGGTACGAATTTTCTCGATGAGGGCGGGGCTCTCCACCTCGACGGTGACGCCCGGGATCAACGCGTCGGATGCGTCGCGCACGCTGCCGGCAATCTGGCCGTCTTGCGCGCTGGCGATCGCTGGCAGAAGCACCAGCAATGCGGCGACAGTCAGGAATACAGTAACGACTCCACGTCTCATTGCTTCTCCTCTGAAATTGTTACAGCGGTGCAAACGCGCGTGGTGAACCGTACACAGTTGCCTGTTAAGTGTCAACACACATTCGCGGTTCTTTACACGTTCCAGATGTCCGACGGATTTTCACCGCCACCCTAGCATCGACGGCACGGGCGACGCGTTCGATCAGCGAGATCTCGAGCTGATTTCTCGCTCGATACGGAATCTTGAAGTCTCGGTTCCCGGTGATCGACCTTCGCGGTCCGGCCCGTTATACTCCGCCGATGTCCCGCGTGTCGGTTCCTGCAACCGTGGCGACGTGCGTCCTGCTCCTCCTGCCATCGCTCGCCACCGCCCAGCACGACGCCTTCGTCGAAGCTCTAGCCGGATTCACGGAGGCGCTGCCAGGAACGTACGGCGACGAACGCGTCGCGACGCAGGCCAGCCTCGATCGCATGGAGCGCGGGCTCGCCGAGTGGGATCAGACCCTCCGCGAGTATGAATCCAACATCCGGGCGATCGGCCCCACCGCATCGGCCGGCCGCGCACTCGAGATGCACAGACAGATGGCGATCGCCTATCTGGCCCGCGGACGGTTTGACGACGCCGGACAAGAGTTCAACGCGGCCGCCGCCCTTTCGCAGGAACCGCAGGTCCATCTGTTCCGCGGCGTTGTGAATGAAGCCGCCGGAAGGCCGGCCGAAGCTTTGAAGGCGTATACCACGGCGTGGACGCTCGATCGGACGGACCCGATCGCGGCGTACATGCTGGCTGAAGCCAGTTTCCGATCCGGAGCGCCACCCCCGCCGGCGGCGCTCGCCACGTTGTCAGGCGTTGTCGATCGCATCGCCGCCGGAGAGTACACGCCTGAACACGAGCCGTTCATCGCCGCCGCGTTCGTGCCGGACGACCTGACCAAGACGCCGATGTTCGTGCCGTGGTGGTACGCAGACGCGTACGCGCACCTCAAGCGCGCGGAGAACACCAGAGCCATCGAGGCGATGCGAGCGGCGGCGGCGCAGGATCCGCTCCTCGCCACGCCTGCCCATCCGGCTCTCCTTCGAGGCGCCGAAGCGCTGCGCGCCGGACAGGCGGCGCGTGCCATCGACGACTTCACCGCGGCCGTTCGCGAGGCGGGAAGCCCGGGAAGCTCCGAAGCGCACCGCATGCTAGGCGTCGCGTACTGGCTCTCCGCGGAACTCGAGCGCAGCGTCGAACACCTGGAACAGGCCGTTCGCCTGAGCCCGAAGGACGAGCGCGCGCGTCTCATGCTCGCCCGCGTGCTGGAAGAGAACGGCGACACCGGACGGGCGGAACGGATGCTGGTGGAGACCGCGGCGGCGATTCCTTCGTCTGCGAGAGCCCGTTTCCGTCTCGGACGACTCTACGGCGCGGCCAACCGCACGGAAGATGCAGTGCGCGAGTACGAGGCGGCAATCGGTATCGGCGTGTTCACGGGCGAAGCACCGCTGCTTCTGGATATCGGGGCCCTGTACCATCGGCAGCTCGATGCCAAGCGCGCGGAGACGGCGTTCGCCAGAGCGGTCGCGCTGAGGCCGAACGATGCGGTCGCGCACCGGGAGCGGGGCCGGGCGCTGCTGGATCTGGAGCGCCCCGAGGCGGCAATCGTGGAACTGGCGGCGGCGTTGCTCGTCGACCCCACCGACTACGAAAGCTACGTCACGCTCGGCCAAATCCATCTCGACGCCGGACGATATGCGCAGGCCGGCGCTCTGCTGACGCGCGCCATCGCGATCGAACCTGACGAGCCGGCGGCGTATTACGTGCTCGCGACGGCCCTCGTTCGCTCCGGCCGAACTGAGGAGGCGGCGCCGCATCTTCTGACGTTTGCGCGGCTGCAGGCGCTGGCGCTCGACAAGAAACGGCGCGGCATCGAGTTGAGCACGGCGCGGCTCGACGCCGGCGCCCTGACCGACAAGGGAGAGCTCGATCGGGCCCTGGCAGCATGGACGCGGATCGTGGCCGACTGGCCGGACATTGCCGCCAATTACGCCGGCCTAGCGGCCGCACTCGCCGGGCTCGGGCAGCTGGACGCGGCGGTCGTCAACTACGAGCGAGCAGTGACGCTCGATGCCAGCGCCAGCGTGTATCGCCAGCTTGCCGCTCTCTACGACAGGATGGGGCGTCCGGACGCGGCCGCGGCGACACGTGCAAAGCTCGCACAGGCCCAGCAGCACGCGCTTGGCGCAGACGCGCAGCCCGACCCGCCCGGGCAGCGATGAGGCCCTCCTTCGCAGGGCTTCGGCGAGGCAAGCTGCTCGCCGCGCTGCTGGCCGTCATGTGGGCGCTGCCGCTCGGCGGTGCGCCCCCTCCAGACATCTCCTTCACCGACGTCACGGCGAGCGCCAATGTCGCGTTCACCCACGTCAACGGCGCCAGCCCCGACAAGCATCTTCCCGAGACGATGGGATCGGGCGGCGCCTTCGTCGATCTCGATGCGGACGGCTGGGTCGATATCGTCCTCGTGGACGGCGGCTCGATTGCGGATCCGCAAGTCGCCCGCCGCGCGCAACCGCGGGTGTTGCGGAACAAGCGCGACGGCACGTTCGAGGATGTCACCGCACGGTCCGGCATTCGTCAGCACGGCTACGGCATGGGCGTCTGCGCCGGCGACTACGACAACGACGGTCACGTCGATCTCTACATCACCGGCGTGGGCGGCAACGTGCTGTACAGGAATCGAGGCGACTTCACGTTTGCTGATGTGACCACGTCCGCAGGAGTCGGCGCCGGCGGCTGGAGCACCAGCTGCGCGTTCGCCGACCTCGATGGCGACGGCGATCTGGATCTGTTCGTCACGCGCTATGTGGATCTTTCGCGCCCGGAGCCATTCTGCGGCGACGAACGCGCCAAGCGCCGCGCGTATTGCCATCCCCTCGCCCTGCCGCCGATGTCGAACCTGGTGTTCAGGAACGACGGTCACGGCGTCTTCAAGGATGTGAGCGAGTCCACCCGCATCGCCAAATACCGCAGCAACGGACTTGGCGTCGTCATCTCCGATCTCGACGGCAACGGGTTCCCGGATGTATTCGTGGCCAACGACTCGCTGCCGAACTTTCTGTTCGTCAACGAGGGCGGGTGGCGGTTCACCGAGGCCGCGCTCCAAGAGGGCGTCTCGGTTGCCGACGATGGAAAGGCGCGCGCGGGCATGGGCGTCGATACCGGCGACTACGATGGCGACGGCCTCCTCGACCTGATCGTCACGAATCTCGATTTCGAGATGACGAGCTTGTACCGCAACCTCGGCAAACGTCTGTTCGCGTACGCCACGCGGGAAAGCGGCATCGGACCTCCGACTCGACCCCATGTCGGCTTCGGCGTGCTGCTGCTGGATTACGACAACGACACGAAGCTCGACATCGCCATCGTGAACGGCCACGTCATCGACAACACGGCGCTGTTCCGCCAGGGCTCGACGCACGCCCAGCCGAATCTCCTGATGCACAACGAGGACGGACGGCATTTTCGTGCAGCGGGAAAGCTCGGAAATGCGCCCGACAAAGTCAGCCGCGGCCTCGCCGCCGCGGACTACGACAACGACGGCGATCTGGATCTGCTCGTGACGAACAACGGCGACCGCGTCGATCTGCTGCGTAATGATCTTGAAGGGGGCGGCAACGCGCGAAATGCGCTGCTCATCGAGCTCGTCGCACGGAAAAGCGCCCCGAACGGGATCGGCGCTCGCGTGATCGCCACGGTCGAATCGCGAACGCAGGTGCGCGAGGTCAAGGCGGGCTCGAGCTATCTGTCGCAGAGCGATACGCGCGTGCACCTCGGCCTCGATCGGGCCACCGCCGCAGACCGGCTGGAGGTGCACTGGCCTGCGGGATCGACTGAGGTCTTCCGGAACGTCGCGGCCAACCAGATCCTCACCATCCGTGAGGGCGACGGCATCGTCGCGCGAAAGCCGCTGAACAGGCGTTAATCCGCTGCGTCTCTACTCCATGCGAGTAGACTTGCGGCGATGCGTCGCATGGTCCTGCTGGCCGGTCTCGTCGCGGTGGCGTGCATCGCAATCCACGCGCAGGAGCAAGCCACCGTCTATCTGTTTGCCGCCGACGGGAAGGGCGCGGCCGTCCTCGACATCGAACCCTCGGACATCGCGATCAGGGAAGATGTCGGCGCGAGCACCATCGTGAGCATCCGCCGTTTCGGCTGGCCGCTCAAAGTGACGGTACTCGTCGACAACGGACCAACCACCAGCGAGGCGCTCGGCCACTACCGCACGGGACTCAAGAAGTTTTTCGACGGCCTGCCGCCCGGCGTGCCGGTGTCGCTCATCGCCACCGCGCCCAACCCTCGATGGCTGATACGGGAGACGACGGACAAGGTGCAGATCCAGAAAGGCCTGAGCCGGTTGACGACCGACGAAGGACTGGGTCGCTTCAGCGACGCGCTCATCGAATATGCCGACCGCCTCAGCGAGGAGTTCCGAAACGTGTCGAAGGAGCGGATGCAGCCGTACCTGCCCGTCCTCGTCTCCATCGCCACGACACACGCGGACGGAAGCCTGGTCCGGCGCGAGTCGCTCGTGAAGATGATCACGGCGCTGCGCAAACACCGCGTCTGGACGCACATGATTATGATGTCGACGGTCGGTCGATCGGCGACCGAGCCGGGCGGCGCTCCGGCCATCGAACCCGACGGGGGCCAGAACGCGGAAATCGCGAAGGCGGTGCAGGAAAACACGCGCGGAACCTACGTTCCGGTTACGGGATGGGCCACGAGCGCGTTGAGTTCGAAGATTCTGCCGGAACTGGCCGAGGAGATTCTGTTTCGCAACCTGAAACAAATGGCGCAGCACCGGGTTGTGATGGAGCGTCCGGCTGGGGCGAAGGGGCCCATGAAGGACTTCGCGTTCACGCTGCTCAATCACCCGGGCGCCAGGTTCGTGGTTTCCGCGGACGGCAACATTACGGCAGGCCCTTAGTTCTTAATCGGCCCGTCTCGTCTACGGCAACAGTTCGCCGACCGTCGTTCGACCTGTCCCGCTGCAACCCTGCGCGCCATACCTGATGAACTTCTGCAGGCGCTTTCCGGTGTCCACTTCGCCGGTGTACAGGTTGCCCTGTGAATCGACGCCAACCTGATGGAGCCAGTGAAACTCGCCCGTTTCACGTCCGCTGCGCCCCAGCCGCCCCAGTTCCTCGAGCGTGTCGCGCTTCAGCACGTAGATCGTCTGGTTCGTGTTGTCGCCGACGTAGAGGCACGACTGCTGCGCATCCGTTGAAAAATTCATCGACACGGCCGAACCAGGCAGCGGCGGCGCCACGGTTTTCACGGCGACAAACTTCTCTTTGACGAAGCCGCACTTCCCCGCTTCTCCCGCCAGGTTCACGCACGGCTTGCCGAGATTCGGATCGCGCCCGTTGAAAACCTGAATGCGGTTGTTGCCGCGATCGCAGACGTACATCAGGCCGTCTTTGCTGAGCTTCGCGCAGTGGACAGGATTGCGGAAGAACGCGGGCTTCATGTTGGCCTTCGTATAGTCGTTCATCCACGGGCCCGCGTCGGCGGCGGCCTTATCGTCGATCGGGTTGCTGCCGTACGCGCCGAAGTGGCCGATGTACTTCCCCGTCGCGCCGTCCACGATGACGACGCGGCGGTTGCCGTATCCGTCGGAGACGAACATTCGATTGGTCGCGGGATCGACGGTGATGTCCGCCGGCAGATAGAACTGCGGCGTGCCGTTCCGGCCGCCGGTCGTATTGTTGCTGTCGGGCCCCTTCGATCCGGGGCCGCCGATCATCATCACGAACTTTCCGTCTTTCGTGAATTTCAGAATCATCCCGTCGGCACCGTTGCTCGACGACCATGCAGAGCCGTTCGGCGTCGCATTCGCGTTGCTGCCGCCAAGATAGACGAAGCCGTTGTGATCGATGTAGATGCCATGCTCTGTCGACGGCCACACGCAGCCGTCTGACGCCTTGCATCTGTCGGGATCGGCCGGACCGCCCCACGCGCGCAACAGCTTCCCGGTTGCGTCGAACTCGATCACCGAAGGCGCCGGCACGCAGCAGTAGGCGCTCGGCCCGTACGGGCGCGCGAAGCCAAGCACGTCAACCGGCTTCCCGTCCTTGTCCTTGTGCGTCGCGCCGGTCAGCGCCGCTTCGTCGTTGGTGAGCGTCCGCGGCCGCTGATACACCCAGATGTGATCGTCGGGCGCGACGTAGAGGCCTCCGACCTGGCCGATGATCCAGTTATTCGGCAGTTTCTGCGGCCACGACGCGTCGGCGATGAAGCCGGGCACCTTCGCGGTCGGCGGTGCCGCGTACACGCCGGTACGTTCCGCGAGCCGCTCGAGAATGCCGGTGGCGGCGAGCACTCGTGAATCGGGCTTCGGCGCCTGCGCGCCGCTTGTGGCCGCGAGGAAAACACCGAAGACGGCACCGAGCGTGGCAAATGTTCTGGGATTCATGTCAGCCTGGATACTCTCACACGGACCGCGATCCCGCAGGAATTTGTTACGATGGCCGCATGCTCCGCGCGATGGTCCTTGCGGCGATCGCCGTCATCACGCCGCGCCCTGTGTTCGCTCAGGCGCTCGGCATCCTTCATATAAAGATCGCCCTGGTCGATTCCGCCCGGGCCGACCGCCAGACGACGCCCGTGCCAGGCCACGCGTTGTTGATCAGCGACAACCCTGCCACCGCGCCGCCCAGGCTCGTCAAGACGGCAGTCGACGGCACCGTCGACGTGAAGCTGCGCCCGGGGAATTACACGATCGAGTCGGATCGGCCGGTCTCGTTCAACGGCAAGACTTACCAGTGGACGCGGACCGTGGACATCGTCGCCGGCCGCGACAAGGTGCTCGAGCTGACAGCCGACAACGCAGACAGCAGCGACGCCGTGGCCGCGACCGCTGCGACGGCCACCGGTACGCGGCCGCTCGAGGCTGACCCGGCGTTCCTCCTTCCCCGATGGCAGGAGAGCGTCGTCGAGGTCTGGACGCCGCGCGCACATGCGTCGGCATTTGTCATCGACTCGAGAGGGCTCGTGGCGACGAATCAGAAAGTGATCGGCGCGTCGACGTCGGTTGAAGTGCAGCTGACCTCAACCGTCAAGGTGGCGGGGCGCGTTCTCGCGGCGGATCCCGCGCGGGACGTCGCCATCCTCTGGATCGATCCCCAGGCCGTCGCGGCAGTGAAGCCCATCCCGCTCGGATGCACGCAACAGACAGCATCGCTTTCGGAGCCGCAGGAGATCTTCACGATCGCCGTCGCTCTCCATCACCTGAAGGACATGACGTCTGGAACCATGTCGGACCTCGTGCTCCTGGACGGCAGTGAGGGCGGGCCGGTTTTCACGGCTGATGGCGGCCTGGTCGGGATCTCGTCCCTTCCTGAGAAGAACGACAAGAACGCGAGAAGCCGGAGCGGACGCGCCACCGTCGTGCGAAGAGCTGATGCGTGCGAAGTCGTCGCCTCGGCCGAGAAGAAGATGGCGAATGCGGAGCCGCCGAGCGGCGCGCATCTTCCCGTCGAGCCCGGTTGGCCGGCGCCGGAGGAGGCGTTCAAGGAGGCCGCGGAGCACCGCGCGGGCAGCTTGAACCCTTACCAGATCGCTTCGCCCACCTTCGACATCGCTTTCATCACGCCCGTCATGATCTTCGGTTCACGGTATCAGGCGGAGCAGTTGAGCAGGCGCTCGCGCAGCCAGGGCGCGCGCGGGATCGACGCCGGGCCGGCGCCCGTGCCGCGCCTGCTGGATTTCGGCAGCTGGTCCGATTACGTCGAGGACGAGCCGCCGGTGCTGTTCGTCCGCGTTGCGCCGAAGATGGTCGAAGGCTTCTGGCAGTCGGTTGCGCGCGGTGCGGCGTATACACAAGGCGCCGCGCTGCCGGCCTTCAAGCATCCAAAGTCGGCGTTCCTGCGGCTGCGCGCCTACTGCGGCGACGTGGAGGTGATACCAATCCATCCCTTCATGCTCGAATACCGCATCTCAGAACAAGACACCATCTCCGAGGGTCTCTACGCCTTCGATCCAGGGGCGTTTGGACCGCAGTGCACGACGGTCAAGGTTGTTGTGTATTCAGAGAAGGATCCGGAGCGCGGCGAGACACAGGTGATCGAGCCGCGTATCGTGCAGCAGATCTGGCAGGATTTCGCGCCTTATCGAGGAAAATGACATGTCTGTGAGACACATCGTCGTTCGAACGATCGTGGCAATCGGCGTTTCGTTCGCCGCGTCTGCCGCGCTCGCGCATCACAGCTTCGCGCCGCACTTCGACGCGGCCAAGCCTGTCAGCATTTCCGGCAAGGTCACCGAGTTCGAAGCGCGCAATCCTCACAGCTACGTGCACATCGCCGCCCTCGACGAGAACGGCAGGACGCAGGAGTACGTCTGCGAGTCGCACGGCGTCACGCAGCTCACCCGCAACGGCCTCACGCCGGCCATGCTCAAGGCCGGGACGACCATTCGAGTGACCGGATCGCTGTCGCGGCATAGCGCCCACATGTGCTTTTTCGACAGCGTCGAGTTCGCCGACGGCCGGAAGCTGAGCGTCAACGGCCCGACCGGGCCGCGTCCGGTGCCGACGCTCGCGCCGCGCAAGGACATCTTCGGCACGTGGCTGCTCGCGCCGCTCCGCAACCGGAGCACGAGCGGTCCGCAGCCGATGATGCAGTTCCTGACGCCGGCCGGTGAGAAGGCGGTCGCGGCCTACGATCCGTTCAAGGACGATCCGACATTCCGGTGCGACCCCGTCGCGATCCGCCGCGTATGGGGCGCGCCCGGCACACCCCTCGAGATCGTCCACGACGGCAACGACGTCGTGCTGCACCACGAGTGGATGGATGTCCGCCGGGTGATCCACATGAACATGAAGGACCACCCGAAAAACGGCGCGCGCAGCTCGCTCGGCCACTCGATCGGTCACATGGACGGCGACACGCTCGTCGTCGAAACCGCGAACTACTCCGCCGGCGTCCTGAATCAATACGTCGAGACGGCCGGACAGCCGACAAAGGGACTGCTCCATTCCGCGGCTCTCACGTCGGTCGAGCGTCTGCATCTGGATGCCGACGGCCAGCGGCTCGTCGTGGAGATCGATCTCACGGATCCGGAGTTCTTCAAACAAACGTTCGCACGCTCAACGAGCGAGTACGCGCCGTCGGATCTGAAGATCGAGCCGTTCAACTGCTCGCGTGAGGGCGTCACCGGGACGGTGAAAAAATAGAGGTCAGGAGCGCTGAACAGCGACGGTTTGTCGCTCGGGTCGAGAGGTGGGGCTTCCGCGTCGGAACGCCGCAATTGCGGGCAGGCCCAGGCAATCAGCTCGTGCAGCGCGACGTTGGTGCTGATGAAGCGATTCGCCGGCGTGCTGAACCCACTCCGTTGGGCCACGAACGGTCAACGATCCACGCAAGTAAAGCCTGCCGCCGCGTTCTCGCTGCCGGGCGCGCCCGTGAACTTCGGCCACTTCGGATACTCGCACAACGGCCGCGTGCGGCTCGCCCCCTGGTTGCCGTCCTCCGCACTGAGGCCCATCGGCGCCTTCCCGTTCTCCACCCAATTGCGCAGCGCGCCAAGGCTGTCGAACTTCGCGTTGAAGACGCCGAAGCCGTGGCCGAGGCCAGGGACAACGTAGAAGCGCATGAAGCTGTCCAGACGCGACTGACCGAAGTTCGCTACCTGCCGCCTGTAGTACGCGATGGAGTTGTGCGGCGTGATGAAGTCGTCCGCGGTACCGTGCGTCATGATGATCTTGCCGCCCCTGGCGCGGAACTTATCCAGGCTGACGTCGCTGACGTCCATGATCGTCCCCGCCTTCACCGTCTGCGCCTGGTACTGCTTCGGGTCGAACGTCATCGTCTCGAACTTCGGATCGCGCGTGATGATGAACTTGATCGTCTGATCTCCCGCGCTGTACAGCAGCGGTTCCTTTCCCGACAGCGGATTGGACGGCTGCGGCGCCTGCCCGAAATTCGACGGCCCCTGGAACGTCGCGCCTTCGAGCAGCGCCCACTTCGGGAACGTGTCCATGCCGGCGATGGCGAATCCGGGCTTGTACTCGGACGTGATCGCGGCCACCGCTTTGAGCTGCGCGTCCGAAAGGCAGGTGTCACCGGCATCGGCGCCGTTGGCGCAGCGCAGCGTCTTCACGTCGAATGCGCTGTTGCACGCGGCGACATTGCTGATGATGCCGTCCTTCGCGCCGTCGAGCTCGTCGCACTTCGCGTAGACGGCATCGCCAATCAGTTTCACTTTCTTCGGATTGATCCACGCCGCCCCACCGTCGGCATACAGCGCCCTGCCGACGTTCAGCGATCCCAGATGCAGCATCGTCACGTCGTAGGCCGGGTAGTGGGCGACGACGCCGTCGTAGTCCTGCGGATAGCGTGCGGCCGCGTCGAGCGCCTCGTGGCCGCCCTGCGAGCCGCCGATGAAATAGAAGCGCTCCGGCGCGCGTCCGTACGCCTTCCTGATCACGGCCATCGCGGCGTCGTGGGCCTTCTTCACCGACTGCTTGCCGTAGTTGACGAGCGCCTCCTCGTCCAGGCCGAAGCTGCCGTCAAACCCGGGCTTGCCTTTGTGGCCGCCGTCGCTGCCGAGCGTGACGTAGCCCTGCTTGAGCGGCGTGTCGGTGTTCGCCGGCTGCAGCGTGAACGGCGTCAACCCGGTCACCAGCGATCCGTCATACCCACCGCCACCCATCTGGAGTACGCGCCGGTTCCAGGCGAGCGGGAGGTTCACCTCGAACTCGAGGCTCTGCGAACCGGCGTTCTGCGGTTTGACGATGCCGGTTACTTTGCAGAAATCGCCGTTCGTGTTCGCCGCATCGGACGCGCGGACCGCGACCGCGGTCTGCACGATGCCGCCTGACGTCGGAAGGGCGATGGCCGCCGCGGGAATCAGGAACCCCTTCAGATCAGCGCAAGCGTTCGCGTCGATCCGCACCGGCGTGTCGTCCGCGGCGCGGACTGGCGTTGCCACGCCCACGGCGAGGGCGAACAGGAGAATCTGTCTCATGTCTTCTGACCTCAGTGTGCTTTCGCGGCGATCAGCGATTCGAGGAGGGCGACTGTTTCCGGGTGCGGTTCGCCCGCGGCCGCCCGAACGCCGGGGACGCCGACCCCCTTCGCCAGATCAAGCGCGGTTCTGCCGTTCGCATCTTTCGCGAGCAAGTCCGCGCCGTTCTCGGCGAGGAACTTCACGAAGGCCGTGTAACCATGCTCGGCGGCTCCATGCAACGCCGTCTGGTGCGGCACGGCCGAGGCGCTGGGCACCTGACTGGCGCGACCACCGCGACCGGCGCGAGCGGCGGCGGTCGCCGCCGCGCTGTATTCACCGATCCGGGGTGAATCAGTCACCATCCTGGCGTTGATGTTGGCGCCCGCGTCGAGCAGCAATCGCATGGCCGCGAGGACGCCTTCGTTCGTGCGATTGCGTCCGCGCGTGACCCGCGTACCGAACTCGACGCCGGCGGCCGCCATCAGAGGCGTGACGCGTTCCTTGCTCGGCAAGTCGACGAGCGCTTTGTGCTTCAGCAGCAGGTCGACGAACGGAGCGTCACCGGCCCGCGCGGCGCGCAGCAGTGCCGTCGCGCCCTGAGCGAGGATGGTGTCGCCGCCGCGGTCCTGCGGGACATCGCGATACGGCGGGCGGCGCTTGAGCTGCAGATTCGGATCGGCGCCGGCGTCGAGCAGCATCCGGCCGACATCGAGCGCCGTGATTTTGTCCTCGCTCGGGATCACGGCCATCGCGCCATTGCCTTTCGTCGGCAGCGTGCTGACATCAGCGGCCATGTACAGGGGCGAGCGGCCGAAGAAATCCCATTTGTCGATGTCGGCGCCGGCTTTGATCATCGTCGCGGCGAACTCGAAGTGCAGGTTGAGCAGCGCCATGTTGAGCGGCGTGATGCGTTCAGGGTCCTCGAGATCCAGATCGGCCCCGGCCGCGATGAGATGCTTCGCGCACTCGACGCAGCCTTCGCGAGCGGCATACAGCAACGGGGTGAAGCCGCCCTTGTTCATGTCCTTCGGCCGCGGTTCGGTGATCACCTTGCGTTCCCACTGACGGACGACACCGCGCGCATTGAGTTCGGCGCCGCTCGACGCCAGCAGCTTGACCATCCCGGCCTGGCTTTGCGCGGCGGCCCACATCAACGCCGACTGCCCGCCGAAGTTTTCTTTCGCGTTGACGTCAGCGCCCGCTGCCAGCAGCCGTTTCGCCGCCTCGATATGCCCGCTCCGGGCGGCGGCCATCAGCGGTGTTTCACCCTCGGGGTTCTTGGTGTTGGCGTCAGCGCCGGCCTTGAGCAGCGCGTCGATGACCGGCGCCGAGCCGATCACCGCGGCTTCCGTCAGCGCGGACGTGCCGAACTGATTCTTCAACGTGACGTTCGCGCCGGCCTTGATCAGCACGCGCACCAGCTCGAGATCGTCATTCGACGCGGCCCACATGACGGCCGTCGTCCCATCCGGTCCCGGCGCATTCGGGTTCGCGCCCTTGGCGAGAATGCGCAGCGCGGTCGCACGATCGCCGCGCTCGGCGGCGTCGACGAGCGTGAGCTCGGCGGCGGATGCCACCGAGGCGACCGCGAGAATCGCAGCAACAAGTAGGGCGTACGCAAACCTCATCTCTGACCCCTAACCTCTAACCTCTAACCTCAGGCCTCAGACCTCAGAAAGAATGCCGCCGCTGTCGCCGAGCTTCTCCACCGGGATGTTGTTCCGGTCGAACAGCGTCACGAGCAAATCGGCAAAGCGCGAGTCCTGCGGATACTTCAGGTGCTGGCCGCCCTTGATGCGGCCGTGCGCATGGCCGAGAATCGCCGCCGGCAGCGGATCGTTGTTGTGCTTGTCGCTGTTGCTCATGTTGCTGCCGAAGAGAATCGTCGAGTGATCGAGCACCGTGCCGCCGGCCTCCTCGGCCTTCGCCAGCCGCTCGACGAACTTCGAAAAGACCAGCGTGTGGTACGTCTGAATCTGAACCAGCTTCTCCTGCTTCTGCGGGTTGTTCCCGTGGTGCGAGAGCGGATGGAACCCTTCGGCGATCCCGAGGTTCGTGTACGTGCGCATGCTCGCCTCGTGATCCATCGAGAGCGTCATGACGCGCGTGATGTCCGCCTGGAACGCGAGCGCCATCAGATCGAACATCAGCTTGAAATGCTCGGTGATGTCGGTGGGCGTGCCGACCGGCGCATCCGGAATCTGCAGGGTGGTCATGTCCTGCTTCTCCGCCATCTGCACGCGCCGTTCGATCTCCCGCACGGAATCGAGGTAATCGCTGACGACGACGCGGTCGCGGACGCCAAGGCTGGTCTGCAGGCGCGCGGCCTGGCCTTTGACGCGGTCGAGGATGCTGCCCGTTTCGTGGAGAATGGCCGCGCGTTCGGCGTCGGTGTCGCCCTGGCCGAACAGCTTCTGGCGGCAGCGGTTGCGTCGGCGTCCGCCAGGCGAGGCGCGCGCCAACCTGCGACGTCGTGAGCTCGAGCGACGGCAGCCGCGTTTCCTGGCCGATGTGCCGCGCGGCCAGCTGGTCGGCGGTCACGCCGGCGTCCGGATTGGTGACGCCGTGTTCCCACGGCTTGACGCAATTCAGCCACGTCGACTCGATGTAGGCGTGCGGCTCCGGCGTTTCGCCCGGCTTGTTTCGCAGCCCGGACACGATCGTCAGGTGCTCGCGGAACGGTGACAGCGGCTCGAGAATCGTCGACATCTCGTAGTTGCTGCCGGTCTGTTTCGGCGACCAGCGGTCCATGATCGCGCCGTGCGGAAACCCGACGAACGCAAAGCGCCTGGGCGCCGAGCCCGCCGGCGTGGCGGCCCACGCCGTGGCGGCGGGGTTCATCGCATCAAGAAGCGGCAGCGCGATGGTGGCGCCCACGCCCTTCAACACCGTGCGTCGTGAGATGTGTTTCTTGAACAGGCTCATGTCCTATCTCCACTCCACAATCGTAGGGCGGGCCTGAAAGGCCCGCGCTACCTCAATGCCCGACCGACGATCCGCCCTGCGCCGTTGACGGCACCCGCCGCATCCTGAACTGCTCGCTCCGGACAACCGACTGCACGATTGTCGAGAACCGATAATCCCCGCTCGCCGCGCCTCGGACGATGCGCCGGACGGCGGGCATGTCCCACGGCTCCAGCTTACGGCCGGTCGCATACGTCAGCAGCCCTTCGGTAAACGTCTGCGCGAACTGCTCCGGCCGGCGCAACAGCGCGTTCCGCACGTCGTCGGGACTGTTGACCGGTGTTCCGTCCGGCAGCTTGCCGGAGGAATCAATGGCGACGCCGGCGTACCGATCGCGATCTCTCCACCGTCCCGTCGCATCGAAATTCTCGAGCGCGAGGCCGAGCGGATCCATCACGGCGTGACAGGACGCGCAGGTCGGGTTCGCTCGATGCTTCGCCATCATCTCGCGCATCGTGAGCGCCTTCGTCGTGCCGATGTCCTTCTCATCGAGCGTCGGGACGCCCGGCGGAGGCGTCGCGGGCGGCACGCCTTGAATATGTTTGAGGATGAACGCGCCACGCAGGACGGGCGACGTGCGGTTGGGATAAGCCGCGGCCATCAGCACAGCGCCCTTGCCGAGGAGCCCCCAGCGCGCCGATTGCTGGAGCTCGACGCGACGGAAGCGATCGCCCTTCACGTCCGTGATGCCGTACTGGAGCGCGACGCGCTCGTTGAGAAACGTGTGCTTCGCTCTCAGCAGATCAACCACGCTGCCGTCTTCCTTGAAGATGCTGTCGGCGAACAGCGTCAGCTCGGTGCGAAAATCCTCGCGGGGATCGGAGCGGCCAGACGCGTACGGAAATACGGCCTGATCCGGCACGATCTCGTCGAGGCGCTTCATGTCGAGCCATTGCGTCACGAAATTGCTCGCCAGCGTCACCGACCGCGAGTCGGCCAGCATGCGGCGAATCTGCCGGTCGAGCGCCGCAGGCTCGTGGAGTTTGCCGTCGATCGCGGACTGCAACAGCTCGTCATCGGGAATCGTGTTCCAGAGGAAGAACGACAGCTTCGACGCCAGCTCGAGATCGTTGA
>WNFL01059458.1_pt1 | contig 17387 bp, 19 predicted proteins | sample 5400361 | NCBI WGS metagenome assembly WNFL01 (sample SAMN13153351, study PRJNA577476) | soil metagenome | isolation source: 40 cm soil on Douglas fir-dominated hillslope | place: USA:California | collected 2013-09-17 | reverse complement strand
CCATCGCCAAGAGTTTGCTGGAGGAAGAGAACGCCCGCCTCTCCGCCGAGACCGAGGAGATGAAGCGCCAGCTCGAAACCCGCAAAGCGGTCGAGCGAGCCAAAGGCATCCTGCAACGGCGTCAGAATTTGACCGAGGAAGAGGCGTATCTCAAGATGCGTAACGAGAGCCGCCGCCTGCGTCGGCCAATGAAAGAGCTCGCTGACGCGATCATTCTTTCGGAAGAGCTAACCCGCAAGGATCCATCCCCCACGCGCGAGTAGCCAGTTTTTAGCAAACGTAACGCCAGGCACCCCCTGAGAGGGGTGCCTTTTTGTTTGTTGTGTCAATCCGCGTTCTCGCCTGCGTGAACGAGCTCGTCCGCGGCAATATCATTTGATTTGACTAATGAAAGCATCTGGGCTACAATTTTCCCATGGACGCGGTGCGCCAGGTGATGACCAATTACCCGCGCATCTTCTTCGCCTGCCACACCCGCCACGTCCGCGACGACCAATCGGGAAAGGTCATCAGCGCCCACCAAGCCAGCGTGCTCGACCATCTCGATGAAATCGAGCCGACCGCGCTTAGCGATCTCGCCCGCCACATGGGCGTCACCGCGTCGACCATGTGCATCACCGTCGACCGCCTGGCGCGCGACGGCTACGTCACGCGCGGACGCGACCCCAACGACGGCCGCCGTGTGGCGCTTCGCCTGACCACCGCTGGCGCTCGTGTCCGCGACCAGAAAACCGTGCTCGAACCTGAGCGCGTGAAGGGTATGCTCGCCCGCCTCGATGCCTCCGATCGCCGCGACGCCTTGCGCGGTCTCGAACTGCTTGCGCGCGCCGCCGGCGAATATATCGCATCTCGATCGAAACCAGAAAGGAATGTCGTATGAAATGGATTTGGATCACGCTGAGTGTGATCGCCGCGTTGATCGTCATCGTGGTTGCCGTTGGTGCTGTACTTCCGGTGAAGCACGTGGCAACTCGTCGGGCTCGCTTCAAGCGGCCGCCCGAAGCCGTCTGGGCCGCCATCGATGGACCCCAGGATTGGCGGCCCGGCGCTGCCAACTATGAACTGCTCCCTGAGCGCGACGGCCGCCGCGTATGGCGCGAGGATATCGGGCAAGGGCAGTCCGTAACCTTCGAGCGCGTTTCGGCCGAACCGAATCGCCGGTTGGAAACCAGAATCGTGTCGACGGGAATTCCGTTCGGGGGCGCGTGGCTGTACGAACTCAGTCCCACAGCCAGCGGCACCGAGCTTCGTATTACCGAAAACGGCGAAGTCTACAATGTCATCTTCCGCTTCGTATCGAGATTCATCATGGGGCACGCTACATCCATCGAGCAAAGTCTCCGTGCCCTCGGCAAGAGGTTTGGCGAAAACGTCGTCATCGAAAACTAGATCCTATGGGCCAGGAAACCAACTGCAAAGCTCGTTTTGGAAAAGACGGTTTCGGAAAACTCGTCTCTTCCGGCCATGCCATGCTTGAAACCGACTTCGTCCTTTTCCGCGGCGACTTCCGCGCGAAAATCCCGTTCAAGTCCATGCGCAAGGTGAAAGCGGCTGGCGCATGGTTGAAAATCGACGCTGCCGAAGGCTCGCTCGAGCTCGAACTCGGCCCCACCATGGCGTCGAAGTGGGAACAAAAGATTCTTCATCCCCCATCGCGGCTCGATAAGATCGGCGTCAAGCACGGTCATAAAGTCGTGATCCTCGGAATAGAGGACGCCGCGCTTGCAGGTGAAGTCGCCGCGCGAGGCGCCCTGATCGCAAAACGTGCTGCGGCCGGAACTGACATCGTTTTCTTCGGGGCAGGGAAGAAGCTCGACCTGGATCGCCTGGAATCGCTCAAGCCCGCGATTCATCCGGACGGCGCGATCTGGATCGTCTATCCCAAGGGCGTGAAGCAAATCACCGAAGGCGACGTGATGGCCGCGACCAAAGCTGCCGGCTTGGTCGACATCAAAATCTGCGCATTTTCGACCACCCACACCGCGCTCAAGGCCGTCATCCCAGTGAAGAATCGGTAGCCTCGTTGATGTGGCGTGGGCTTCAGCCCGCAGCGTCGGCTTTAGCCGGCGTCCCCGGTTTGCCTTTTCGCCTGCGATCTACGCCGCCCGATAACTCCCTAGCACCCGCAGAAAATCCGCGAACTCCGCCAGGTGCCCCAGCGCGTTGCGGACCTTCTGATCCTCGCGGTGCCCCATCAGGTCGATATAGAACAGGTATTCCCAGGGCTTCCCGCGCAGCGGCCGCGACTCGATTTTCACCAGGTTCAGGTCCCGCAGCGCCAGTACGGCCAACGCCCGGAACAGCGCGCCCGGCACATTTTTGGTCGAAAACACCAGCGACGTTTTCCATGCCGTCGCTCCACTGCGGGTTGCACGGGCACCGCTGCGCGCCGCACGGGGCTTCGAGCCGCGCGGCTCCAATAGAAAAAATCGGGTGAAATTCTGCCGATCGTCTTCGATCTCGCGCTTCAGGATTCGCCCGCCATAGTTTTTCGCAGCCAGCTCCGACGCGATCGCGGCACCGCCCGCCGGCCGTTCCGCCATCACCATCTTGACGCTGCCCGCCGTGTCATAAAACGTAATTCGCTCGATGTTTTTATTGCGCGCGAAGAAGTCCAGACATTGGTTGAGCGCCACCGGATGAGAATATACGCGGCGAATATCCCGAAACGTTACGCCCGGCGGCGCGATCAAATGGTGAACAATGCGAACACTGGTTTCGCCCGTGATCTCGAAATCGAATTTGATCAGAAGGTCGTAATTCTCGTGCACCGATCCGGCGAGTGTATTTTCGATCGGCAACACGGCGGCATCGGTATCGCCCGCCTTCAATGCCGCGAACACCTGGTCGAAACGCTGACAGGGAATTGGCTCGGCCCGATCGCCCAGCAACTGCCGGATGGCCTCCTGGCTGAACGCGCCCAGCTCGCCCTGAAAGGCCACCCGCATCGGTGTCCCCGCCGGTTTCGGCACCCGCTGCTTCATCGCGGCCCATCCCAGCGGCGGGTGTCCGACGAAGGCAGTCCCACCAAGTCCAGCACGCGGTCCACGGTATGCTCCACGATCTCCTCCACCGACTTGGGGTGATGATAAAAGGCCGGCATGGGCGGCGCGATGATAGCGCCCATCTCGGCCAGCGCAGTCATGGACCGCAAATGTCCCAAGTGCAGCGGCGATTCGCGCACCATCAGCACCAGCCGTCGCCGCTCCTTCAGCGTCACGTCCGCGGCACGAACCATCAGATTCGAGCTGATTCCCCCGGCGATCGCCGACATGGTGTGGATCGAGCATGGGGCGATCACCATCGCATCCATCGGGAACGATCCGCTCGCCAGCCGGCACCCGATGTCCTCCACTGGATAGGTAACGTTGGCCAGCGCGCGAAAATCCGCCGCGGCTTTCCCCATTTCCAAATAAGCGGTCCGCTCGCCGGAGCGCGAAAGGATTAGATGGACTTCCACCTCGGCTCGAGAATGCAGCTTTTCCAGCAACCGCCAGCCGTAAACCGAGCCGCTGGCGCCGGTTACCCCAACAACAAGTCGCAAATAGTGTCCTTTTCAGTCCTGCACTGTTTCAAAAAAACAAAAGTTCCATCTGACTGTTCCGAAATCCGAACAACCAACCGCGGGAAACATCTTGCTCCGCCTTACACGCTCTCGGTATAATCGCAGCCGAGCCCCTTAACTCGGCGGTCCGATTGGCACTTAGGCCGCACGCTGATGCCAAACGGCTCCGCCGATCTCTATGATGGAAGAACCTGGGGAGAAACTCAAGAAGATCCGCCAGAAGCTAAAACTGAGCTTCCGCGATGTGGAAGAAGCTAGCACTCGCTTGGCCGCCCGCTACGGCAGCGAAGAGTATGTGCTCGCTCTGAGCCGGCTATCCGATATTGAAAACAAGAATGTTACCCCGTCCGTATACCGAATGTATTCGCTCTGTGCTATCTACCGGCTGGATATCTCCGACCTCCTGTCTTGGTACAGCGTGAACCTCTCGGCGTTGCCCTCCGATTCCGATGTCATCAATCTCCGCCAGACTCATCCCGTGAAATTCCGCCCTGATTCGGGAGGGACCATACAGGTCCCCTTCGCACTCGACCCCGGCATCGACCTCTCCCGGACCACCTTCCTCAGCCGGATGATCCAAAGGTGGGGGCAACTCCCCCTTATGCTACTCCACAACCAGGACTTGCGTTCGTATCGCTACGGACTCATCGGCAGCGAGGATTGGTCCATGCACCCGCTGATTCCTCCCGGATCGCTGGTAGTGATCGACGACACCCAAACCGCGATCGCCACCTCGGGATGGAATGGCGCGGAGGACCGGCCGATTTACTTCCTGGAGGCCCGCGATGCCTACTTGTGCGGCTGGTGTATGCTCCGCGGCGAGCACTTGACGGTTCAGTTCCACCCTGGCTCCTTCACCGAATCGCAGAAATTCCGGTATCCCCAGGAGATCGATGTGATCGGACGGGTTATTCGTGTGGCGATGAGTCTGGAGGAGCAGAATCGGCGGCGTTCCGCTGGAGTTTGAGAAGCGCTTCAATGTCAGCTTGGAACAATTCACGCTCCATCACGCTGGCTGCCAGCGGCACCGAGTTTCGATAGGCGCGCGACCGGCGCCAGTTGTGCACCACTCGCTCCGGCCGCTCTGGCAGGGAAACCAGGTACTGATTCAGATCTGCATTGCGATCCTTGAGCGGCAGGTTTAGCCACTCCAGGAATACTTCCATGTGACTGTCCCGCAGCGCGGCATTGCTCTCATTTCGTCCGAACAGCGCTGCCAAGCCATGGTGCCGATAGCGCCCCGTATCGGCTTCCAGGAGCGACGCCAGATATGCCAGGCGCCCGTACAATGTCGGAATTTTGAGAAGCGTATTCTTCCAAAGGTCTGACAAAGCCCCGCGTTCCATTGCACCCTTCGACGACGAAAGCTTGCTCGACTCCACTTCCTATCGCTCCGGATTTTATTCTAGCCCCAATTGCTTCCAATTTATTCCGTTCTGTTTTCCGAAAAGCCTTCGCGGGAACGGGTTGCGAGCGACTAAGCGTTTTAGCCTACTCCAGGCTAGGTAATTTCACCTAACCCGGCCTAAGGAGAAGCTCATGCCAAGATCAATTAGAGCCCTCGCCGTTTGCCTCTTGCTAGGGACAGCAGCTGCTTTTGGGGCCCCGCAAGATCCCATCTGCGAAATATGTAACTGCCCGGAACCATCTTGTTATGCCTGCCACAGCCCATGTCCCAGCTCGCTGGCCAAGCTAAAGAAGAACCGTCTGCCCCGGAAGCCCACGCCCGCGCAGAAGCCGGAAGGTGGGTTCGTTCTGTTCGCCTCCTCTTTACCGCTAGTCGCCGCACTGGTAGCATTGGGGGCGCGCCGCCGCGCACGCTCGCTCGGGAAACAGCGATAACTTCCCTCTCGTGCCCGCACCGGACGGGACCACGTGCTGTCCGCGTGCGGGCATCCGCGTTTTCTGCCAGGAAGTGATATGAATAGGGGTTTCGTTACACTGGCACTAGATACGCCGGTGGATCACTACATCACTCTGCTCCGAATTCTGATCTTCACCACCTGCCTGCTTCTCTTGACCCGCATGATGGTGAGCGGCCTGGTTCGGGTTTATCCCTGGTTCTTCGCTTATGTGTTGGCCGAAGCCCTGCGCCTGCTGGCTTCCTTTCAGGTGACCCTCTACAGTCCCGCCTACAACAACCAATGGAAAGTCTCCAACCTAGTCAAAGCGGTGCTGATGGTGTTCGTGGTGCTCGAAATGTATCGGGTCGCGTTGGCCGGTACGCCTGCCTTGGCGCGCTACAGCCAGCGCGTCGCCGTGTATGTGATCCTTGCCGGCGGCGTGCTGTCGGGTCTGGGGCTGCTACTGTTCGGAACCGGATCGACTGTAGTGGAAACTACCATCCATAATTACTTTGCCTTCCTACGTACGATGGATTGCTGGATGCTTTTTTTAGTGGCCGCAGTGGTCTGGTTTGTCCTGTGGTTTCCGGTGCCCTTAAGCCGCAATGCACTGCTTTACATCCTGATCTTTGGCGTCTTTTTTTTGAGCGAGGCCAGCACTTTTTTTGTGGCCGGACAGCTTACTCTGTACCAGGCACGCGGCGTCCGCATGGCCGCCTTCACTGTGAACTGGCTGTGCCTGCTTTGCTGGACCATCGCCTTGGGGGGCCGCGGCGGCTTTTCGACCCGGGTAGTCGGGCACTGGTGGAATAAGTCGAAGGTGGAGTGCCTCACCGCCCAACTCGAGCGCATCAATCAAAGCCTCGAAAGAATCGAGCGTTAGCCCGGGCGCTGTTCCCCTGTGTGGAAGCTCCCACGAAAACGCCGCCTTCATCGAAAATATACCGCCTAATACGCGCAGTATTCTGCCATCGATCTCCAGCCCTAATTGATCGTTCATGGCCTGGGCCTCCGATTTGGCCGCTTCCGCCGCTGGCTCCTGTGTAAAACACAAACCTTTCTGTTTGCATTTCCAACGCACTTCGAGTAGTATTAAAAACATTAAAAGTCCCTTAGGGTAGGCGTTTCCGAGGAAGCGAACCATGAGGAAATACGATCCCAATCGATACCAACCCATGCTCCGGCTCCTGGCTCCGGAGGATTTTGATTTCCTCGCGTCCCAACCCGGCTTCCGACCGGAAATCGCCCGCAAGCTGCGTAACCAGCGACGCCGCGTTTTGCGGATGTATCTGCGCTCTTTATCGAAGGACTTCGCGATGCTTCACGCCCGCGCACGCCGTATTATGACCGCCGCGCCTGAAGAACACCACGAGCTGGTGGGCGTCTTGATGCGTCAGCGCGTCACCTTCTGGCGCGCCCGTTGCGTGGTCGAAATGCGCCTTGCTCTGGACTGGCTGCACCTGGGAACGGTGGACGTCCGTCCGCTCCTCGGCGCCCTGGAACAGATGCGGGCGGAGTTGCGATTGCCGGCCCCGACGCCCGCGGCCTAAACGGCCGGGCCTAGAGCAATACCGCGCACCCACGCGTTCCTGTAGCATCTGGAACCACGTCGCGATTTGGCGCGGTTTATTCGAGCGAAAACCCGGCTCTTCCAGACTCCGCAGCTCCAATAGAACTCCGGCACCTCGCTGAACCGATTCTGACGAAGGTCCAGATGCCGAAGATGCCTCAACCCGCGACCCGATAAATCGACTCTGGTCAACGTGCCGCCCTGCGTAGCCGCACCCACTCCGGAAACAATCCCGGATTCTCCAACCATGTGATCAGCCACAGCGACACTTCTTCTTTTTCCGTTCGTTTTTCAGAGCCTGCTTCGGCCCGCCGCATCGCCCACTGCGCGTGCTCCTTGGCGACGATCACCAATTTCCGCACCGCCGCCCGCCGTCGCGAGTCGCCCGTTTCGTACTCCCGCAAGAGCGCCCCCAGACTCTCTTCCAACTCATCGAAACTCCCCTGGCGAACACCCTCGACCATCGCCGCCAGCGCAACACCCGATTCGCGCAGCAGCCGTCGCAGGTAATTCTCGGAGACTGGGGCAAGCGCGCTCAGCAGTTCGGCCCACTCCGCCTCGCCCACGCTGGTCCAGCCGTGCGCTGCCAGCGCGGCCTGCAGCTCAGCCCGCTTTCCCTTTGTTTTTCGGGGGGGCTGTTTTGGTTGCCCGATTGCCACGCCGGTACTCTCCTACTGCCTTGTCATGCTCCTTGATGGTCGTCGAAAAATGATGTCCCCCGCCACCCGGCTTTGCGACAAAATAAAGGAAATCCGTCTGCGCCGGCGACAACGCGGCTTGCAACGCCGCCGCCCCCGGATTCGTGATCGGTCCCGGCGGCAGCCCCGCATGCTGATACGTGTTGTACGGATTCCCACTGGCCAGGTCCGAGCGGTGAATCGTTCCGCGATAACGATTCTCCAGCAAGGCCGCGTAGATCGTAGTCGGGTCGCACCCCAGGCGCATCTTTTTTTCGATTCGATTCACGAACACCCCGGCTATCAGGGGCCGCTCCTCCGCCACGCTGGTCTCCTTCTCCACCAGCGACGCGAGCGTTACCACTCGCAGCACATCCGCCGTGCGATCCGGACCGGCCAGCCGCTTCCACTGCTTCCGGAACTGATCCGTCATCAGGCGGCACAGCTCCGCCGCCTTGATATCGTGCGACAGGCGATACTTCGCCGGAAATAAAAACCCCTCCAGCGTGGGAGCCTTGGGCGCCAGGTCGTGAATCGACGCCGGATCCTCAGCCGCCTTCAGAAAATCTGCCCCGCGAATCACTCGCGCCGACTCCAGCGCCTGTGCGATGTCGAAGATGTTGCTGCCCTCCGGCACCGTGAACTCGAAAAGATACACGTCGCCGCGCTCGATCCTGCTGAACACTTCACGCACCGTGGCCGGTTCCGAAAAGCGGTACTCGCCGGCCTGCAGCCGCGCCGAGGGTGACAGCCCCCGCGCCACCCAGAATTGCCAGGGGTAACGAATCACACCCGCATCCACCAGCGTCCGCGCAATTGCCTTCGAACCCGCGCCGCGCTCCAGCCGCACGAACGTCTCGCCGTCGAATCCGCGGTAGCTCTCTCCCAGCGCCAGCGCGACCATCGCCACCGCCGCCGCCAGCGGCACACCGATGCCGATCAGCGTCCAGCGCAGGATTTTCTTAGCCCGGCGCGTCACTCGATCGGCTCCTCGATAGGCCCGTCAAACGGATGTCCGGCGCTGTCCAAGTAGCTTTCGAGCAGAATGACCGCTGACAGCCGGTCGACCGCCTTCGCGCGCTTCTCGATACTGATCCCGCTCGAGCGCAACACTCGCCCGGCCTCCACCGACGTCAGCCGTTCATCCCAGTAGCGAATCTCGATTCCCGTATACTCGGCCAGCCGCTCCCCAAACTCGCGCGTATAGGCGCCCTGCCGGCTCTCGACCCCACTCATATGCAGCGGGTTTCCTATCAGCAATAACTCGACCCCCTGCTCCTGGACAATGTGTTCCAGCGCCGCCAGATCGGTCCGCAAGTTGACCCGCTGGAGCGTCGGGAGCCCTTGCGCGGTGATCCCCAGCGGGTCGCTTACCGCCAGACCAATGCGCTTTCGGCCCAGATCCAGCGCCAGAATACGACCTTTCGATGATTTGCTATGGTCTTCCACGCCTGTCCAAATTATATTTGTATTGATGGTAGAAGCTCCGCCGACCACCACGCCGCGATCGCTCCAGCTCAGCGTGGGCGTTCTTGCGCTGGGTACCGGCGTCCTGCTGCTCTATTGGGGCCGGACCTTCTTCATCACCGTCATCATCGCTTCGATCATCGCCTTTCTCCTCGATCCGATGGTCGAGTTCTTCACCCGCCTGCGGCTTCCGCGCGCCGTCGCCAGCTTCCTGGTCTGCAGTATTTCGCTGATGTTCCTGTACCTTGCCGGACTGGGGCTCTACACCGAAAGTCTGGCCATGGTCGCCGATCTCCCGGCTTACGGCGAGCGTATCAACGAGCTGGTGGAGGGCGCCGCCAATCGCGTCGACAGCTTCGAAAAGGGCATTTACCAGTCGCTGATGCCCAAGCGATTCCAGGAACAGGCGGCCGCAAATCCGCCGGACGCTGCTGCTTCGGGCGGCCGGAATACCAAGAAGAAGGGTCTTGCGACAGCCGGACAGACGCCTCCCGGCGCGCCGCCACCCGAAGTGCGCGTGCGACCCGAGCCCACTTCGCTGGTCAGCTACGTGTATCAGTACGTCAGCTCGGCTTATCCAGTGCTGCTGATGGCGTCCTTCGTGCCGTTCCTGGTGTACTTCCTGCTGAGCTGGCGCGATCACCTGCGCGCGCAGTTCCTCAGTCTGTTCCACGGCGGTGAGCGCCATCTGGCCGATCGTGCCTGGGCCGGCGTCGGCCACATGGTCCGCGCCTACGTCATCGGAAATTTTCTGCTGGGAATATTTCTGGCTGTATGCAGCTCGGTTCTGTTCGCGTCCGTGAAACTGCCTTACTGGATCGTGGTCGGACCCATCAGCGGATTCCTCAGCCTGGTTCCCTATATCGGCCTGCCACTGGCGCTGATACCCCCGATGATCGCTGCGCTGCCGGCCTATCGCGATCCCACCGTGTATCTGTTCCTGGGCGTCAGCGTCTCGCTGCTGCACCTGTTCGCGCTGAATCTGTTGTATCCGAAATTCGTCGGCGCGCGCGTGCACCTGAATCCCCTGGCCGCCACCATCGCGCTGATGTTCTGGAGCATGCTGTGGGGCGGCATCGGTCTGCTCCTCGCCATCCCCGTCACCGCGGCCATTAAGGCCCTGTGCGACAACGTCGGCACGTTGAAGCCCTACGGCCGGTTGCTGGGCGACTGAGCGTTCTATTGGAGGCTAATCACAGCCTTGTCGGGCATGCCGGGGTGATAGCGAATGGTGTAACGGCATGCCTTAGGGAGAGCCCGCACGTCGGCCGAGGACTTATCCACATCGGGTGGCAATCCTGAGCCTGTATATTTGAAGAACTCCCGGCCCTCGGCGACGTACCGAATCTTGTAATCCGTGTAGTATTCGACGGAGTTGACTTGTGGATCGGGGCGCATCGGAACCAAATGCTTACCGACAACTTCGCAGGACTTCACTTCAACCCAGGGAAGCCGATGCCGCGGGCCACAAGTGCCCCAGGTCCCAGCGTCTTCGCAGTCCCGCACGGACCACGTCTCGTAAAAATCGTTGAATCCCAGACATAGCTCATTTGTGGAATAGTCGCCGAAGCTGAATCGAAAAGACACGACTTGCTTGCCGTCACCGAAAACCCTGACTACATGCCTGTCACCCAACGACAGTGGCGGCGCCGCAACGCCCTTGTCCGGGAGAACACGGATCGGCGCAGAGTCGTCAATCTTGATGGTGTACCGTTTGATTCGATTGCCACCATTTTTCAGACCGTTGTCGCCGGGAGCAGCTGGCGAAACGGCTACGATACACAGGGAACCTTGGGGAGGTTCTGTGGCCCTCGCATCTGATTGCGCATGTGAGGTGGCCGGTGCAAGCACGCTGAGAGCCACACGCAGCCACGTTCCGCTGATCATCTGCCGCTTCATGATATCGGACAAAGCCAGCCGCGTGTCAAGGCCGCGACAGCGAACCAGGGCCCGCCAACTGATGAATTACTCGGGAGTACCGCCTGAACACTCGCGGGACGGCGCATCGGACGCCCATTCAGCGCTCCAGCGATGCCTGAGCCTTGGCTAAATCCTAACTCTCGGGCCAGCGTAAGATAGGCAGGTCAGTATGCGGAATCAGTGGACGCGATTGCTTCTGTTGGCCGTCGTCGCATTGCCGTTGCCCGCCCAGCAACCCTTCCTTACCGACGACACCGGCGTAACCGATCGCGGCGCGTGGCACTTCGAGTTTTTCAATGAGCACGACCTCCTCCAGCGCCTTCAGTTCCCGAATCTCCGTCAGAACACCGCCAATTTCAAGGTCAATTACGGCCTGCCCCTCAACCTCGAACTCGACTTCGATGCACCTTACCTGGGCATCTTCCGCACCGCTGGCAGCTTGCTTGGCACCTCGGCCGGCATCGGCGACACGAATATGGGAATCAAGTGGAATTTTCACAAGGAAACGCCCGGTTCCCGCGCCCCCGCTCTAAGCGCCACCTTTTATGTCGAGTTTCCGACTGGCAATATCAAAAAAGAATTAGGTTCCGGCCTGTCCGATTACGCGCTGAACTTGATCGCCCAGAAACACGTGTCGAAAACCACCCGCCTGACCGTCAATGCGGGTCTGATTTTCTCCGGAAATACCAGCACCGGTGTCATTGGGATTCAAGGCACGCGGGGCCGCGTCTATACCGGCGGGGCTTCTCTGCTCCGCGAATTCAATCCTAAATGGACTGTTGGAGGCGAAATCTACGGTGGCTATACCAACAATGACGGACTGTCGAAGAGTCAGCTCCAGGTCATGCTGGGCGGCAAATATACGATCCGCGACGGCATGACGTTCGACTTCGGGGTCGCCGGAGGCCGCTATGTTGCGAGCCCTCGCGTCGGCGTGCTGATCGGGGTCTCGGTCGACTTGCCTTCGACGGTCAAACCTGGCAAGTAACTAGCCAGCTAAAATGGACTCGGCCGACAAGGAGATTCCAATGTCGCGTGCGTTCGCAGGTATTTTCTTTACGATTTTGTCTGGCGACGCTCAAGGCCAGTCGCCAGACAAGAAACCGGAGGCGTCAAGGCTTGAGTTTGAAGTAGCCTCGGTCAAGCCTGCCCCACCTTTCGAGAACGGCAGAATGCGCATGGGATTCCGAGGCGGACCCGGCACGCCCGACCCGACCCGTCTCACCATCGACAACTACCCCATGCTCCTGCTGATCATGCGGGCGTACGACGTTAGTCCTTTCCAAGTGACGGGTTCGGTGCAAGCCTCCGAAAGGTTCACCATCACGGCTAAGGTGCCGGAGGGCGCCACGAAAGAGCAGTTCCGCCAGATGCTGCAAAATCTGCTGGCCGATCGTTTCAAACTGAAGCTGCATCGCGAAATCAAGGAACTGCCCATCTACGAACTCGTGGTTGCGAAGAATGGTCCGAAGTTCAAGGAGCATGACGGCGAGCCACCCAAGGAGGACCTGAACGCGCCGGCTGGGATGCGGAGGGACAAGGACGGCCGTCCGACACCGCCACCTAATTCGTGGACGATGGAAATCTCGCAAAGTGGCACGGCTCGCGGCCGGCACAACGCCGTTGCCGAGGCGATCGAGGATTTCGTCAAGGGTCTTTCCAGATCGTTCGGCCGTCTGGTCGTCGATGCAACCGGACTTAAAGGCCGGTACGATTTCCTACTGGAGTGGACGCCAGAACTGACGGGTGCGGAAAGCGCCGTAGCGGCCGCGCGAGAACCGGTTGCGAGCGCGCCCGATCCGGACATCCGTCCGACGTTGATGGGGGCCATCCAGCAACAGCTCGGCCTCAAGTTGGAGTCGAAAAAGGGGCCTGTCGAAATCCTGGTGATCGAGTCTTTCAACAAGGTCCCTACAGAGAACTAGCGAATAAACGTGACGCAGGCGGCTTTAGGCGGGCAGGCAGCTTGCCCGCAAACGGGGCGGCGCCTGTCAAGATCGACCGGCGGTCCACGAAACCCGATTAAAGCAGCCGGTCCTTGTGGGGCCGGCCTCCTGGCCGGCGCGAGAGCTCCTGGTCTCGCCCTTCGCTCGATAGGCTTTCGACTCTGCCGTTGCTAGTTGCGGTACCTTGAAACTGTGAGACCGGAACTCCTTCGCCGATTGGAAGAAGTGGTTTGGGTCGACCCCGACCGCTTGTCGGGAGCACCTTGTTTCAAGGGAACTCGGATTCCCGTGCAGATGTTGATTGATCACCTCGCGGCGGGCTTCTCGCTCGACGAATTCCTGGAAACCGTGCCTTCTTTGGAACGGTCCCAAGCGCAACGCTTTCTGGAAATTGCGGGCGAACAGATGAAGGAATGCGCATCCTCCTTGACGAATGCGTAAATCCTACGCTTCGCTTGGCGTTTCCAGGAGACGCCGTCAGCACAGTCGCTGAAATGGGATGGCGGTCGCTCACCAACGGACGCCTGCTTGACGAAGCCGTTCCGCATTTCGACGTCTTCGTGACCCTGGATCAGAATCTCCAATTTCAGAATCCGACGGGTCGCTACCAGTTGGGGATCGTCGTACTGGTGACCCGGTTTAATCATCTCGCGGCTTACCGGCCGCAATTTGAGGAAATCCGCGACTTGGTTGGGCGAACTAAGGCTGGCCAAGTTAGCGTTCTTCGAATACGCTGAATCACCAGTCGGCCGCTTGTGATAAGGTGAGCAATCTGAAGCCGACAAGGAGCGCGACCATGCAACGTCGTACGTTTCTCACCTCCAGCCTCGCCGCCGGAGCCTCTGCCCTCGCCCTTCGCGCCGCAGGCGCGCGCCGCATCGACCGTTCCCGCATTAGCGCCATCACCGACGAAATAGCTACCTCACCCGCCGACGCACTGGCCTTCGCCAAGGAGTTCGGCCTTAAATGGCTGGAGCTGCGCGAAATCCCCCGCGGTCCGCAGNNNNCCCGCCGAACTCGCCGTTGCCGTCCGCGAATTCAAAGAAGCCGGCGTTCGCATCTCCTTTCTCAACACGTCGTTGCTGAAATTCGGACTCCCTGGAACCGAACCCGCTCGAAGGACTCCCGAGGCGCCGGAAGCCCGCGACAAACGTCTCCCACGCGAGCAGGCGCAATTCGACCGCCGTCTCGACGATCTCGCGAAAGCCATCCGCTGCGCCCACGCGCTCGACGTTACGCTGATCCGCGTCTTCACCTTTTCGCGCATCGCCGAGCCCGAATCGCTCTACCAGCGCGTCTCCGAAATTCTCGGCGAAATGGCGCGTGTCGCCGAAAAGGAAGGCGTTAAGCTTCTCATCGAAAACGAAGCCTCGCAGACCATCGGCACCAGCGCCGAATTGGCTCGCTTCCTAAAGCTGCTTCCCACTCGCACCATCGCCATCAATTGGGATTCCCTCAACAGCCTCGGGCTGGGCGAAAAACCATATCCAGACGGCTACGACGTGCTGCCCAAAGATCGCATCCTGAATGTCCAGATTAAAGGCAAGACCGTGCTCGATTACCCGGAACGCATGGATTGGGTCCCTATTTTCCGTGCGCTCGAACGCGACGGCTATCAAGGTCAGCTGGGTCTCGAAACCCACGTAGCCAATGATCAACGGGTCGCGGCCTCTCATGCTGCCATGCAGGAAATCCTGCGCCAGGTGAACCTTTCGTGAGCAAGCAGTTCCTCATGCTCTTCGGCGTCGGACTTGCGATCGTCGCCGCCGGACTCGCGGTGATGTTGATGGGCACCAAAGGCGCGCATCTCGACCTCGAAGGTAAGATTCTCAAGGTCCGCGTGCTTCCCCTAAGTGACCGCGCGTCGCTCGTCGTGGTCGATTTTCGCGTCACAAATCCCTCCGACATCGCGTTCGTCGTGAAAAGCGCCAGCATCATTCTTAATGCCGGATCTGCCGAACCGCCAGAAGGCCGGCCCATCTCTAAGTCCGACCTCGACAACGTATTTAAGTACGAAAAGCTGCTGGGCCCCGCATTTAACGACGCGCTCATCATCCGCGACCAGATTGCGCCTCACGCCACCATCGATCGCATGACTGCCGCGCGTTTTGAGATTGGCGAAGCCGACGTCGCCGCGCGAAAATCGCTGAAGTTGCGCATCGACGAAGTCGACGGCGCGTTCGCCGAGTTGGTCGAAGGCGCTGGAAAGACCAAGTAAATGGACTTGTGTGTCAGGCCGGATGTGGCGCCGCCTTTAGGCGGCAGCGTCGGCTTCAGCCAGCCTCCTTTGTAATGAGCGAGCACCCGATCGGCCGACCCGTTCTCCGCAAAGAAGGTGTCGCGAAAGTCACCGGCCACGCCAAGTACGTCGACGACCTCCAACTTCCCGGCATGCTTCACGGAGCCACCATCCGCAATCCCGCCGGTCGCGGCCGCATCCGCGACATCGTCTTCGAGCCTGGCGTTCCCTGGGACGAGTTCACCGTCGTCACCGCCGCCGACATTCCCGGCGAGAATTACGTCGCGCTGATTTTCCACGATCAGCCCTTCCTCGCGCGCGACGTGGTCAACCACGCCGAGGAGCCGGTGGTGCTCATCGCCCACCCCGATCGTTACTTCGTCGAAGAAGCGCGCCGCCGCGTCCATATCACAGTCGACCCGCTCCCACAGGTCTTCTCGATCGCCAAATCACTCCAAACCCAGCACAAAGAAAATATCATCTGGGGTGAACACAATCTCTTTAAAATGTTCCACGTAGAACGTGGGGATGTGGAACAAGCCTTTCATCGCGCGGCCCTCATCGTCGAAGGTGAATACGAAACCGGTGCGCAGGAACAGCTCTATATCGAGACCAACGGCATGCTCGCCGTGGCCAATCCCCACGACGGCGTCACTGTCTGGGGTTCCATGCAGTGCCCCTACTACATCCACAAAGCGCTGATGCCCCTGTTCGGTTTGCCCCACGAAAAAATCCGCGTGGTCCAGTGCGAGACCGGCGGCGGATTCGGCGGCAAGGAAGAATATCCTTCGATGATCGCGGGCCACGCCGCGCTGCTCGCCTGGAAATCGGGCAAGCCAGTCAAGCTCATCTACGATCGCGCCGAGGACATGGTCGCGACCACCAAGCGCCATCCCTCGCGCACGCGCCATCGCACCGCGGTCACGCGCGACGGCAAACTTCTGGCCATGGAAATCGAGTTCGATATCGATGGTGGCGCCTATTGCACGCTTTCCCCGGTGGTACTCTCGCGTGGAACCATTCATGCAGCGGGACCCTACAACTGCCCCAACGTTCGCATCCACAGCCGCGCCGTCGCCACCAATTTTCCGCCTCATGGCGCGTTTCGCGGATTCGGCGCGCCGCAAAGCATCTTCGCGCTGGAGCGGCAGATGAACAAGGTCGCGGCGGCGGTCGGCCTTTCGCCCGACGAATTCCGTCGGCGGAATTTTCTGCACCAAGGCGAACAAACGGCGACCGGACAGGTGATTCGCGAGCGCCTCGACCTCGAAGGTCTGCTCACCCGCGCGCTTGATCTGAGTAGCTATTTTGCAAAACGAACCGAATTTGATCGCACCAACCCGGGCAGTCCCATCCGGCAAGGTATTGGATTTGCGACCTTTATGCACGGCGCCGGCTTCACCGGCTCGGGCGAGGTCGCGCTCAAGAGCATCGTCACCGTCGAGGCCACCCGCCAGGGCCGCGTCCGCATCCTCACCGCCAGCACCGAGATCGGGCAGGGAACCAACACCATCTTTTCGCAGATCGCCGCCGAAGCTTTGCAAATCCCCTATGACCAGGTGGAGCTCGCGCAGCCCGACACCGCCGAGGTTCCCAACAGCGGGCCGACCGTCGCGTCTCGCACCGTCATGATCGTCGGCAAGCTGGTCGAAGCCGCGTGCGTCAACCTGAAGCAACTGCTGGGGGCCAACGATGGCGATTTCTCCGCCGCCGCGTCGCGCTATTTCGAACAGCACGGGAAGGAGGCTCGCGCCTCCAGCGAATACCAGCCGCCGCCCGGCGCGGGCTGGAACGACGACACCTATCAGGGCGATGCCTACGGCGCTTACGCTTGGGCGGTCTATGTCGCCACGGTTTCGGTCGACACGCGCACCTACGAAACCCGCGTCCACGATTTCGTCGCGCTTCAGGAGATCGGCAAAGTGATCCATCCCGTGCTGGCGGCGGGACAAATTGAGGGCGGCGTCGCACAGGCCATCGGTTTCGCGCTCTACGAGAATTGCGTCTGGAAAGACGGGCGCATGGCCAACGCCCAGATGACCAACTACATCATGCCGACCTCGGCCGACCTTCCGCCCATTCGCGTCTTCTTCGAAGAGAATCCCTACGCTTATGGACCGGCGGGCGCGAAAGGGATCGGCGAGCTACCCATGGATGGC
>WNFL01443604.1_pt2 | contig 17390 bp, 19 predicted proteins | sample 5400361 | NCBI WGS metagenome assembly WNFL01 (sample SAMN13153351, study PRJNA577476) | soil metagenome | isolation source: 40 cm soil on Douglas fir-dominated hillslope | place: USA:California | collected 2013-09-17 | reverse complement strand
TGAGGTTAGTGATCTCGCTGCAGTCGTGCTCGTCGTCCGGGACAGCGAAGACAGAAAGGAAAGGAGAGAGCTCGTGATGGCCAAACAACACCCCTGAGGCCTCCCTCTGAAGGCCGATATCGTCTTTGGAGCGAGTTGCTTGGTTCCAGCCTATCAGTCCCTCTCCCTCCGCTGTATCCGTAGTCCTTCGAGTATCCTCTTCATCATCCTCAATATTCCCAATATTCCCCTCGTAAATCTGCCATCTCGTCATCACCGTCATCGCCGTCCCCCTCAGCCTCCTCTAATATGCCCTCCAACCACCCCTCTTCTGTTCCAGACACTAGCTACGCGCGTCCAGTCGCAGCCGACGCGCTTTCTGACCGTGTTCTCGGCGTCGCCGCTACTCCTGTCAGCCAGGCTGTGATTGACAGTACGCAGGCCCCTCACCCACCCATCTCTCTCTCTCCACCAAAGGCAAAGTCGACCAAGCCTGCTTCGAATGCCAGTTACCAGACGCGTTGGGAACGTGAAAAGGCAAAGGCGATCCAAGATGGTGTCGACATCGAGCACACCAGCGGCCGCAGAGGCGCAGGCGATCCCCAAACAATCGGTCCGTGGATTATGGGCGAGATGCTTGGCAAGGGTGCTAGCGGTATGTAGCTTCTCGTCATCTCCGCTGGCAGTGCTTCGTGGTACTATAGACGGTATTGGACCTGTCCTGCCCGAGGAGGAGCGACATATATACCTACTCACTCTGGAGCTTGATATGGTCGATTCTGAGTGCGGTGCCACGTTTTCTATTGTCGACGGTTGTAGCCATCCTCCTACCTTTCCAAAAAAAAAATGTTGCCTTCTTTTAATTCATTCTTTTTGGTGGATCTTTGGGCTCGTTTTTTCTCACCATTCCATGTGTTTTGATTTTTTTCGCCAGGTCGCGTCAAACTCGCACGACATTGCCGTTCTGGCAAGCTTGCCGCCGTCAAGATTCTTGACCTCCACCCTACTCTCAGCTCTAGGGCTAGTGCGCTTGCCAACGCAGGTGATAAGGCCGAGAAGATGATACTCACCGCAGAGCGTGAAATCGCGGTCATGAAGGTATGTTGGCCTTTAATACTGTCTACCCTTTCCACACGTGGGGTTGATATGGCATTTCACTGTATCTACTGATCCAATTTCATCTTTCCCTCGCGTTACCACAGCTCCTCAACCACCCAAATATCATGCATCTTTACGACGTATGGAGCTCAGAGACGGAGCTGTACCTTGTCCTGGAGTACATTGAAGGCGGCGAACTTTTTGATTATCTTTGCTCCAAGGGACAACGATTGCAGTTGCTTGAAGCCGTTTCGATCATCAAGCAGGCATGGAATATGACGATTGCAAGTCGACAAAAGCACTCACCTTGTTTTATAGGTCCTGTCTGGAGTGGACTATTGTCATCGGTTTAACATTTGCCACCGCGACCTCAAACCAGAGAATATCCTTCTAGAAGACAAGATCGTTGGTCAGTTTCGCTCACTCCCCGCCCTCTGCCATATTCTAACTATCCCCCAGATGGCCACTCTATCAAGCATGTGAAGATCGCTGACTTCGGTATGTCAACACTGGATCAACTTAATGGTCTCTTGAGGACTAGCTGTGGGAGCCCTCATTATGCTTCTCCTGAGATTGTCCGCGGAAATACGTCAGTTATGTCTCCACCAGTTTCAATTAGTTGCTCATCTCTGTATCACAGATATATCGGTTCTGCCTCTGACATCTGGAGTTGCGGAGTGGTGTTCTTCGCACTTTGTACAAGCCGTCTTCCCTTCGACGATCGAGATGTCAGCGTTGTGCTGCGTAAAGTCCGTGATGGTCGCTTTACGATGCCTGATTGGATCGCATCACCTGCCAAGGACCTTATAACTCGCATGCTGGAGGTCGATCTCGATAAGCGTATTACCGTAGGTGACTCTTTGGTTGCTTTATTTTGTGTGGCCCTTACCTTATGCTGTAGATGCGAGAGATCTTCGCTCATCCACTCCTCACAATGGATACACCTGGCATCATCCTACCTCCTGCGCCGAATCCTGCTGAGATTGCCTTGCCTGTCAAGCGAGTGGACATTGACCCAGATCTCCTGAGGAACCTTTGCGTTATTTGGAGACGAAATGGGCGTCAGGGACGAGAGAAAATGGCTGGTCGATTAACTTCAGAGGAGTAAGTCCCACGTCGCGATTGTGATTCATTTCAGACAGAACTAATGGAATACGTTGTATAGGAAGAATTTCGAAAAGGCGTTCTATTACCTCTTGTGCCGGTATCGCGACAAGTCATTCGAAGAATACAACATGGATGCCGCGTGTGATCCATCCAATGCCGCTTCACCCTTCTCTACCCCGTCCTCTCCAGTACTTTTATCTCCCCGTCGTAGCGTCGACTTCGACTTATACGCCGCTTCGAGAACTGAGGCTCCTAGTCCCATCCAGCGCCACTTCCCAGGCCGTGTCGGTGCTCGTACGAGTTTGGTGCTCGATGACCCGGCCGCTATCGCTTCCGTCTTTCCTCCTACCCCGGAGAAAAAGCGAGAAAGGGAGCGAGGTGTGCGTTGTCTCGATGAGTACTGTAAACTGAAGGTCCCCGCTTCTAAGCCTGCCTCACCCAAGAGAATCACATCTCCTGAGAAGGCCCCGCGCACATCTCCGGGGATAAATGCGTCTACCGCCAGAGATCGGGCATCCACCATTCGAGCCCTGACCTTAGGAGCCAAAGCACCTACACCCGCCCGTACCACATCAGCTATTCTACCTAGATCTCATGCTCCTCAGACGAGGGACGAGACGAAGCTCCAATCCAAGTACGGTGTCCGTAGTCCAGCAGCAACTCTTAGACCATCGGTCGTGGCTCCTCCTCCAACAGCTCGGAAACGCTCAGCTCCCCTGAGTTTGATGGCAGCTCCTCCGACCCCGAGTAGTAGGGTCCCCATCATCTCCAATGCTGCCATGCACCCCCGCACCCTTTCCTCGGCAGCTGCTACTAAGACGTCCACCCCGCCTGTGATGATCCCTGTCCCAACTCGAAGGAACACGGAGCCCGTTCTACCTCATCAACTCTCTCCACCCGAGTCCATTCTACGAACAGTCCCTCAAAACCAACCCGCCGTCGACGCAGCCGCCCTCGGACTTGTGCTCCACAAAACACCTGATATGGGCACTTCGTGTTTGCCGGGTGAAGACAATACTCCTCGTCCGCCTGCTCCTGTCAGGGCAGCAACTGTCCCTGCACCACCCACCAAACCGCTCGCTATAGCGGCCGCGGATTCGCCCATTGGAGGTATTAGTGGATCTGGTAGTGAGGCAAGTGACAAATGGGAGAGGATCGATGAGGTTAGCCAGGAGTTGGAAAACGTGCCTGTTAGGCTTGTTAGAAAGCAGACCGCAAAGACCCCGTGGAACGCTTCCAGTGGTAATATAAAGTCCAAGAGAAGGAGCAAGCGTACGCTTATTTTCCTTGTGCCTTCACTCGAACGAGTGACCGACTCAGAGATCCTTTGCAGCTGCCCCGCTCGACCTCGTCCATCCTGGCTACAAACGCGAACACTACCAGCACCAACTCAGTCCGCTCGACGGGTCCGGACGCCAACCTCCGATGTCTCCTTTCCTTGGGTTCGGATTCGGAGGCTTCTCGTGGGGCGTACCGCCCACTCCAACTATAGGTGGTGCTCCCCAAGGAACTGGGCGTGGAATGTTTGCCAAGTTGTTCGATTGGAAGAGTCCGGTGCGTATTGATGAAATCCCCCGACTTTCTCAACACGGCGCTGATACGAGGTGCGACAGATCTTGTACCTTGCATCGCTCGAAAACATTGCTGCTACAAGGGAAGAGTGTGCACGTCTGCTGCGCGAGGCCGGCGTCCAGTTTATCCAGTCGCAGAGCGGCGGGTTCAAGTGTCGTGTCGATGATATTGTTGGTGCGTAGTCCTCTCCTTAAGTATTACTACCCCAGTATCTAAACCATTTTTAGATGCGGTTGGCAATTATACCAGTAAAACGGTTCGATTCCGTGTAGAGTTTGATCCTCACTACAACGCACTCTCGACATCGAACACGCCTCTGCTCTCAGGCCCATCCTCCAGCTCTGGTTCAACGTGGAGCCCTCTTGGTACGCCGGTGGTGAACAGTGGGAGAAGTTCAATAGGTAGCCCAGTCTTGCTTGCTGGAACCAGTGCTGGACACTCTCCACATACGTCTCAGCATATGCGCAATCCAAGTGCTGAACCCGGAAACTCTCATACTAACGGCTCCTCGACGTCGGGCTACTCTCGCATTAGCGTGAGCGGAGTGTCGGTGGCTGGTATTGTTTGCAGCGTCTCATTTGTTCAAGAGAAGGGGGCATACTCGACACTAAGGATAGTATATTCCAAGGTCAGGGATGGTTGGAAGTACGTCTCCGTTGCTTCGGGTGAGAACTCAACGCTTACGATGAACCGCTACAGGCTCGATCGTGGACCACGTGTTGGACCTAGTCCTAGTCCCAGCCCAATCTCTGCTTCCTCGAGACCCAGTTCTACATTCGGAATCCCTGGCCTCGGTCATGAGAGGGTCACGTTTGAGACCGGTTAGGACATCTCCCGTTCGCTTCATCAAATCACATATTACCAAGTCACCCCTTGCATACTATCACACCAGAAACCCCATTCATTATAGAACCCGTAATATCACTCCTCGATGTAGCAGTAGCTTTCCCACATGTACCACCCGCCGAGCACGATTGGCATCACAGCGCCAGTGTGGAACTGTTCCACTAGAATGTGATTGTTTTGTTACACATTTTATCCATTCAACCATCGAACTGAGCTGGTGGCCGAGTGTCAGGAGTCTTTGGACCCCGACCAACGCGTCCCTTCCTTCCAGTCGACCACCAAGTTCTTCAACAATTTACTTCGATGTCGAGCGATGAAAGCGGATGGCAACTCACAGAATCGGATCCAGGGGTCTTTACGTGCGCTCGCTCGCTTCCTAACGGGCTGACGCGGCTAAGAACTGATTTTGCATGTGTGCGGACTAAAATTATGCACAAAACGCAATCGGTGCACAACTTTGTCCAATGACACGTTCATTAGCGAGCTCCTTCAACTACTGGGCGCGCCACTCGTGATGGATGAGGTGTATTCGCTCGACCCAGCAACGCTTGAACAGCAATCTGCACTGGTGCCAATGCAAGCACTTATCTTCCTCTTCAAATGGATCGCCGAGCTTGAAACTGCTGAAGGAGACAGCGTTGGTGGAAAAGGGCCAAAGACCGGAGGCGCCTATGAACTCGACTTTGCTGGGTTCTTCGCAAAACAAGTGAGTAGTAGTTTACAATGCCCTGTACAGCGCCATTAATTTAATCTATAGGTTGTGAATAACGCGTGCGCCACCATCGCGATCGTCAACGCGCTCGGAAATATCCCAGGAGTAACTGTTGGCCCCATACTAACAAATCTCTTCGAGTTTGCCCCTGGGATGGATCCTCTAGTGAGTGGATATACACAATTGGATTCGCTCCTTGACCCGTCATACAATAACATGACATTTTAGACTCTCGGCGAAGCCCTCACTTCAGCGACCGAGCTTCGTACCATTCATAACTCCCTCTCCCCACCTAATGCGGTATCGTTGGATGGTCTCGATCTACCTCGAGGTGAAGCGGAAGACGCTTACCACTTCGTCGTCTATCTTCCTGTTCACGGAACTTTGTACGAGCTGGACGGTCTGAAGAGAGCAGCTGTATCTCATGGCGCAATTGAAGGCTCGTGGATAGAGAGGGCCGCGGAGGTAATTGCGAGAAGAATTGAGATGTATCCTTCAGGGTCGGTACGTCTGTCGGCCATGCGGCGACCCTGGAGCTCCATTCCTTCTCCATGCTGATTTCCTATACACCAGATTGAGTTCAACCTTCAATCAATACGTGCAGACCCGATCCCGATCCTTGAATCTCAACTCTCCTCCCTGGCGGCGGATACTGTTTCTGAACGACACGAACTGCAGACCCTACTCGCTCGCGAGCAGCAGAAACGGAAGCAATGGGCGTTCGAGAATGCGCTCAGGCGGCATAACCATTTGGGTATGGTGGTCGGCGTGCTTAAGGCTATGGCGCGTTCGCAGGGGACCAGTACCGGCAAGACATTATTTGCAGAAGCGAGGGAGAAAGCCGAGCGAAGGATGAAGGAACGGATCGAGGAGGCTAGACAAAAGAAAGCAAAAGGAGCTCAAGCAAAGATGGAGTTGGAATAAAATCCAAAGGTCCCAATGCATCGTTGTTGCTTTCAGTTGCAATATAAGGGTTGAAAAAAGTATGTGCGAAATCTTTAGTGAGGCTGAACACGCAAGACGGTGTATATGACAGTTCACACTTTACGAGTAAATGTGATCTATTGCATGTCGGCCCCGTCATGGTTGACAGAGACTTGCCATTACACCATCCTCACATTGACTTGCCCACTTGCGAGTGCGACACGTCTGGTGGCACGTACATGTGACTCCGTTTCGCTTGTACGCCTGGAACTCGGTGCCCAGACATGTGTATTCAATATGGTAAGCGGTTTTCCTGGGTACGAGATTGAAGGTTTCAAGTTGCACGCCAAACAGTCGCTAGCGTTTCGCGATTTATGCTCCACAGCCACTGCTCCTCATGCTGTAAACCCTGGGTGAGGTGGAACCCTAAAACAATACAAACTACGCTGGAATAGATGTTTATTCTTCTTAATATTAGCTAGGAACAGTCATACGAATTAGGTACTGTAGTGATATGTCTCTAGGACAAGACACTATGGCATGAATCCGGTTATCTGAGTATACTTATGGGGGTTCTTGAATGTATTGATTCGTGTCGGACGATGTGGTCCGACTTGGCCCGGACTGCTTGGCTTCCATTTTTTTCGTGCCGCGTCAGTGACATCTAGGACCCTATTGATGACCACTTTGACTGGGTTTCTCTCCTCCTCCTGGTTGTTGGATCATCCGGATGACCCCAAACGAAATCGGGGATTCTCCGAAGGGTCAACGCACGCAACAGCCAACGGTAAGATTCAATGGGATTTATAGTGTGTATAGTGTATTGTGCTCAGGGCTGGCGGGCTGGCGACGAAGTCCGGGCCGGCGGCCAATTGATGGACTTAAACAGGAATCTTAGAACGGTATGTGATACGTGACACGCCAAAGGCCGGTTCGAGGTTGCTGAGGCAACGGAATGGAACCGAAAAGTGATTGCTGTTTTTTGATCAATGGACGCGCACACAACACAGCGCCAGCGAGGAAGCCAGTGAGTGGCTTGTGTCTCGGTCTGTCGCCGCAGTCACCACCACTGCTGCTCCATCTTGACTTCTACCCCGTCGGTCTCCTGTCCGTCTCTCTCTCTCTTTCCCTACTCTCTCCCGCCCCTCGCTGTCGTCCCAGTCCTTCAGCGCTCGCGGCCACTGCCGCGCACGACCGGACAATACTGTCACCTCAGCCAACTTGATAATCTCAAACTAACCTCCCCTCAAACTCTCATGGATAATTCGGACGGCCATCACGGACGCTCCAGTTCGGATCCGCTGCTCGATGCCGTTCGCGCACAACAGGCCAATGAATCCCAAGATCAGCGTCATGAGCGTCTCCGGAGGGAGGCAGAGGAAAAGAAGATTTCGGATGCCATTGATGAACAGCTCAAGGCTGAGGAGAAGGCAAGGGCGAAGAAACGGACAGAGGTCAAAATCCTATTGCTCGGTTCGTTGGCAATTACCCGCGCCATTTCCCCGCGCCGTTCCCCGCTACTAACATTAACCCATTTACCCACAAATATCTCATTCCAATCATTTCATTTTTGCTGATTCTTTCCTGATCCAGGCCAATCTGAATCAGGGAAGAGTACCACACTCAAACAATTCCAAATGCTCTATAGTCCAAATGCATTCGCCCTCGAGTCTCCAGCCTGGCGCCCAATAGTCTACCTCAATCTCGTCCGCTCGATCCGTCGCATTCTCGAGGCCTTGACCTTCTGCGAGCTCGAGGACGACGGTTATGAGCCCACCTCGCCGTCTTTGAGCCCCAGCACGGACGGCACGATCGGCTGGAACCGTGGCCAGTTCGCGGAGGTCCGCCAATGTCTCACCCCGCTGCTTGACCTCGAGGAGAAACTCATTTCCGTCCTTGCCTCGCCTGAAGCCTCGCCTGGAGAGGACGAGGCGACCCAGCTGATGCCCAACATCAACACCAATGGAAGTCCGCCATTGCCCGACAACTACATCGTCCCGGAGCCTCAGAGCCATATGGTTACACCCCCACGATTCGATACACGCAAGGAGGTCTTTGTCCGCTCTCAAGGCGGGTCTTCCGGATGGAAGAAGGCCTTTGGTAAGCTTGGAGGGGGGGGAAAGAATAAGAAGGGCAACACCGAGCCTGTGAAAGGTGTTGGTGAGAATTGGGCATCTGACCCTGATGACCCTGTGCATATCCTTTTCAAATGCAAGGGGGATATGATTCACCTATGGGAGGATCCGGGGGTGCAAAGCGTGCTGAAGAAGCGAAAGCTACAGTTGGAAGAGAGCAGCGGATTGTGGGTCTCTTTCCCTTTTTCACTCTACAGTATTCCTCTGCGAAATCTTCGATTGATTATGCATTCACAGTTATTTGAACGACATTGAACGGGTGACAGCCCATGATTACATCCCATCAGTCGGTACGTCGTCTATAATTGACCATCAAGGGCTCACTAAGTGAATCTGTATTGCAGATGACGTCCTCCGAGCCCGCCTCAAGACATTGGGAGTAATCGAGCATCGCTTCACGTTGGAGAAGGGTGAGCAGATCAACATTTGTCACAACCCGGGTATCGTGCTCATTCTTTCACCCTTCCTGCAGGCTACGAAAAGGGCGTAGACTGGGTAATCTATGATGTTGGCGGGGCCCGAAACCAGCGTCAGGCCTGGGCGCCATTCTTCGACGACGTCAACGCCCTCATCTTTCTCGCGCCCATCAGCACATTTGACCAAGTGCTGGTCGAAGAGCCCGATGTGAACCGCGTGGAGGACTCGCTCTTGCTCTGGCGGAGCGTCGTTTCCAGCAAGGTGCGTCCTTCATTTACGCCAATTAAACCCGTTGGATATTGATATTGACAATTGAATTGACATGGGGTAGTTGCTCAAAAATGTCAACATCATCCTCTTCCTCAACAAATGCGACCTACTCAAAAAGAAACTCACGGCCGGGATCTCACTTTCGAGGTACATGACCAGCTACGGCGATCGGCCAAACGACTATGAGAGTGTTTCCAAATGTGTGTTTCTCCCTTTATTCCAACCGTGTCTCATAAGAGAGTGAGAGTGATGGTCTGAACCCCGCCCCAGACTTCCGATCCAAGTTCGGCGCGTTGCACCGGTCGTACTCACCTAATCAGAACCGCGAGCTCCATATTCATTTGACGAGCGTCACAGATATTTTGACCACTCCTACTATTATTTCAAGCGGTGTGTACCCATTCACACAAGGATTGATGATGAGATCTAATTGTCGGATCTGACAGTTCGGGATATGATCCTCAAGAGATACTTGGCGGAATCAAGCCTCCTTTGAATGGAGGTGGCATCTATGTGCATCTGGTCTCGACTCTGGACACTTCGCCGAGCGAATGTTCGACGTAGGCAGGATAGATAGCGGAGATGGGAAGTGTCCATCAAGTTGTTGCTTGTTTTGGGGGCATTCTATGCTCTTTTTGTACGACATTTGCTTTGTTGTTGGCTGATTACTTATTCTTGGTCATTTACACTCGAATCGTCTCTTGCTCCTTTCGAAAGTACAATATTCTCGGTCGGTTATGTCGCATTGTCATCTTGTTGGTGACGTCCTCAGCAAATGGAGTGGGGACTACTCAGAGCCGCCGCGTTCTGTCGATGAGAGGACAAGGATAAGTACCAATTTACGTCTCCTTGAGCTGCATCCAAAAGCTAGATTGCCCGCAGTCGGTTAATTGTGGGTCAACTCTAGCTTTGTTGATTCATTTCAAAAAATTGTTCACAACAAGAGAGATCTGGCTGATATCCATGGTAGTTTTCTGGGTCTATTCAGCCACCCAATGCTTATCCACGGGCCCGCCAGTCCCATATAGTCCCTGTTGGAAAAATGCAAGCTCAGATAATTCATGGACGATGCTGCTTTCGGATAGTCTATCTCTCAAAGGTCACGCCATAACCGGGTCGTTGCTGAGCGCCCGAATCCACCAGTCGGCATCCACGAAGTGAGGGACTATTGTTCGACCCCAGTCAAAACCCCCAGTCTCCTCAGGTCCAATTTCTGGGGCGGAGTCCTGCTCTGATCTTCCTTACTCGTACCCCATCATGGGCCCTACCTGATCAGCATTCGTGTGTGTACACTCTTCGTACTGCTCTTCATTTGCCGCCTTGCCCAAATTTGATCAACTTTTCAAGGAATAGGGCGTCCAATTGCAAATCGATGACCTCGTGGCGCAACGGTAGCGCGTCAGATTCCAGACTGGGAATTCCTGAAGGTTATCCGTTCAAGTCGGGTCGGGGTCAATGTTTTGTGCTGCGAACCACTAAATTTCCCATTTATCTTCCTTTATCCCCACCATGCTTGGACCCTCCTGCCTTCGGAGGCTTGTTTGGACTCCACTGAGCTTCAGGAAAACTGTTTCAGTACATGGATATGCGACGAGTGTCCCGCCTATCGTCACCGGCGTCCATTCCTTGAATGCCAATTCTTCGCGAGAGGATTTGGACGCTGCTCGTGCATGGATTGAAGAATTTCGTTCTTTTGCACTTAGGCGCGAGGATGTTAGCCTAACCTTCGCCAGAAGTAGCGGCCCAGGCGGCCAAGTCGGTTCCGTCTCCGATGACTGTTGGCTCGTTCTCTCACACAAGTACTACCCCAGAATGTGAACAAGGTCAATACAAAGGCCACCGTTACCTGCCCTCTACGAGTACCTTGGATCCCGGAATGGAGTAAGGACAGTTTGCGAACGTCGGCGGGTGCCATTTCCCTGCTCTCCCGGAATCCTCCTTGATGTCATTTCACTTAGAGTGCGTACGTTCGCTCAAGTGATTCTCTTCAAATCAGCTCTGTCCGATATCGCTCCCAATCTGAGAATGTGGACGACTGTCTGGGCAAGGTGAACTGGAAACTAAACTACGAGTGTAATGGTCTAAGGCTACCCACAGCTCCATCATATTATTCATTCTACAGCTGCCTCCCTGATTCCGCGGCCGACATCTGAGCAACAAAAGCAAAAGATTGTCAGCTTACAAAAGTCGGAAAATGCTCGAAGAAGAGCAAACAAGACTCGTAGGTCCTTCATTAAGAAGGCACGCAGCAATAAGGACTTTGACTAGTCATGCCTTCTGTTTGCTACAAGGCAATGGATTCCATTATATTCCTCCGTGTGTGCGTGATCACGAATAGTTTCTAAATCCCACCATCGGAGAACCTAATCCAGCTGGGTGAGTGGCCTCGATCCTACCAGTGTGAAAACATTTATGAGGGCCACAATCACTGCAAGCAGAGGGTACATGAATAGCACTGAATTTGGCCACTATAACAGGCCTTGGCACGGATTAGCATATGCCAAGCCCTGTATAGTGGCCAAGTTCAGTGCTATTCCCACTGTATATGTGCCCTCTGTTTCCAGTGAATCATCTCTGAAATGATGAATATGGTGGGTGACTCTGCCATCTAGTATATACCATGTCCATAACCCACAGGCGCGAAACTCAGCGAACCTAATGTTTCACAACGGAATTAAGTCGTCAGGAGTTGGAGGTTGCTACCTCTGCACTACCCAGCTGGTAAAGTCGAGGAATCGTCAACTCCAACAAATTTCCACTTAATTTCACGTCCGAGCCGCTTGTCGTCTACTATACAAAGCATCTCCTTGCAGGGCAACACAGACTCAGTGTGCTTTCGCTCACTGAGTTTGTAAGTCCGTTTACCTTTAGACCCGCTCCTAATGTTCTACACTCTATCATAGCGCGCCTTTTAGGTATACTATAATATTATTAGAGTTTGCTATCGCTCACTGAGTCTCGCGTCTTTTTGTTTCTAACATATGTGCTTCCGCGGGCATATGTATGACAGGAACAAATGGAATTGGGGTGCGAGCAACCCCCAAGTTGGATGGTTGGGGGTTGGTCAATTATATTGGTGAAATGTCTGACATAGTTGAGATGCCTTTTGGCCATGCCGAGCGTTAAAGGAAATACGGAACCTGATAATTGATTGAGTCAGATATATGAAATTAATAGACACGATGGTCGAGCGGTCTAAGACGTGAGATTCAAGTATTCTTGCCCAGTTTGTGGGTGTTGCATCTCCTCATCTCGAAAGAGGCGTGGGTTCAAATCCCACTCGTGTCATCTTTTGATAGCTGGGCCACCATTCTTAATTTTCAGAACAAGTCGTTCGAGACAATGGCTATATACCGTTACGTCTTTATCTTGCGAGTAGTGCCTGGTTAGCTGGCAAGAAAATGGCTTACGATGTCCTCAACAATTCAGTACGATCAACCAAATGTATTCAAGAGCAACAGGCGCGCATATTGGAAGTTCTATTACGGACTCTCACCTTACGTCTATGAGGGTTGCCCGGTTCATCCTCCTTCATATCATTGGGCCAGCCTCCGGCTGTGTGTACCAGTGTATATCAGAGGGTCTTCTCAGAATCTCCTGACACTCTTGTTTAGATTATATACATGCGGTACCCCGTTCCACTCCATAGCCAAGAAATCATTTCACATATTACTGCACAATCCGTTGGTAGACTGGGGCTGATCCTTAAGCCCCCAACAGGACTACTGCTCGATGGAGGGGTCAAAGGTTCTACGGGTCCCGCAAGGGCTGGTGAAGGAGTGTAATATTGCTACCGATCTCGTCCTCTTCAACCCGGATACTGTCAAAGATATCTCAACATCTGATGATCCAAACTGGTTAAGTACGGGAATTAAATTGGATTTCGTGAATAGCCGCGTCGCCCTTGAGAAAGGCGAGAAAGGCACACAACTGCGCAGGCCTGGCGTTCAAACCTAGCCATTGGGGGCTGTACGAGTGATAGCTGACCTATGTATGTATGTGCATTTTACATTTGTTTCGAAGAGCGGGTCCTGGACATGGAGAAGCTTAGTGTCGAATTGGTCCCAGCCACGGCTGTCTTTAAAATCGCGGGCTCTGGTCAAGTTAGTCGGGAAGGACAGTATGCGATTCACAAAACCCTCCTGGGTCGCTCATCACGGTCGGTGATACCCCAACTCACGGCTCAAGTGGGACACGCGTGGGCTGAGCTTCCGCTTGTTGCTTCGCCAAATAGACGACCGCGACGAACATAAACGCGCTTCAATATTCTCAATATCGGTCCACCCAGATGGAAGCCGCATTGCAACCGGTGGTCTAGGCAAGTCTCTTATTACACGCTCCTAGGAGATCCCAAGTCTCCAGGAGAATTGCGGACCATCAAGTCAGAGAACCGAAGCTCATCCATGGCCAAATAGATGCAAAGATCAGGTTATGGTCCACTTCTCCGATACTCTCTGCCAAATCTGAGCAGAAAGGTCACCCAACATCATTGGCTACCCTTACAACTCACAGTGGTACGTCTCTGGAGGCCATCAACGTGTTTAAATACATATATGTGACATTTTATTTGTGTCTCATACAGGACCGGTTCTATGTGTACGATGGGCTGCGAGCGGCAAGTGGCTGGCTAGTGGCAGCGACGATACTCTTGTTATGATTTGGGACCTGGACCCGTGAGTAGGGCCCTGACGACATACCTTGATGATTTACTTATGTTTCTGGGAACAGTAAAGGCGGCGGCAAAGTTTGGGGATCAGACGAATCAAACCGTGAGGGTTGGAAAGCACTTCGTACACTTAAGGCACATGAGAGCGGTATGTATAGATTTTGACTAGCTATCACACTGTCTTATGTACTCGTCTCCAGACGTTACCGACCTTGCATGGGCCCCCGGCGATCGATACTTGGCTAGTGTTGGCTTGGATTCAAAAGTATACATCTGGTGCGGCCTCACGTTAGGTAATGTCGTTTGTTATCCTTTGGTAACCTCGTATGTTTGACTGTTTCGCTCAGACCTAGTGAGACATCTTGACTTCCACCAAGGTTTTGTCAAGGGCGTTTGCTGGGACCCAGTTGGGGAGTTTCTCGCGACGCAATCCGACGACCGAAGTGTCAAAATATGGAGAAGCACAGACTGGGGTCTCGAAGCTAGCATTGAAAGTCCATTCAAGGATAGCCCAACGAGCACCTTCTTCTCCCGTCTGAGGTATACCTCATCATCTTCCAGCTGCCAATTATTATTGATAAACCCCCTAGCTGGTCCCCAGACGGGTCCTATATCACGGCAGCCAATGCCATGAACAGCGGGGCCGTCTTCGTTGCGGCAGTCATTGAACGTGACAAATGGAGCGAGTCTGCTCCTATATCCTTAGTTGGACACGAAAATACTGTCCAGGTTGCTGCCTACAACCCCCGACTTTTCTATGCTCCCCAAGAAGATGAAGACGGGAAGCTAACCGCAGCAAGACCCCTAGCAAACGAACTGGCTCCGGAAGATGTATGTAGTGTCGTCGCACTCGGAGCGGATGACTGCTCTATCAGCATCTGGAGAACGTCTCTCCCGCGGCCAGTCATAGTCGCAAAGGATGCCTTCGACAGGCAAATTCTTGACCTTGCATGGAGCGGTGACGGTCGTACGCTTTGGGCGTGCTCTTCAGACGGCACTATCGGTGTTCTCGACTTCTGGCCCGCTGCCTCGTTGGGAAGTGGTGGTGGGAGCCTCAGCGCTGGTTTCGTCACGGTAGACCAATCGGGAGTAGTCGACCCTGCTGTCAAGGCGAAGCCGAAACCTGATGATTGGGCTGGAGAGATGGAAGGGATTCAAAGTGTTGAGGTTTCACGCGAATATGTCAAGGGCCTGTACGATTTCGACTGGCCACCACCTTTGGAGAAGAACCGCATCGATATTCAGAACCAGTGGACTAGCGGATACCCCGGTCCATCGCATCACTATCGATCTAACAGCGGTTATGGCCCTCCACCTGGCACTCCTGGATTCCACAACCATCATACCAGCACTCATCAAAGCTACAGCGTTCCCATTCACACCCAAACGCCACCCAAAGTCATCCACCCTCCTCCACCTCCGAACCAAGCCCAAAAAGTGACTATCATGAAGAACGGAAAAAAGCGCATCCAGCCAACTTTCCTTGGAGGCGGAGGTGGCTTTACCAGTCCAACGGTGGGCATGCCTCCCCCACCTCAACCACAACAATCACAACCACCACCAAATTTTGGTCCTTCAACGCATGGGGGATCGGTGGCTCATGGTTATGATGGAGGGATGGATTGGGTCCCCACGGATAGGTTCGACCCGCGCCATCCACCCTCGCGAAACCATTCGGGCCCGCACGGACAACGCCATTCTCAGTCGTATCATTCGCATTCGCACCGGGATATTTACAACGGCCCACCACCTGGCTCTAGTTCCGTGCCAGTTATCGGCATGGGTTACCGTATCCCTGAGGGTGGAAGGATACCAGGACACGGAGAGAGTAGAGTACTACAGCCATTGCCACCTCCTCCTGCTATTGGGATGTCATCTCCTCGTATTCAACGGCCTGGAAGTCGCGGATCGACCGGAGGTGGCGTGCTGCCTGGATTGGAGATGCCGCCAATCCTTAGTGAGATTTTCGCTGGCGAGAAGGGGAGGGTCGTTGTAGAGGCAAGGAACTCGGAAGATGGTTCTAGTGGGTTTTTGGCCGCCACTTTTAACGCCATACTTACCTTACCATCCTTCAGCCTCTACAGAGATCATCTGTGCACTTGGAGCCGACGTACACTGGATTGACTATGTTTCCAGACGGGTCATCAGAATTACAAAAACAAACATGTTCGCTGCCATCGCGATGGATGACGGATCTCTCAACATTTACTCCCCTCAGGGCAGAAGGTATGACCTTCCACAAAGAATTTTCCGACCTAATTACGTACGGCAGGCTCTCCCCCACTATCTCACTTGAAGCACCGGCTGCCGTTTTGAAAGGGAGCGGCAAATACTTACTCGCGATTACCACGACAGGCGTCGTCAACATTTGGGACACCCAGACCCTCAAAACAAAAATATCCTCTGCTTCCATTGCCCCCCAGTTCAATTTGCCGAACGTCGGAGCACTTTCTAAGACCGATCTCAGCGAGAACGGTTCGCCGATCCTCGCTTTTTCTGGGGGGACTACTCTCGGTTGGTCTGAGGGACTCCAAGCCTGGGTTCGAATTCACGAGGCTTGGTGGAGAGAAGGATCAGACATCGATGCTGCTCCTGAACAGAACGACGGCAAGCCAAAGGCTTTCAGGACTGCTCTTACTTTGGGCCATTTAGAGACGAGGATCGCCGCCAGCTTGATGGTTGGAAGCGGAGAACAGTGGCGAGGCACTGTTGTGGATTATGCGCGACGGCTTGGTGAGGAGAGATACGTGGAGCGGGCGGAAGAGCTCATTAGGGAACTCGCTGGTCCTGTATTTTGGTATGTTGCGATTTTTCTTTCTCATACATTTGTGCTGGAGATTCACTTGCGCATTGTAGGGATCCTGATAATCCGGACCTGAAGCAGACGACTTGGGAGCCGACTGCACTGGGCATTTCGAAAAGAGAACTGCTGCAAAAGGAAGTCCTTCCGTTATTAGGTTAGTTTTCCATCGTCATCATCCTCTCTACCATCCACTTATACCCTTATCTCCAGCCGCCACATCAGATGAAGCCATGCAACGCAAGGCTACGGAATGGATTGCGACTCTAAGGAAGATGGAAGAGCAGAGATATGCTGTCCATCGCGGGTTCTGATATGGACGTTTACTATATATCAACGCTTTTTTCTGCGGTGGGCTTTAAGAATCTTGTTCGCGGAACCGGCTCCTGTGTGTCTTTGGCGTACTTTCTGCTGCTTTCCGAGTAGAATTGGACAATTAATCTAGACCGAACGCGTCAGCAAGTTATGAAGCGGCTGGAACGGTTTGCAGCAAGCACGCTAACAGCGAGGTCTTGGGGTATGCTCTTGAAAAGTTGATAGACGTCCATGTAGGAAGGCCTTTATTGAACTCGAAGATGTAAATTGTCACCACTCCCCTTGTCTTCAAGACTTGGACTCCTCTCTGACTCGAGGGTTCTTCAGGGAACACTGCTACGCCACCGAAACCTTTAGAGGCACTGGAAGGTCTATATTTGGCCAATATTTCCCATCAATAGGGTCCCAGAATGGTCGCAAGTGGTTTGAGGTCGAAGTGAAGAACTGAAAGGCCTGAAAGGTCCCGGACAACTTGTTCGTTGGCCAAATATTGCCTTGGTGTAGTGACTGGACTACAGCATGTACACACCCTTGCGTCCAAATAACGCC
>WNFL01338775.1_pt1 | contig 17394 bp, 23 predicted proteins | sample 5400361 | NCBI WGS metagenome assembly WNFL01 (sample SAMN13153351, study PRJNA577476) | soil metagenome | isolation source: 40 cm soil on Douglas fir-dominated hillslope | place: USA:California | collected 2013-09-17 | reverse complement strand
CTTCAACCCTGCTCATTGTGTGGGCACTGGCATGACTCCACTCTTGATATCTTCTCATACTTGCATTCCCATGAGGGCTATCTACAATCGAGTGAGTGCTTTTTGGATTCGCCCTTGCGATGAATTGGTGCATGCAATGTTTTGACTTGCTGCAATCAATTAATGCATATTTAGGTTCAGCATCACTAGGAACGCACTTTCCTGCAGTGATAGTACTGTTCTACTGGCAGTCAGTTTTTCGGTATTGCAAGCCTGCCTCATCAACGGTATTGCGAGCCTGACTCATCAACAGTATGTCATTTAATGCTGGCTAATCATATGTGCTATCTGGGTATCACACCTGAGAAGCAACTCTTGCCCTGGCATGGGTGCAGGGACAGGCACGGGGGATAGAATGCTAGCTAGGTGGCGCTGTACTAGCCAGTTTTATGTAGAACAGAAAATTTCAATATATTTGTTTTGTCATTCATATTGGCAAAATGCAATGTTGATTTTTAAGCTGTTGTCCGATCTGTAAAACGACAGGCTTTTAGAACTAGAACGAAAAAAACGCCCGTTGCGGATCTTAATTCCCCAACCTAGAGACAGGAGTTTACATGTTGTGGTATGGATGTAAATCAGGGGTAGCCAAAACAAGCCACATGAAAAAGAACGGCTGGTATTATGGACAAATTCGTTGCTATTGCAACTGCTCCACACGTTGTGGCTCAAATCGGCTTACACCCCTGTTTACAACCCCAAACCCAGGCCAATCCCACACTGGTTACGGACCCTCTGTTTGCAGTGAATGTTCCTTGAAATCAACTAACCGCCCCGAGCTTTATCTAGTATCCACATAACCTATCTACTATATTTATAGTGCTTACCGAGAGTAAAGGAAACTCACGGCGAGGTACTTCCCTTACTGTATCACTGGAACTGCGGAAACTACCGAGCTCGACAGTAGTGAAGAGACAAGTTGTACATCATGCAAATCTAAGTTGGCACGAAAAATAAATGATATGCGGATGGTAGGGTGGGTGTGTTCCGAGTTACGATTCGTGATTTACGATTTAGTGGGGGTCGTCGTACCCAATTAAATTGACAATATTGCTCTGTGCGTTTAGCCATTGCATTGGGCCACATCGCCGGAAACCGGAAACCTTCGGGTGTCATGTTACGTTACCTCATGGATCCCAGTGCCTTGTCGCTTACCACAGCTCTCTGTCATTTCTCTATGTTTTCCCGGGCCGCTACCCATAGTGCACCGATGGAGAATATAATTCCCCGGTTGAGGCATGTGGGTTATGGCCGGCGGTGTCCATGGATATGCAGGAATTAATCAGGACGACTAGTACCAAGGAGTGCTTGGCAATGATGAGAAGGATCGGCCTGATATAATATCGCTCGCCCAGCTCCACTCATATCGTTCTCTTCACGACCCTCTAGCTCTGCCGTCGCCCTCCTCCTAGCCCTACGCCTTCCGCCTTGCTCCTATGGACACCTCAATTGTAACCGAACAGGTTTATAGTGGTCAAGAGTCCGCTGGAGTTGCAGTCAGCCCCTCTTCCAATATCATCTGTTATCTAATTACTTGCTCATCCTCTCAATCTAGGTCCTCGTTGGGTGTAGCATGCTTTCCTTCATTTCCGTCCTGGGCGTCTTTGGTGTTCTTGGGGTAAGGACCGTTCTACCGGCGAATGTGAGGCTGGGGCTTGCCATATTTACTCATTTCTATCAAGGTCTCAAGAGTGCGGAGTCGCCACTCTCCCAGCAATACTCTCTTCGTTCGCACCCAGGTTGCGAAATACTTTGTTTCACTTCTCATGTGCAACCTTCTCCAAGGTATTGGCGGGCTCTTGAACATTCCCTGGATTGTCGAAGACCGTGTATATGTCGGGGTGGCATGCACGGCCCAAGGCGTAATCAAACAACTCGGTAACGTACGCGAGCCTTTTATCTTTGACCGAGAAGGGTGGGCACTTACGCTTCTCAGGTTGGATCTGCGATTTTTTGCTTCGCAATTTCCGCCCACACCTTCAGTCAACTCTTTCTTCGTCATCAGTGGTCGAACCGCACAAGCTACATCGTCCTCCTTGTATCATGGGCTCTCCTGTTACTGGAAGTGTGCATTGAAGCCTTCGTCATCGCCAAACCAAAGGAGATAGGTCAATATTTTGGAATCGCTGGGCCCTGGTGCTGGATCACGCCGGCATATCCAATACCACGATATGCAACCTCGTATCCCCTCATGCTGATCTCGGCTGGGTTATCCTTCATCCTCTATTTTCTCGTGTTCTTCCGACTACGCGGCAACATCACACTCTCAGCTGGACACAAAATCGAATTCCATCGACGGCCCAAAGTCAGGGTTGGCAGAACAAGCAATGGAACGTACATTGTGACAGATGACCAACGTGTTGAGAGCCATTTGACCAGAGTGGCGAAGCACATGTTGTGGTACCCAGTCGTTTTCACTGTAATCATCGTCCCTATGGCCTCCGCTCGGTTCTCGACTTTCAATGGTGCATCGGTTCCCTTCCCTATCACCATTTGTGTAGCAGGGCTGTTCATGCTGCACGGTTTTATCAATACAGTACTCTTCTGCACAACCAGGAATATTCTTCCTGGAAGTTGGAGGCGGAGGCTGGGTCTTGGTATCTCCACGGACAGCGGACGAAGTGATTTGAACTTGTCTAGTCGAAAAATTGCGACATGGCGGTTTACCGGGCTTAGTGGGAGGATCCAGACTATCGGTGCAGGAACAACCCCCGTCGTTCTTAGCGTGGGTGTAGAGAAGGATATCGAGATTATGTACGACGAAGCTCAGCCGGGCTCCAGATGCATCAAGCTTGGTTCTTCGTCCTTGCCTCTCACACCAAACCCACTGCCCCGAGCGCAAGATGGTGGAGAACGACGGGCTGACATCCACAAGCACCATATACAACGACCCTCATTTCCCCCGCCACAGGACGCAAGGCTGATCGAGATGGAAAGAGTCGGGACAACCGTGGCGTAGGTGTACATTCAATGGAACGGACAGTGCAGCCACAGCGTATAGGACGTGCAGCTAGCCAGCGTGAGAGTGGTGTCAATAGACGAGCGGCTCCCACGTCAGCCAACCTTTTTTCTACCGCCCTGCCAAAAAGGGTCGCCCACAAAAGAACAAATTCACTCACCTCACACCTCAACGTCTTGAACTACTATCTATCGAGCTTGTCTTTCTCGGGCGAGCGGAGAACTTCGAACACCAAACGTAGTGATCAACACTCCACCAGGCCCATGACCATACGGGCACATCCCCTTCCCCTCTGGTTAGCTGAACAAGTGTCCTTACCCGCGATACCCCTAGCGCCAAATCAAGGCGTTCTCCTGGATATTGACCTGACGGGCTCGACCCCTTCCGACGATTCGCAACGGCACCTGGTATCGTCAAACAAACATATTGTGTGTACTTTTAGTCTGTAAATAAATCCATGAGCCCGAACTATGACAATCGTGTAGTGGCCGCTGTGGAAAGGCCGAATTTCAGTCTTACATACCCAACGAGCACAAAATGTGGGACAGCGGGGGTAGGAAATGTGTTCAATATATACGTAAGTATAAAATAAGTTCATGGGTATTTCTATTCCGAATCTGACAAGTCGTTGAAGAAGCTATCATTTCCGCCGACTTCAATGGAAGTCTGCTTTTCGGAGACGGGTCGCGAGGGATCAGAAAATAAAGCGCTCAAAGTGCTTGTACCGTGTAGTTATTGATAATGATGAGTAAAGCTTATTTCAGTCATCTCGGGTGAGGGATAAGGTGTGACGGACAAATTGCGGCGTCACATCCGTATTTGTATGAGAAGTATGTACCAAAAACCCATGAGATTAGGAGCGAGCACGTATCAAGACTTTGGTTCGACGCAGTCTACTCCGGAGTCCCTCCTGATCTGTGCAATCAGATGCATGATACAGCTATGTCTCCTGCCTGTCCCCAAGTCGACTCGCGAGGTAAGTATCCCTCAACCACCGCCCGGATCTCCCTAATTTGTTAAATTTCGTGCGGCCGGTCTTCCTAGTACGAGCAAATACAGAGTTTTTCTAGATCCGCTACAAACACTTGGGGTATAAGATGAGCGAAGAGAGTCCTTGCTCCGAGTTCCGCTCCGAGTTGGACAAGCGCTGAGAGCTCAGATCTTGGTTATAGCGATGAACCCGAGTATGCCACCGCCCAGTCAGACGGTTTGTCACGGCAGGCATCAAACATCTTGGTCTTCGTCTTCTACGGAGTATCAGATGGTCTACAAATCAGCTGACTGCACTGGCGCTCATGGCCCCATCACCGACGGTGACTACGGGGGACGAAACTGTTGCTGTTCCCATCGGACATCGGACCGGACTGCTCATCAGCCATCCTGGCGATTTTCCTTCCCTCGTTCCGCATATCTCCTAGACCCTCAGACGAGATGCTGATCCCATTAGCCTTGAATTGTAGCGCCTCATCCTCCTTCCGCTCTCCTCCATGCTCCCAACTCTTTCCGCTTCCCTCCATACGCTTGAACCCACCTCCCGTATGTGTCTGAATCATTGGAGTGCTTCTGTTCATGTACTAGGTCTTTGTTGCATTTTATTCCTGTGCCCCGTATCGGCCCCTTGCCGGTTTAATTACAACGTACATTAATTGTGGTCACTCTCTTGTACAGTTCAATAAAATCCTGTACGCGTTGGTACACCCATCCTTAGTCTGAATCTCGACCTTGGTTACCTTGCTCCCCTTTCATTCCCTGTCCTTCGCCCAAGCATTACTGGCGGCCCGGTAACGATCCTGCCGGGAATAACTCCAGCTTCAGGGTCCCCACGCCATTACAAAGGTGACCGCTAGTCGAGTCAAGAAAGGAATACTTGCATATCTATCAGGGGTACAGTCATCTTGAGTTGGAAGACCATGGGCGGTTGGAGATGAGTGAAGAACTGGTGAAGCCAAAATAGTAGATGACAAGGTACCAGGGTGTTTCCATCAACTGGAGGAGTGGTGTTCGTGTCCAACGAGTCCGATATTAACGGAAAAAGAAAGGCCAACAGTTCAAGCGACTGCAACTGGGGGGTGAGGTAACTTTGGGATGCCTAGAGATTCAGAAACAACAAACTCTAGTGTTATTTGTGTAGGAGATACTCTGAGAGCGAGGTTGACCTGCAAAGGGTTCGAAAGAGCATCTTTGAGCTCAGTAATGCCGATGTCGTGAAGACGGTCGTGAGTGCGCCAGGATTGAAAAACAGAAGTTTCTCTTTCACTTGGGGGACTTTGTTCGCGAAGAGGCATAGCAGGGTTGCTTCCTCATTCTAGCTCTACTCTTCCTGCCCGGCATACGTTCAAGCTACCTCGCGTGTGTATTTAAGTTCCTTGAGCAGGTGCTTATCGTCCCCGGGCGAGTCCTCTCGAATGCATTCAGCACAATTCTTTGCGATATTCCTTTCACCTCCATCCTTCTTGAACTTATTCCCGGGATTCCCTGCAGTCTACAATAGGCCTTACGCCACCGTTTGCAAAGGAGCAGTTGTGGGAAAACGAGGTCATCTGAACGTGGCAGCTAGACAATATATATATGCTTAAACCACCTTAACATATGTGAGGCCTTATGGTCTAGTAGTATGATTCCTGCTTTGGGCAACCAATTTGCAGGAGGTCCTGGGTTCAATTCCCAGTGAGGCCCTGTTTTTCTCGTGAGGCCTTAGGAACCGACTTTTATTATTATTCCAGTTCCAACTCATATTCTACGGATACAGTCATCTAAAGACAAATGCACATGGGAAATGCTTGCGGCACCAAACTAGCTACCAGCCAGCTCGATAATCAACTTTGTGGCGACGTGAAGGAACAAGAATGGGCTACAAATAGGAGGTTCCTTGCCTTTTTCCTCCTCCCTACGCTTTTCCTCGTACTGCGGGTCCTGGTACTTGCTTCGATCGATCGGGACAGCCATCTCGAACTGGCGTGCATCGGGCTGAGTTGATGCTTTGTAGTAAGCGACGTTCTTAAAATCAACGAGATAGTTGACCTGGTCAACCTGGTACAGTTGGATATCCATTAAGACCTACAAAAAAGTCAGTTGCCCAACCTGAGATAGTGATTGCGAGAAGATACATACAACCACGTCTCGCACGCGCACACGGGTCTCGATCAAGTAAATCGAATCGCTCAGATCGTGGGGGTTCTGGGGAGTACGTTGCTTCATCCCCCAAACACCTTTCTTCTCTCTCCACTGGAATCCAAGCGCAGTGAGCGTCTCATAAATCTCCAACATGACCTCCATAGGCGGGCTTCGACTCCTAATACCAAAATGCCATCGCATCTTGCTCTTCCTCTCCTTGACAGGGGCAGGCGTAGCCCCAGCTCGTTTGTTCGAAGACGAGGAGCTGGAGAGCGACGGCATGCCGAGCAAAGGACGTAATTGACCAGGTACACCAGAGGGAGACTCTGTATGACCAGGTAGGCTGGTGTGTAGGACGGCAAAATTATTGGGCTCGGGCTCTCCACCGAGGTCAATATCGCTCTCACTCTCGTCGCTGTAGTAGTCCTCGTCCTCTCCCTCTCCCTCTAACCCTTCCACTGGAATTTGCTCTTCGAATGGATTGAGTTCGACTTCACCAGGTGCACCAGGAAGAACAACTGGTGGGGAGATCGCGCCGGGTTCAGGCTCGGTTTGGAGGTGAATGTTAGGGTTTACACCAGCGATTTGGGCAATTTGTAGGTCGCGCTCTTCCTCCGCGTACTCGCTCACTACCAGGGAGTTAATGATCGAACGGAAACGGGAAGAAAGGAAACAAACGTTGCATGTTTTGACGATGTGTATCACGAATAAGTGCGTAAGTGACTTTGATCGAGTTGGCGCCCTCCCGCTTCAATGCAAGCCAGATTTCCTCCTTCGTGAGCGCGATCAGATCGGCAAGCTCTTGAACGTAAATATCCTCAATTCGGCCGATGCCGGGGATCACTATGTAGTCTTTCCTCTTCGGAACTCCAACTAAAGATGAGAGAGTGCCAAGGACAGGCCCGGGAGCGTGGGGATATGCAGCAAGGTAGGGTGGGAGGTTTGGTGTGAACCAAGGATGGTTGAATATTTCATCCACAGTTATCCTCTTGAAAGGGTCGACGGCAAGCATGCGACTGATGAGGTTCCTGGCATCGGAGGAAAGGAAATGCGGGAAATGCAGCTTGCCCTCTGAAATAACCCGGAAAAGCTCTGTCAGGGATCGTCGCCAGATGGGACAAAGTCAGAACTCGCCTGTAATCTTCGCCGTCAGATTTCTGACGTGCTCACCAGAGGGCACGCCTTGATCGACCTCGAATGGTAGCTGGGCAGTAAGCAGGACGAAGAGGCAAACACCTAAACTCCAGATATCGACGTCAGGGCCAGTATAGAGTTTTCCTGATACAATCTCGGGTGCGGCGTAGTTGGGACTGCCGCAGCTGGTCTTCAAGAATTCTCCATCGGCCAACGCGTTGGACAGACCAAAGTCGGTGATCTTGACGTCGCCCCGATGATCAAGCAAGATATTCTCTGGTTTGATATCTCGATGGGCAATGTTGAGACGATGACTATAGGCGATTCCGGACATAATCTGTTGAAAGTAGCGACGTGCCTTTGGCTCGTCCATTTTCCCGTGTTCAACAATAAGATCGAATAGTTCCCCGCCAGCATATTCCAAGACAAGAATGATATCTGTAGGTGTGTTGATGACTTCATACCTGTGAAGTATTCATTCAGTCTTCGTCGCACTGCCAAACTATCGAGAAAATGCTAGAGTGAGGACGAATACAGATTGACATGAGCCAATGGAAGAATATTAAAAGTGCTGGACTGAAGATCGAAGCATCCCTCAGACGCAAGAGATCTTCTTGAAGGGCTAAAACACTGGCCTTCCTTGGTTGTCACCTCTGGGCCATGTGACATGAAGGCAATGGCACGGACATGTCACGCAGCGTCGATCTGATCGTAGTCTACTTACATTCTAACGATGTGGGGGTGCCGTAGGATCCGCATGTACTCGACTTCCTTTCGAACTCGCGACTTCGCGTTTCCTTTCTGGATATTTCCCTTTGGTAGGCATTTCATAGCGACCCTAGTTCCAGTGACGGTATGTATCGCCTCTGAAACTTGTCATCAACTTGTTGTCTCGTGGGTCTCGTGGGTGGCGCCAACGGTAACGACGGACAACGCACCTTTGACCATACCAAAAGTTCCTTCTGCAATGTCAGCGACGATCTTATATTCTCCCAACTTCCGCCATGGTTCATCCTGTGACGGCGGCGTCGGTTTTGGAGGGTCACTGGCCATTGGTTCAGATCAAGGGGGCCGCGGCTTTGTTACCACCTGTCACCACCGATACATCCTCAGGACGTGGGTGCTGACTACAGAGAGAGCTACAACTTTATCAAATCAAGGAGGGTCTGACGTGAGCCAAGTCGCACCGCACATAGCTCCTCCCATTAATGCCTAAGAGGGGGAGGTCCACTGGACAGTGGTAACTATAACTATTGCGATTTTAACCGCCCTGAACCGATTCCTTTAGCATCCCACTCTACCCTCCATCGCTGGTACGTATCCCCGTGGCCTCCGTCGTCCCAGACAGCCCACCCATCCTTGAGCCTGAGCCACGTTGCTGGGGTCGACGACAGTATCCATGGTCCAGTTGGAGAGTCCGGCTGGCGAGTAGGCCACAGTTCAGTGATAAGATAATACATGGAACCAAGGACCAAACCAATCCCGTAACCCGATATAATCTGTGGCGATGTGTGATAGTTCAGATAATACCTACGGATAGCTTAACGGTCAGAAAGGTCCACCCCAGGAACAGGAAGCGAAAAAAATGAAAAACCAACCGAGAATAGCACACTGCCCCCGCCAATCCCAATATGGCAACATATACAACTAATCTTGTTAATTGGTCTAGTGGTTTGAACCCAGTTGAGCCGAACCGATGGCGACAATAGATGTGCAATATTAGAAACGATGAGAAGTAGCCCTGCGACGACTTGTTCACACACGCTCGAGGTTCTAAGTAAGGAGATATGTACCATAAATTGAGAATGTGAGGATGGCCAGCCATAGCCGGTTCCCAGTTTCCCTACAATAATAATAATTCGGCTTAGTTGCGGTCGTCTATCAGAAGAGAAGCAAAGTCTGCACCATCCGGTCTCTCTTCCTTAAACGCATTTTTGAGGATTCCGTTAAATCCTTCGCAAACCAGTTGACCGAGCCACATATTCAGTATTAACGCGTCCCGGGTTACGATGCTGAGGGCGCCATAGCACGCCTAGGAGGCCGCAAGGCGTGCTGTAAGTATGTGGTTGGTGCACAAAATTTGCCTCAATATACCATTAAAAGTATGGGACTCAGAGTGACTAGTGCCAGTGCCAGCGAAGTGCTAGAAGCCGGGTTATCTAGGAGAACGAGTCAGAATGGCTCGACTAGACACAGTATCAGCGGGTCCTCACAAACGACGTGAGTGAGATCGAGCGCTTCGAGCGTCCCAACGTCCTCTGGCATTGCGGTCAAAAGCAAGATGCACCTCGATGCTCAATCGCCCGAACGTACAGCGTACATCGTACAGAATAAATAAGCAACTTCCTTATTCGTGGACGGCTCAACTATGTTCGTTCCAGGCTTCCGGCGTGGCATTCCTAGAATCGATCGCAACAACCTCTCCAGTAAGGAACATTCAGCAGTTCTTGTGCTCCCCTATACTACGGATGGTGGCCTATATAGCATATCCTCTCTCGCGCGCACCAGGCAGTTGCTTGCAATTACAAGTACAGTACTCGTTCATTCTGCAACAGAGATCTAGGCTCATCACACTGTAGTAAGCAACACCTTATATTATCAGTCCCAAGCCATTGAGAATCATCACCAGACCCTTGGATGCATACCAGTGTCGAGTGCGAGTGCGAGTGCGAGTGCATGTGGTCTAACCTAGCGTAAGAACAAACCAATCTGTTTATGTTACTAAGCTATGCTCTCGTCGCGTTAAACCGATGCTAGCCTATGCTAGCCCATATGCCATGCTACTCAATCGCTGCATCGCGGCCTTGCAATTATCAGGTTTTATATATGTATATATGTTGCCGGTTTGGACTTGTCAATCACAGCATTCAGGCCGCTCGAGTCCTTCTATCTACATCTCCCAGATGTCACTTTTCCATGGCTTGAGTTCACAATCTTCATCTCCTTCCTCTGCGTCCTGGCCCAGACTTCCACCAGACAGTATCAAATCGGCACTCTGAATGAGCCTCAACTCGCGCGCCTTCGTACGCCTTGCTCGCCTTCCCTCGTTCATAGAGTCCAACTCGTCGTCAGTATAATTGTCCATTTCTGCATTGGGCTGACGAGAAGCGTACAGGGCCGTGCGACGGAGGATGGCGTGAGTGATCCGGAGGGCTGTGGATGCTGCCCGTGAGAGGGCGGTGCTAGAGGGCTCATCTGCACAACTTAAGGGTTCGAAATGTGCAAGAACCATCGCTGAGAATAAGTCCCCAACCCCTGAATAATATCCAGCAAGCTGTGGTACCGCCGCGGCATGAACCACGGGTTTATCGCATCCGGAATGAGGCATAGAAGATGATATACAGAGCAGCGAGGCCCCTGTGTACTGAAAAACAGACGCTTTGTCAGTGAATGTCTTCCTAATCTCCGGCGGGAGAGCCCATAGCTCGCTGCGGGTGGTATCGAAGGGAATGGAGGACACCACGACATGAGGAACACAATATTCGTCATGCAAAACTCTTAAGGATTTCCTTAGGGACTCTATAGAATCTAAATTTATTCCTGTGAGAGTTCTGGATGGCAATCAATGAAAAAACCGGGTTTAGGAAAGGCTCCTAAAACGTACTCGACCTCAAACCAGTTAGGGGTGATTATGGTTGAGTAGAGGAGCAACTCCTTGTATATTGGTATGATATCCGCGGACACATAGAGTTTTCCCGCATCACCGAGCACGGCTGGAGGACCATCAGTTGCAGGAATTGGTTCTATGAAGGCTCAACCCACGATCGAGCAAGTAAACGAGTTCATGGTCTCTACTTTTGAGCCTCTTGACTACCTTTGCGATTGCCTTCAACGCATCGGCATTTGCGACATAGCCTAATCGCCGATCAAAGACTCAAATAGATTGGAAAGCGAGGCTACGAACTGACCTGTGAGGAGTCTTGATGCATGTAGTATACCATTTTTCTCCATGCCTTGGAATAATGCCTCTAGCTGACTTCCAGTCATCTGCGTCCCACCAAATTCGCAATAGCCTTTCCAGAAGGCTAATCAATGGTCGGGAGAGAGTAGATTTGTGTAGGGTGAACATACCGGAGTGGTTAGAGAAACTGATAAATGGCGTTAGTAGGGCGTTCAAAATGGGAACAAGAAGCCCGTACTGAACCGTATTGACCACATCGACGTCCCAGCCCAGAAGTTGAAGAGGGAATGTCGCAGCCCTTCCTCCTACGTATCCGTAAGCGACATGAGATTGTATAGAAAGAACCCGTTTGTCCATTTCAAAGGCGAGATGCGGATGAGACCAAGACCCAACGACCCAACGACGGGACACGTCCGGGGGTGGTCCATGCGCGCGCCAAAGCTTCAAGGCTTCAAGGCTTCCTCTATGGGTCGGGGCCACAAAGCGCGACAAAGCGCGACATTGGTTGGAAATGGACTTTGAGGATCTTCAAGAAGACTACGAGTACGAGCAAACAGCCGCCGCAGAACGCGCTCGTCAAGAAAACCAGGAGCTTCTTGAGCAGCTCGAAAGACGAAAACGGGCGCGGAAAATCGCAGTACCTACGGATGATGCAAGGGTTAGAGCCCGCCTTCGAGAACTCGGAGAACCCATCACGCTTTTCGGAGAACGGGCTGCAGACAGAAGAGAACGTCTCATTTATCTCCTCAGCAAGCGAAGAGAGCAAGATGGGGACGACGAAATGCTCGTGGACGACGAGGAGGACGAGTCCTCCGAAGAGGAAGAGGTGCGCATGCATGCATGCATGCAACACCGCGTAAACTCACTCTACTCACTCTACTCACAGCAAGAAGAGTTCTGGACACCGGGATCTCTCGAGCTACTTGAGGCAAGGCGACGAATCGCCGAGTTTTCCTTGCCAAGGTCTGCTCCCTGCTCCATGGCTCTAAGGCATGTCCTTGTGCCCTCATCTTCAATTCTAGAGCACAGATCAGAGTAGAACATCAACGACAAGATGCCAAAATGCCTCTCAGCAAAATCATCGACATCCGCAAAAACCTTTTTGCAAAAGTTAAAGCAAGTGGATCTCTTTCCACACTTCAATCCATCATATTTAATGAGCTATCTAAAGACTACCCAGAACATCGGATCCCAAATTGGCGATGACCGCCCCGTCTCCATCGTTCGATTCTCGCCAAACAGCAAGCTCCTGGCCACGGGGAGCTGGACAGGCCTCGTCAAAGTATGGAGTGTACCTGACTGTAAACTGAAATCCACCCTTCGAGGTAGGACAACTCCGCCCCACGGTCCAACTATGTGCTCATCTGTTCCTTAGGCCATTCGGACCGTGTTGGAGGAGTGAGTTGGCACCCCAATGCAACAGTATCACAAGCTCCATCTTCTGTTAATCTTGTTAGTGGCGCTGGCGATCACAACGTACATTTATGGTCACTGGATAGGTGAGCTTCCTGTCTGTCCTTGGGGTTAACTCCTTCGCAATTTACGCAAACCCCTTTATTATTCCATGCTCAGCGAGGTACCTATCTCTGTCTTACAAGGCCACCGAGCTCGAGTTGTTCGAACAGTCTTCCATCCATCCGGGGACTATGTGGTGTCTGCTAGCTTTGACGGTACGTGGCGACTATGGGACGTTGAGACTTCGAAGGAACTCCTCATGCAAGAGGGCCACGCCAAGGAAGTCTTTACAGTCGCTTGTCAAGGCGATGGATCTCTCGTCGCTTCCGCGTGAGTCTTCCTGATCCTCTTTGAAATTTACTTCTGACGACTTGAAATTTCGTAGTGGCCTTGATGCCATTGGTAGAGTGTGGGACCTCCGGACAGGGAAAACTGCCATGGACCTCAACGGGCACGTACTTGCAATCTACGCGATGGATTTCTCTCCAAACGGGTAAATTTGCAATCAATTTGCCCTCTTCTTGGCACTAAAAGCTAAATATCCTACATTGGACTGTAGGTACCACATCGCCACAGGGGGCGCAGACGATACCACCCGCATCTTCGACATTCGCGCATTGCAGCCAATTCAAACAATCCCAGCACATAAATCCAACGTCTCTGATCTCCGCTTCTTCCACTCGTCTTCCTTGCATGCGGATCTCTCTCTCTTGACGCGCAACGGCACCTCTGATCTGGGCGATACGGCATCCATGGAAGAAAGATATCGCTCGGGTCTCTACTTTGCAAGTGCTGGATATGATGGAAAGGTCAACATTTGGAGTGCAGACGATTGGCAGCTCATACGTTCTCTCACGGCCGACGCGGACAAGGTCATGTCGGTCGATATCGCGCCAGACGGTGAGCTCATAGCGAGTGGATCATTCAGCAGAAACTATCAATTGTTCGCGGCAGAGGGGTACATTGGATAAACAGTCAAATAAATATCGCGCTTGTGATAGTTTCCTGGTACGTTCGCTATGGTACAAAGTATTGGTATCGAAGAAGCCAACAAGGGAGATATGTAAATCGAGACAACGTTGGATGATGTTCATTCAACATTAGAGGAAGTCCGTAGTGAAGATTGGAAGACCAAACGCGCTCCATCAGGCCGTCATAGCTGGTAATTGCTCGATCTAGAGAGAGATACAAGTCGGCAACTTCAACGGCCCACGCATTAACCCACCTTTTGCAATAAATTAGCAATGCGCGGTAACTCAATGTTCGGCGTATCCGTTTCCAACCCGAGGAAGAGATCGTTCAGTGACTGGAATGGATAACGAAACATCAGCCTTGTAATAATCGAAGAACAGTCCAAGGGCGCACCTCGTCAACCTTGTCAATCGGGTAACCAGCACAATCTGCTACAACTTTACGATACTGCATCTCCTTTTCCGCACTTGCATTTTTGAGCACCTTGAGCTGCTGTCGCATGAGCGTATCGATTCGTGCATGCCACATCTTCATCCGCTTCAGTTTTATCAGCGTTTGGATGCTCGAATCTCTGGGAAGAGGGGCGTCAGGTAATACCCCCAAAGACTGTGTTGGCTCCTCCTCGACGGTTTCACCGTTGCCGAATGTCAGCGCAGGGTTGATGGCCCCACCCTCAACCGGGTTGGCCTGCGACTGCAGGTGGGGATGCAGTAGCTCGTCCTTGAACAATGAACCGGGGCCCCGCCTCACGAATCCCAGACTCGGCGCGTTGAGGTCATTCGTGCGGCCTGTCCAATCGAACACATCAGGGTAGCTAGCCGACTGTTCAAGGTTTCGAATACGGAGGTTGACCCGGTCTAAGTCTTCGCTCTTGGCTTTCCATTCTTCCGTACTCTTGCGGTGTTCAGTCAGTTGGCGTGTTGCTGCTACGACCTTCAGCTTGGTCTCAGTGTACCGAGTCTCTTGTGTCTTTTTCGAATTGGCCATTTGCACAGAGAGTTCTTGGATCATCTTGGTCATGTCTGAGACGGTGAAAAGTGAACAAAAGGCAGGGAGGGAAGGAAGGAAGACAAAGACTTGCCAGCAATAATGTCACTCTTCTTGCCCTCCACGTCAGGCTCTGTAATCGGCGTATCAACGAGAAGATCCATCATATTCTCCTGCAATTCGTCATCAATATCAGTACCGAATGGTCAAAGACACCTACTTGCACTCACTTCTACATCTACACCAAAGTCTCTGGGCTTCATCCCAAACTTGTTTGCGATGCCCGCATCAGCTCCACACTCCCTCAACATACTCACAAGGGCCTTGCTGCCAACCCTAGCAGAAATATTCAACGCAGTATCCCCACTCTCGTCTTTCAAATCTAACAACCCCGTAAAACTCTTCCCCTGGTGTTTCTCGACCCAGACCAGAATACTCTCCATATAAAATCGCGCACTGGCCGCATGGCCCTTGACCCCCGAGACATGCGCAACATGGTGCAACACCGTACGTTTACAGACATCCATCGTGCGGAACGTCCCACGGAGTGCGGTAAGGACCGGCAAGAAGGTCTGCGTCTCGTGGTTGAGCGGTGAGGTCACGGCGCGCATGAGTGCCGTCTCTCCGCCAAAGTTGCCCCTGTGCACGTCCGCGCCGCTCTTGATAAGTGCCTCGAGCAGCGCGACTTTGCCCAGCGCAGCAGCGAGGTGCAGGACTGTGTGGCCTTTGTCGTCCAGGACAGCATTGATGTCCGCACGCATGCAATCGTCAGAGTGGTCCAGTAGGAGAGAGATGACGGTCTCCACTGCGCCTTCCTGGATTGCTGCGAGGATCTTTGGTCGTTTTGTACTCTTGGGGAGGGCGGTGCGTAGCTCTATCCGGTCTACAGTCGCGCGGGTGAAGAACCTGGTATGCAGTTCTTCCGCAGAGGGTTCGTAGGACGGTATTGGTGCAGGGCTGGATTCGCGTGGCAGTTGCGAACGAGCCCTGAGGGCTTTCGGGTCGACTGTCGTCGGGGTTTCGTCTGGTACTGGGGCAGGGGATTCAGCTAGTTTAGCAATTCCGTTGACTGGACCGGAATCAACTCTTGGTCGTTTAGCAGGAGGACCACTGTTCGGCTGGGACTGTGAGCCAGAGGGACCTGAATCACCATTGACCGTAGACGTATCGGTATCTTGACTGCTTTGATTACTTTGAGGATTGTCTTGGGCTTCTTCCTCCCGTATGCGCTTACGAGAATCTTTCTGTGGCTGGGGGGAGGATTGGGGTGGCGGAGGGACTTGAAGATGAGGAGGAATTGGGAGTGTTGGCATGCCCGGTAATCCAGGATACGGCATTGGGTGTGGTGCTACATGGGGGGCTGATTGGAGTGGTTGGGGCGGGTATATTCCTGGAGGAAGCGGCTGCACACCTGGTGGGAGCCGTGGAGCAGTGCCGGGAGGGAACGGATGATACATGCCAGGTGGGAACATCGGTGGCCTGGGCATCATGCCGGCCGGCATGTAGTGGACCATGTATGGCTGCCCTGGTCGCATGTTCGGAGGGAATGGGATCGGCATTCCTGGCGGGGGTCGTAAGGTGGGACCGAGCTGAGATGGAAGTGGCCCAGTCATGATATTGTGATTCGGGATGTGGTCAAACAAGGGCGCAAGAAGACCGGCGATCCCGAATTGGTTGGCGACATCGCGACCACGTTCAAGGGGGATCCTAGAAGACGTCAGAGAAGGAGAGCTTTTTATAAGTAGAATAACAGAAAGCGCACCATGTCCCCTGGTACTTTCCATAGCCTCCTTGAACGATTTCATGCTTACCAGGGAGAATTTCCTTCTCGAGAATCTTTGTACGTCGACCTTTGTCGATACCGGCGACTTTGAGGATTTGAGTGGCGTTGACGTATGAGTCTGCGCGACGGCGCATGACGGCTATGCCCCGGATCATGCATTCGTAGACCTGGTGAGAGCGTGAGCATGAGCGTGAGCATGAGCGCTGGGGACAATCAGGCAAGGGCTAGTGGGACGAGGTAGAACCACGCGTGTCACAGACTTCTCGGCCAAGAGCCGGCTGGGCTGATAGGTTAACAAGATCGGACATATTTCTCGGCCAAGAGCACACTACCGATTGCGACGATGAGACAAAGCAGTGGAGATAGGGCCGTATAATGATTGTATTGGGAGAAGAGAGCGCTCTAGGCGGGCTTCGCGGGGCCATGTGGAGCGAATCGCGAAGGGGACGGCGAGACCGACCAAGGGCGCGCGTCACGGAGAAGCGAGCGTGTGGAAGGGGACGTTGGTATGCAGGAGGATACGTCGACGGCACGAAGGAGTGTGAGCACGTCGCTAAGGAAATTATTTACACCGATTCCAGAGTAAACGGCGGGATAAACCCTTGTCTGAGGTTGGGCGGTTGCTGGATTTGCTGGATTCGGGGTATTTGCCATAGGAATGTGTATTGACGGCGGATAGACCGTGAATGGAGTGTAAGCCTGTGAATGACACGCTCAGCGTCGGCAAAGGCAATGACGACCGAACGGGTCGATGGAGCGTCGAGACGTACGTAGTATTGGGAATTATTATATGGGATTATTCGGGCTCGGTGGCAAGCTCAAGCAAATCGGCGCTCGCGATGAAGTAAGGGCCGAGGCAACGGGGAGACGACGAGGGAGATGAGAGTTGGAGAGTGCGAGTGGCTATATATGATAGGCAGCGTTGAGGGTGAGCCGTCGCTGTGGTGGACGATGTCGAAGGAGTCCAAGGGTCCAAGGGTCCAAGGGTCCAAGGGTCCCAAGGGGTTCAAGTGGGAAGTGGAACTTCTACTGCACCAATGCCGAGAGATA
>WNFL01240172.1_pt1 | contig 17395 bp, 13 predicted proteins | sample 5400361 | NCBI WGS metagenome assembly WNFL01 (sample SAMN13153351, study PRJNA577476) | soil metagenome | isolation source: 40 cm soil on Douglas fir-dominated hillslope | place: USA:California | collected 2013-09-17 | reverse complement strand
GTCGCGGCCGGGGTGCTGCTCTACGAGGCCTGGCGCCAATTGCGGCACTAAGCCCTTCCCGGCCAGCGGGCGGCGTGGCGCCGGTCAGCCTGGTCGTTTCCGCAGGGCACGCCGGGTGGTGGAGAGGCGACGGCGCGCCTCCCCACCACCCGACTTATGTGCCAGTTACCTGGTGACCTTCACCGGAATGAAGCTTGCGCCGGTCACGACCTGGGTGGCCGTGCGGACCTGCTTCGTGACGGCCGGCTTGCTGCCCGGCGTTCCCCGTGCCGGGCCGATGAACATAGTCGCGATCAGCTGGTCGTTGCGTGGCTGACTGCCAAGTGCCTTGAGGATCTGGCTGAATGACTTCCCGCCGCTCCCACCGCACTCGCCGAACAGGCACGAAAACCCGAAGAAGCCTGACCGACCACCACCGCGGACGATGAAGGCGCCCGAGCTGCCGGCCCGGTTCTTGGGGATCCGGTAGGTGAAGTTGAAGTTTCGCACCGGGCCGCGATCTCTGAAGGGGGCGACCCGGACGCGGAGTGTAACGCTACCGCCGGCCTTGACACGGACCGGGTGGCGGGAGTTCACCACAACGAAGGTGTTCGGGCCTGTCTTGCGGAAGACCTTGTCGATGTGGTACTGGCGGAAGATCTCGTCGGCGGACGCCTTGATCGTGACCTTCGAGAAGTGGACATCAACGAACGGCTGCCCCTGGATCTGCGAGAGGAAGCGGAGCATCTCGAAGATGGACTCGAAGGTCACGTCGAACTGAGATGCGAAGCGGTTGCTGCGGGTGAGCGTGAAGCTCTGACCGGCACTGGTCTTGCCGGTGACGGTCCAGGTCACAAGCGACGTGCCCTCGCCAATCTTCTGGAATGTCCGATCGAAGTTCGCCAGCAGATGGACGGCGGCGATGAAGGGCAGGTCGGCATCCTGGTTGACAAACGTGGTCCCGGTACGCGTCAGCCCGGTTCCGGCCGCGGAGATCGTCGAGGTGACCGGAATGCGGACCGGGCCAGCGCCGAGCCGGCCCGCGATCGCGGCCAGGCGATCCTGGTCCACTATCCCGGCCACGCCGCCCAGGTTGGCAACCTTGAATGGTCCGAATAGACTGTCGGGCTGCACGTACAACGCGTTGGCGGGGTGGATGCTCAGGGCGACTTTTCCTCCGAACGTCAACGGGTGGCCGAAGGCCAGCGCGACCCCGTGACAGACCGCCGTGGTCGTCCCGATGCCCGCGATGGTGACGTCACCGTAGGATAGGGCCGCAGCGAAGTTCCCGCCCGGCTTGATCTTGGACGTGCTCGCCGGCGCCGACGTTGCGGCCCCGGCGTGGAAGGGCAGCGCGGTGAGCCGCTTCCGTTTGGTTATTGCCTGCGCGACCCTGTTGAAGTGCGCACCGGCGAGGCCGGAGATTGCCAGGGGTACGCGGAGCTGACTCATACCTCTTGCGGCTTGGGCGGCGGAAGCCGCGCCAGTGTCGGCGATCCGCTGCTGAAGGGACTTCGAGAGGTTAACCCTGGCGGGCAGCTTGGGGGTCCCGGTGGACGTGAAATGAAGGACTTTCAGCATCTCCTCGGCCGGGGTGATGCCGCCGATGCTGGACGGCGCACCCGACAGCCCGTAGGCGACAGCACCCAGCAGATGGCCGTCGCTGGTGTAGACCGGTGAGCCGGACATGCCTGCCCAGATCCCACCAGCGGCCTGGATGGCCGGCGAATCGGTCTTGACGATGATCAGGTCGAGCCCAGGCGCGATTCCGTCCTTCAGCACGCCGATGACCTGGACCGTGAACGGCTTGGGCGTGGTGCCCTTGCTGACGGTGAAGCCCGTGCCGGTGAGACCGGCCTTCACCTGGCTGACCGGCACCGCGGCCGGGCAGGGGGCGGGCGGTGCGGCCGCCGTCTGGGCCCTCGCCGGCGCCGGCTCTGTCTGGGCCGCCGCCGGCGCGGCCAGCGCGCCGAGCGCCAGCAGCGGAGCGACCGTCGCGACCGCTACGGCGCGCCGGCCGCGTGGCCGCAAATGGCGAAGGGAACTAGAGAGCATGGATACTCCTCATCTAGAGGCGGGAGTGCCGCAGCGCAGCCACTCCGATGGACATGGGTGGCCCGAGCGGACCGGCCAGGGACGCGGGCCAGCGGCGGCGCTGGGCGGGAGGCAACGGACCGGGTGGTCGGCCTGGCCGGCTCGCTGATCACCTCGTCTTCGCTTGCGAACGCCCTGCCTTCACGGGAGCGCCGATGGCCAGGCGGCGGCTGGACGAACATCGTGACGGGACTGCATCAGGACGAGCGACTGGGATATAGCACATAAGTGGCCTATCCGGGCTCGAGGGACGGATCATTGCTAGCGGCATTTAAGTCCCAAGCGCGAACTGAGTAAAGGCCCGCGGCACGCCTGAAGCCGAACCGTTACGAACTGGCGCCTTCCGGTTCCTTGGAAGGCGGCTATTTGCGGTAAATGCTTCTTGGGAGTTCATTGCCGGATGATTGAGCTGCTCCGCCGGGACCGGCTGCTGGTCGCTGCAAACGGGCTGCCGCGCTGGCTTTCGAAAGCGCTGTTACCCTGCAGGGAACCTCGGGTGCGTGCCCGTTACACGCGGTCCCGGCCAGCGTTTTCGGGAAAGCTTTCGATCAGGCGAGGAGCACCGTGGCGGGATAGTCTCGGGAGGCGATGAGCTGACCACGCGCCGCTGACCGAAGCGCCGATGTTCACTGAGCGCTGCGGACGGTGATAACCAGACCCACCCGTACCGACCGGCGCCTCTCTGTCAGGAGCTGTCAGGAGACCGCGGGAGAACCACCTGCTGTGCGGGCTGCGCGGTCAGTCTTGACGCCATTACGTACGGTCTGATAATTCCTGCGACGGTTTGGTGACGCAGCGTCAGGCCGCTCGGAGAATTCAGTTCTGTGTTCTTAAGCTGGTTCGGCCGGAATCTTCGCAGCGGATTCGTGATAACTGCGGGGCGCGCTCCGAGACCGACCGTGCTTGACCGGCCGCATAACGGTCTCCTCATCACCAACAGGGCCACTGACTGGATGCAAATAACACCGACATCGTCCCGAACTCCGGTGACTACATCGGCCTGACCCTTGGGTGCTGCCCGGACTACTCAGGATTCGCCGAGGCGGCGCTGGCTGATCTCGATCAGGTGCGGCTCGTCGGTTGAGAGAGCGTCCTTGACGGCGTGCGTGAGGTCGGTTAGCGCCTTGGCCCGCTGGGACTGGACGCCGTAGGAGGCAGCGATCCCGGGGATGTCGATGCCGGGCAGTTCCAGGCCGGGCGTGTCCGGCGCGTGCATGAGCCGGGTGAACTTCTTCAGTGCCGCGTATTCGCTGTTGTGGGCGACGACGAAGACGACTGGAATGTTGTGCTGGGCGGCTGTCCAGAGCCCGCTGGCCGAGTAGTGCACGGCGCCGTCCCCGAGCAGCGCCACCTCCGCCTGGACGGGTCGCCGAGTTGCAGGCCGATAGCTGCGGGCAGGCCCCAGCCCAGCCCACCGGACGCGGGGAAGTACAGGCTTCCCGGACGGGTGAACTCCAATCGGTCCCACGTGATGTCGGTCGAGGCCCACTCGTCGGCGATGATCGTGCTGCCGGTCTTGGCCGCGTTCACCGCGTCGAGGATGGCCTCGTCGGTGAAGGCGGGGCCGGCGGTGTCGGCCTGCGGGAGCGGTTCGCGGGCAGGCAGCGGCGGCCGCCGGGGTCCGGCGTAGTGTCGGCGAGCCGCCTGACGGCTTCGGCGGGGTCGCCGATGAGAATATGCCCGAACGGTGCCCGGGCGGCCTCATCGGGGTCTGCGGTGACCGCCCACAGTTCGGCGCCGGCGGATAATAGTCACCGTCGATGAACTCGTGGTACAGGAAGATCGCCGCGCCGAAGGCGACGATGAGGTCGTGCCCGTTGAAGTGGCTGGCGACAGTGGGGATTCCCGCGGGAAGGATGCCGCGGAAGCTGGGGTGCCGGGTGGGGAACGGGCACCGGGAGGGGCTGGGTGCCACCAGCACCGGCAGCGACAGCTTCTCGGCCAGCCGTACCGCCCCGTCCCACCCGGCAGGGGTGTCGATCCCCGGCCCGGCCGCCATGACCGGGTTCGCCGCCGCGGCCAGCCGCTCGCGCAGCCGGTCGAGCGCCTCCTCACCGGCGACGGGGTCCCGTCGACAACCCGGGATGTCAGGTGGCCCAGCGCGCTGCCATCCGCGTCGCGATCCCAGTCGTCCAGCGGCAGGGAGATGTACACCGGCCCGGCCGGTGCGGCCGCCGCGAGCATGATCCCCTTCGACAGGGACTGCGGGACGTCTTGCGGGCGGGCCGGCTCGTGGCTCCACTTCACCAGCGGCTCGGCCAGCTTCGGCGCGTCCACGTTGCTGAGGTAGGCGTTCAGCTCCGCGTACTTGCGCGCCTGCTGGCCGGAGGTGACGATGACCGGCACGTGCCCGGACTGGGCGTTCGTCAGGTTCCCCATCGCGTTGCCGGTGCCCGCCGCGGCGTGCAGGTTCACCAGCGCGGGCTTGCCCGTGGCCTGCGCGAAGCCGTCCGCCATCGCGATCGCCGCGCCCTCCTGCAGCGCCAGGATGTACCGAAAGTCATCGGGGAAATCACGCAGCAGCGGCAGCTCGTTAGAGCCCGGGTTTCCGAAGACGGTAGAGATCCCGTGGGTGCGCAGGATCTGGTAGAAAGCGTCCCGTCCGTTCATGAACATGTGCACCTTCGCCCCCGAACTCATACCCCGGGCCGCCCCATACCCCTGAGATGCCCGGCATAATCCCGGCCTGGCCCGCCGGGCCATGCGCGCCATCCGGCTCTTGCCGTTACGGACGGGATCCTGCTATACGAGGCACAACGACACATCCGGCAGGAAGGCTGAGCAGTGGGCGAACTAAGTCCTGACGTAGAACCTGACGAGGTCGGACTCGATCCCGGCAGGCTGGCTCGCCTGGACAAGCACTTCGGGCGGTACGTCGACGACGGCAGGCTGCCCGGCTGGCTGCTGACCGTGAGCAGGCACGGGAGGCTGGCCTATGTGTCGGCATCCGGCCAGCGCGACATGGAGGCCGGCCTGCCCGTGGAGACGGACACGATCTGGCGGATCTACTCGATGACAAAGCCGATCACGTCGGTCGCCGCCATGATCTTGTACGAGGAAGGCGCGTTCGAGCTGACCGACCCGGTCAGCAAGTTCATCCCGTCCTTTGCCGATGTACGGGTCTTTACTGGCGGCTCCGACATCAGGCAGGTGACCGTCCCGGCCACTGAGCCGGTGCGGATCTGGCACCTGCTGACCCACACCTCCGGACTGACCTACGGTTTCCACCGTTCGCACCCAGTAGACGCTCTCTACCGGGGGAAGGGCTTCGAATGGGGCACGCCGAGGGACGCCGACTTGGCGACGTGCTGCGACATATGGGCGGGGCTGCCGTTGCTGTACCAGCCAGGTGCCGAGTGGAATTACTCGGTGTCGACCGACGTGCTCGGCCGGGTCATCGAGGTGGCCGCAGGCTCGGGGCTGGACGAGTTCTTCGCCAGCCGGATCTTCGGGCCGCTCGGGATGACCGAGACCGGCTTCTGGCTGCCCGATGCCGAGCGAGGCAGGCTGGCCGCGCTGTACACCATCGGCCACGGCCGGAAGGCGGCCAGGATGGATGCGCTCGGCGCGGTAGCAAGGAAGCGGCCAGCCTTCCTCGGTGGCGGCGGGGGCGTGGTCAGCACGGCGGCCGACTACCACAGGTTCACCTCCATGCTGCTGGGGACAGCGCAAAGCCCGGCCGGCCAGCTCGACGGAGTGACCGTGCTCAGCCCGCGGACCGTGGCCTTCATGATCCGTAACCACCTCCCCGGCGGCAGCGATCTTGAGGCGTTTGGCCGGGCGCTGTTCGCCGAGGCGCCGTTCAGGGGCATCGGTTTCGGGCTCGGCTTCGCTGTGGTGCTCGACCCCGTGCCCGGCCGGTCGCTCAGCAACGAGGGGGAGTTCTCGTGGGGCGGCGCGGCCAGCACCGCGTTCTTCGTCGATCCCGCGACTGGGCTCACTGTCTCGTTCTTCACCCAGCTGCTGCCGTCGAGCGCCCACCCGATCAGGCCGCAGCTACGCCAGCTCGTCTACCAGGCGCTGACTGACTAAGGCGATTCCGGGCTCAGGCGGAAGGGCCGCGGCCGCTGCGATGTGCCCCGCCGGCCCGTCCAGGCCCGGTGCCGTCACCCGAGCGAGGTCCCGGCCAGCGCGGCGCGGGAGCAGGGGCAGGAGCCGGCGCGGGCTGCTCCGACATGCCGACATCTGAACGGGTGCCATCAGGCGAGCTGGCACCGTGCGAGCCTGCGGCGTGCCGGGCGCCGCCATGGTGCAGGCCGGCGGCGCGGTGTCCGTCCTTCCTGATCGCGTGCACGCGGTGCGCGATAAGGCCGGCGAGCAGGACGACCACCAGGATGACGCCGATCACCGAGAACGACTTGAAGAACTTGTCGACGGTCGTTCCCAGGTTGTAGCCGAGCAAGGTCAGGCCAGACGCCCAGGCCGCCGTGCCGATCAGGCTGAAGATCGTGAACGGCAGGAGCGGGACCTCGACCACCCCGGCCCCGAACGAGGCAAAGCACCGCACCAGCGGCAGCGCCCTGGCCACCGCGACCGCCCAGGTACCACGCCCGGCGAAGAACCGCTCGGCCCTGTCCAGGTCCGACTGGCTGATCAGCACCCACCTGCCATATCTGTCAAGCAGGTGCCGCCCGCCGCGCCGCCCGACGGCGTACGACGTTAGCGAGCCGCCCATCTCGGCGAGTGTGCCGATGATGATCACGGCGGCGATCGTGAACTTGTCGGGATGCTGAAAGGCGATGACCCCGGCGAAGGCGAATGTGATCTCCGAGGAGATCGGGATGCAGCATGCCTCGACGAAGGCAAAGATAATCAGTGCCAGGTAGCCGTGGCTCGTCATCACCTGGGTCAGGAAGTTCTCCATGGCGAATGTTCTACAGCATCGCGGACACTGCCCCGACCAGGCTGACCGGAAATTAGCCAGTCCTTAATGTTCGCGGTCCCGGCCACTCATAGCCATTGGTGGTGTGCCCCGCCTCCCACGGGGGCAGGAGGCGGGGCACACGCTGGTGGCGGCGGCGCTTGAGGGGTTGAGCGCTGCCGCGGTCCGCGCCGAGGCCTTGGGGGTACGGCCGGCACGGGGCTCGGGTCAGGCCATGGGCTCGGCGACAGCCGCGACGAGGTGCGCTGCCTGCGCCTCCCATCTGGCGTAGGCCGTGGGGAAAGCCGATCCCTGGACCCCCTGGGCTGGCTCCCAGAGTGGCTGGCGGGCCCAGTCCGGGTTGCTGGCCTGGTAGCCGTGGAGAGCGTTGAGGAACGCGTCTGCCGCGTAGGCGGGACGCTGGATCTGTGCTGGGGTGCCCCAGCCGCAGGACGGCCGCTGCTGGAACAGGCCAAGTGAGTCACGGTCGCCATAGGACAGGTTGAGCAATGTTGACTCCTGCATAGAAGTGGCAACGGCGATGACAGCCGAGCGCAGGCCCATGTGCTTGGCGATGGCCTGGCGCACGATTGTCTTGGCGTTCGCGTAGCGGGCTGGCGTGATCGCCATAGACGTCTGGGGGCCGCTGGTGCCAGCCGGGGTGAGCACGTCCGGTGCGGGCAGTTGCGCGTGCCGGGGCTTGGGGATAGTGGTGCTGGCCACGATCCTCGCCACCGCGGCCCACGTCTCATCGTCCTGCGCCTGCGCGGTGCGCTTGGCGGCGATGGCGTGCTTGGTGCCAGCGGCCGCGGCATGGCCGAGCAGGCCAGCGGCTGCCGCAGCGCCTGCGACACCGGCGAGCGCTAGCCCGGCGCCCGCGAAAGTCATGGTCTTGCGGCTGAGCCCGGCAGGGACGCGGGCTCGGAGGTGCCTGATGAAGTTATCGACGTAGTCGATCATGCGGGGGATGCGGGTCATCGCATTCCTTCCGTGCTGACCCGCCGCCGCCCGGTCCCTGACGTGCTTAGGAAGCGGTGCTCTCGCCGCCGGACGTTCGCCGGCCGGCAGTTCGGCGCGCGTCAACGCACGCCTCGCTGATCCAGCGCTGGCGGCTGCCTGGATACACGGGGGTGCGTACCTGGCGAGCCGGCCTTGTTAAGCGGGAAGCGCGTGATCCGGTGGGGTCCGGACGCCTTCCCGGCGGGGGTTACAGTCTGTAACGCCGCGGTGACAGCAGGGCATCCCCGTCCCAGGAAACGTGATGCACGTCACGACACCGTGTCCGGGACCCCGGCGACTGAGCTAGACGGCCCGCGAATTCCTCGGGGTGGACGTGCCGACTGGTGAGTGGGCCCTTGACGGCGTGAGGGTCGTCGGGTCAACAAACGTGCTCCCGTTCGGCCCGGCCATCACCGCCTGCTGCAGCGCACTCCCCTTGAGGATCTGCGGCCAGGTGAGGAACCAATGGGTCCAGCCGTTGTCCCAGGTGCCGGGTTTGGGGCTGCCGGTGATCGTGACCGGGTCTCCCGGCACGGCCATCTTGTAGTAGAACTCAGCGTCAGCCGGCCGCATGTTGACGCAGCCATGGCTCACGTTGACGAAGCCCTGCTGGCCGACCGACCAGTAGGCATCATGCACGTAGTCGCCTGTCCAGGTGAATCGCACCGACCACGGCACCTCGATCCGGTAGCCGGGACCCTTCATCAGGACCGGGTTCCCCTTCTCGATCGTCAGGTACGTTCCGTTCGGTGTGTCCTTGCCAGGCCGCCCAGTGCTGATGGGCCATCGCCTGAAGAGCTTGCCGTCCCGGTAGAGCATCATGTGGTGCTTGGCGGTGCTCGCGACGATGATCAGCGACCTGCCGATGCTGAACTGCTGGGTGAGCGTGTGCATCCCGTAAAGGCCCGGCGCAGCCTTCACGCCATCGAGATGGCCCACGAAGCTCACCGTGGTGTGGGCGGGCCAGTAGTCGCGCGGGCGGAAGGCGAGGGTCTGGCTGTTATCCCAGTACCAGGCGCCGACCACGGGCTTGGACGTGGTGATCGACAGAGACCGCTCGACGGCTGCCCGGTTCTTGATGGGCTGGCTGAAGGTCAGCATGATCGGCATCCCCACGCCGTACTGCTGCTTGTAGCCCTCGAAGATGTGGGTAGTGAACGTCTGCGGTGGATCGAGCGTCTTGAAGGTGCTGGTCTGCGTGACCTGGTGCCCGCCCGCGCCGGCTGCCACTGCGGTGACCTTCAGGGTCTTGGCCACCGGCAGTGTCCAGTTGCTGTGCCAGGAGGTACGGGAGCTGTTGAACGTGCCGGTCACAGCCCTGTCGTCGGTGAGCCCGCTGCCGGTGACCGTGACCGACTTGATCGCGGCTTTGGCTGCAGTGACGGTAATGCCCTTGCTTGGGTCGGCTCCTGTGGCTCCGCTTGCCGGGGTGAAGCTGAGCGGAGCGGGGCTGGCCGATGGCGAGCTCTTGCCCGACGTGCCCGGCGCGCCGCCTGCTCCGGTGCCGGACGATGAAGTGCACGCGACGGCGAGCACGCCAGCCGCGCAGACCACGACGAACGGCGCCAGCCTGCGCCGCCTTGATCGGCTCTCCTCGTGCAGCACGCCGCCCTCCCACCGGACCGGAATCTCTTACGATGCCACCGCGCGGGTACCCAGGTCGCTTCCCCAGTATGCCCTCGGGGTTGATGTGCTCAATCCAGGTCCGCAGATCGGCGGGACCGGCCCTTTGTCATGATCGCGCTCGCGCTAGCGATAGTCACCACGGCAATGGCGAACCAGGGCACATAGTCGCCGAGCCGGTCGAAGGGCGTCCTGACGGCCGATGGCGGCAGCGCGAGCCTGACGCGCAGGACGCCGCGGTCAGTGGTGCTTGCCCAGGCAAGCAGCCTGCCCCGTGCGTCGAAGGCTGCCGAATCCCCGGTTAGCGCGGCCTGGACGGCAGGCCGGCCAGTCTCGGCCGCGCGCACCGCCGCCAGTGACGCATGCTGATCGGGTGCCCAGCTGCCCTGGAATGTCGAGTCGGAGGTCTGATAGATAAGCACCTGCGCGCCCCGGCTGGCATCGACTCGTGACATGTCGGGGAAGGAGGATTCGAAGCAGATCAAGATCCCGAAATTGAGGCGGCGCCCGTCGGGCAGAACCGCATGCAGCACGCGAGCGCCATTTCCAGTGATCATATTCTGGGGCGCCGCCCGGCTGATGCTCGACAGCCATCCCAGCGCGGACCGGAACGGGATGTACTCGCCGAAGGGCACGAGCCTGGTCTTGGTATACGTCTCCTCGATCCCGCCTGGCCCGATGACAGCGGCCACCTTGGACTTCGCCCCGGTCTGGCTCACCGCATCCTGGCTGACCAGCAGGCGGGTACCGATCGACGAGGACAGGCGCTGCAGCCTGTGCAGGATGGCATGATCCGCATTTAGGTCGTAGCCGACGCTGCTCTCGGCCCAGACGACCAGGTGTGGTCCGTTCTCCAGGCCAGGCTGGACGAGCGCGAGGGTAACGTGCCCGGATGGCGCGACGGAGTACTCGGCGGCCGTGAGCGAGAAGGCGGCCGGTCCGGCGGCGACCGCCAGCAAGGCCCCGGCCGCGCCGAGCAGTCGTCCGCGAAATCCCGTGGCCGTCAGCGCGATGACGATGCCGGTATTCGCGGCGACCAGCACGAAGCCGATCAGCCAGATGCCGCCGACGGCTGCCAGTGCTAGCACCACCGGATGCTGCCACTGGCTCGCGCCGAAGACGGCCCACGGGCCGCCGATTCCCTGCCAGGACCTGAGCCAGTCGATCACCACCCAGCAGCTCGGGAGCACGACGAGGGCGGCCAGCGCCCGCCGCGGGCCTGGTCCGGGAGGGCCGGGCAGGCGCCACGCCGCGGAGGTTCGGCCAGTGCCTGGTTCGGCATTGGCCCCGCCGCGGAGCAGGAACCACGCGGCGGCGCCGACACCCGCCCAGGGAGCGCCGAGCACGATCACGACGAGCAGCAGGGCTGGCCCGAGATTCGGGGTCAGCCAGTACAGCGCCATCAGCAGGTATCCCGCGCCGAACCACCAGCCGCGAACGGCTGCCTCGCGCCAGGTCGGAGCCGCGCGCATCAGCAGCAGCCCGGGCACAAGGCCGAACCAAGCCAGGAATTCCAAGTTCAATGAGCCAAACGCCAGCACGGGCAGCGCGCCGGCGAGCAGGGCCGCGTAGTGCACGGGCCGGGAGAATACGCGTGCGATGGACCTGCCCAGGCGGCGACGCGCTCCCTTCTGGGGCTGATCGCTTCCCTGCCGGAGGTGATCGTCCCCGAGGGAGGGTTGGTCGGCTGCCAGCGGGGTTCCGGTCGCCGGCGGCGGAAACTCGGCCGACGGTGAGCCGCGCTCCTTGCCGCCGGACTGCTTGCTCATCGTGGTGACAACACGCAGAATTCATTGCCCTCGGGATCGGCGAGCACGACCCAGGTCGCATCGCCCTGGCCGACGTCGGCAGGAACTGCCCCCGCTGCCTGAAGCCGGCGCGCCTCGGCCTGCGTGTCAGTGTCGCGCGGAGGCGCGACGTCGACGTGGATGCGGTTCTTGACAGTCTTAGCCCCAGTATTTCGCAGTAGCTCAAAGTAGGGGCCGCTGCCCCCGGGTGCCCGCAGCGACGCGAAGCCGGGGTCCGAGCTGAGCAGCTCCCAGCCAGCGGCACTAGCCCAGAACCTGGCGTTCGCTGCGGGGTCGGCGCTATCGGTCACGACGGCGGCAATCGGCTTGGCGTCAAGGTAAACCTCCCTCGGCTCAAGCACACAGAACTCGTTCCCCTCCGGATCGGCCAGAACCTCCCAGGGCACCTCGCCCTGGCCGATGTCGGCCCGCGTGGCCCCGTGCGCAAGCAGTCGCTGTATCTCCGTAGCCTGATGCTCGTCCGATATGGTCGCCAGATCCAGGTGCACGCGGTTCTTGGCGGTCTTCGGATCCCCGACTGGCACGAAAACCAGCGGCAGCGCTTCCAGGCTCGGATACTCGGCCCCGGGTGGAGCGACGACAACCTCATCCGGCTCGGCTGCGGCTACTTCCCAGCCCAGCGCGGCCGCCCAGAACGCAGCCAGCCGTGCCGGGTCAGCGGCATCGATGACGATATGGACGGCACGAGTAGCCATGCACGTCAACCTGGCACGCCAGGCCGCTTCCAGGCAAGCGAGCTGCTGCGCCGTCGGCCGGCCGCGAGCGCCCACGCCAGGCTAAGTAGGGTCGCCGCGACGATCCCGCGCTCTGGCCAGTCTCCCGCGAGGACTGCGGGGGTCATGCCGCTCCGCAGCGGGACGCGTGCCTCGAGGACGGCCCGCTGCCACGTGCCGCTCCTGATCATGATCGAGCCATCGGGCGAGATGATCGCGCTGAGCCCGGTCGTGGAAGCCACGGCTATCGCGCGGCCGGTCGTGATCGCGTCGATGCGGGCCATCGCCAGCTGCTGGAGGCTCTCGCCGAGTTGGCCGTCGAGCTCGAAGTCCGCGTCATTGGTCTGGACAGCTAGCAGGTTGGCGCCGGCTGTCACCTCGGATCGGACCAGGTTGTCGAACCCGACCTCGTAGCAGATGACGTCGCCGAGTCTGATCCGGCCGACGTGAAAGACCACGGCGCGGTGCCCGGGCGTGAAGTTGCGCGGCTGGAGCGAGGGGAGCGAGGTGAACTTGTCGAGCAGGCCGCGTAGCGGTATCACTTCGCCGAACGGGACGAGCTGCCGTTTGATGTACTCCTGGGTGGGCCCGCGGCGCGGCAGCCAGAGCTGGCCAGCGTTGCGCAGCGGGTTGTCGAGCACCGCCCCGACCAGGACCGGCCGGCCGATGGTGTCCACGGCGGCAGCGATGCTGCCATAGGTGCTCGGTGACCGGCTGGGGTCGATATCGGTGGAGTTCTCCGGCCAGATCACCATCGCGGGGGCTGGCCGCCGCCCGGCCCTGACCTGCTGCGCTAGCGCGATCGTCGCCGCCGCGTGATTAGCCGTGACCGTGCCGGCGCGGAGCAGGTTCGGCAGGTTCCTGGCGTGCGGCACGTTTCCCTGTACCGTCGCGATCACCGTGGTCGGTCCCGGCCCGGACGGCGGCGACCACACCAGGTTCCCGGCCAGTGCCAATCCGGTGCTGAGCCCGGCAAAGACCGTGGCCGGTGCCGCCCGGCGCCAGCCGGCCCTGATCGCCGTCGGCAGCGAAATCACGAGGCAGGCCAGGCAGGCTCCGGCCAGCGCCAGCAGGAACGTCAGCAACGGCGGCCCGCCGATCGCCGTCCAACCTGCCGTCGGCGCGGCCGCCTGGCTCATCGCCAGCCTGCCCCACGGGAAACCCCAAGGAAACCGGGCGTGCACCGCCTCGAACGTCGCCCACCACCCGCCCACGGCAAGCGGCCAGTAGCGCAGCCGAAGCAACGGCCGCAGCGCGAGCGCCAGGATTGCGAAGATGAGCGCTTCAACCACGGAAAGCGTCATCCAGGCATACCAGGCCACATTGACAAGCCAGGACAGTAGCGCAACGAAGAACACGAGGCCGCATGTGAGAGCGAGCGCGAATGTAACCAGGGGGCGCTTTCCCCAGACGGCCAGAATCAGCAGCGCGGGGCCGACGGCGGCCAGTGGCCAGAACCCGACAGGCGGGAATGCGCCGGCGAGTGCCAGGCCGGCCGCGAATGCTGCCGGGAGCGACCACCGGCCGCTCAGTCCCGGCCACCCGGCGGCAGGTCGGCCGGGCCTTGCGGCGCTCCGGCTGGGCTGGTGCGCCGCAGCCGGGCCGGGCTCTTGGGTGGCGGCCGGGGCATGCTGCTCGGCCGGACTTGCTGCACTTTGACTGCCGTTGGCGCCGGGCTGGACGCGCTGGGCTGGCGAGCGGTCCGCTCCTGCGGTTTCCTCCGCCCGTCCGGCAGCACGGCCGTCGTGCAACAGATACTCCTGAGGATTGGTAGCGCATAATTCTGCAGTTCCTGCGAGCGTATCCGCGTCCGCGGGCGCGCTGTGCTGGCCCGGGGGGCGACCCCCGGAAACCCCGCGGAATATCCCGCGCGGCGGGCGACTATGAGTTGGGGGACGACAGAAGGGAGCGGGCAGGTGAGCCGTCGAGGGTGGGTCATGTTCGTGGCTATGAGCGTGATCTGGGGCCTGCCGTACCTTCTCATTAAGGTCGCGGTCGGCGGCGTGTCAGTTCCCGTCCTCGTGCTCGCCCGGGTCGGAATTGGCGCCGCGCTGCTGCTGCCGATCGCGTTGCGGCGCGGGCAGCTCGCGTCGATCAAGCCTGTCTGGCCCTGGCTGGCGCTATTCGCGCTGGTCGAGATCATCCTGCCATGGTTCGCGCTGTCTGAGGCGGAACGCGGAATTAGCAGTTCCCTGACCGGCCTGCTGGTCGCCTCGGTGCCGATCATCATCGCGGTGCTGAGCCTGTTCGTCCGGGGCGGCGACCGGCTCAGCCCGGTCAGGTGGGCGGGACTGCTGATCGGCCTGGGTGGCGTTGCCTTGCTAGCCGGCCCGCACCTGGTCGGCTCGAGCGCCGGCGGCGGCGCCGCGAGGTCGGTCGCCGAGGTCCTCTTCGTGGCGCTGTGTTACGCAGCCGGCCCGCTGATCGCGAACAGCAAGCTGACCGACGTCCCGCCGGTCGCCATGACGGCCGCCTGCCTGGCCCTGGCGTCCGTGGTTTACGCGCCGCTCGCCGCCCTGAACTGGCCGTCGGCGGTTCCGTCGGCCAGCGTGCTGTTGTCGATGGCCGGGCTGGCCGTGGTCTGCACCGCGGCCGCGTTCCTGATCTTCTTCCGGCTGATCGCCGAGGTGGGCCCGGCACGGGCCAGCGTGTTCACGTATATCAACCCGGCAATCGCCGTCTCGCTCGGCGTCGCGGTGCTTGGCGAGCACGTCACGCCGGTCATGCTGGCCGCGTTCGGGACCATCCTGGCCGGCTCGGTCCTGGCGACCAGGCCGACCAGGCGGAGGGCGGCCGAGACCGCCGACTCGGCGACGGAACGGGAGCCGGTCCCCGCCGTGGTACCTGACTCGCCATGATCGTGGATGTCTATCAGCGGCCTCGCTGAGAATCATCCGCGATCATGAAAGGAGCACTGGCTGCGCGACTAGAATCGCGAAGGTGATTGACCTTAGAGCGGCACGGCAGGATCCGCAGGGCTTCAGGGCCGCCCTGGCGCGGCGCGGGGCGGCCGAGGACTTCGACAAGCTGCTCGCGGCGGATGCTAGCTGGCGCGAGTACACCGAGCACGCTGAGTCGCTGCGCGCCGAGCAGAAGAAGGCCTCCAGGGGCAAGCCGAGTTCCGAGGAACTCGCACAGCTGAAGGATCTGTCCGCGCGGATCGAGACGGCCCTGCGGCAGCAGGCCGACGCCGCCCAGCTCAGAGACGAGATCCTGGCGCGGATACCGAACTTGCCCGATCCAAGCGCCGCTGACGGCATGGATGAGGAAGACGCCCAGGTCCTCCGGACCTGGGGCGAGCCGCCGCATTTTGGCTTCGAGCCGAAGGACCATCTCGAGCTAGGTTCGCAGCGCGGCTGGATCGACATGGCGCGCGGAGCCCGGTTGTCCGGCTCGCGGTTCGCCTACCGGTTCGGCGATGTCGCGGTCACCGAGATGGCGCTGTACCAGTACGTGCTGCACAAGCTCCGCGGCAAGGGGTTCATGACCGTGCTGCCGCCGATCCTGGTCGGCGAGCGGGCCATGTACGGGACCGGGTTCTTGCCGACCGAAGAGTCCAATCTGTACCGGCTGGAGAAGGACGACCTGTATCTCACCGGCACCTCTGAGGTAGCGCTCGCGGGCATCCACACCGACGAGCGGCTCGAAGAGCAGGATCTGCCGGCCAGGTACGCGGGTTTCACCACGAACTTCAGGCGGGAAGCCGGCGCGGCAGGCAAGGACGCCAAGGGCATGTTCCGGGTCCACCAGTTCGACAAGGTCGAGATGTACGTGTTCTGCGTGCCCGAGGAGTCGCGCGACATCCACGAGCAACTGCTCGCCCATGAGGAAGAGATCGCCCAGGAACTGGGTCTGCCGTACCAGGTCATGAACATCGCGGTCGGGGATCTCGGCGCGCCCGCGGCGAAGAAGTACGACATCGAGGCGTGGTTCCCCACCCAGGGGCGGTACCGGGAGATCACCTCCTGCTCGAACACGACCGACTACCAGGCTCGCAGGCTGAACATCAAGTTCCGCCGGGACGGCAAGCTGGAGGTCGCGCACACGCTCAACGGGACGGGTGCGACCGCCAGGGCGCTGTTGTCGATCATGGAGAACTTCCAGGACGAGGGCGGCAAGGTCGCCGTTCCCGAGGTATTGCGGCCGTTCGGCGCCCCAGCCTCGATCGGCCGATCCTGACCGCCCTGCCCGACTATCCCGGGCCCGACTACCCCGGGCCTAACTACGGGCGCGGATCCGGCTAGGTACGGGGGCTGGCGCTCGGCGAGTCGAGCACGTGCTCGTCCATCGGACGGCGAGCCAGCACCAGGCCGGCCTCGTTGACGATTCGCGACGCCGTGATCCCGGTGAACCCGGCCCTGGCGAACATCGCCGTCCAGGCGCTGATCGATACCGGGTGCTCCTTGACCTGGATCAGATAGCGGTAGCTGTTCTTAGCGATCCGCCACCAGCCGCCGATGCCCTTCCTCGCCAATGAGCGGATCTTGGACTTGATGATCGCGCGGTCCTGGCTAGTGGTGCCCCGCCCGAACATCATGTCGGCGACGATCAGGGTTCCCCCCGGCCGCAGCCAGTGGTAGGCCGCCGCGACCAGGCGCTGCTTGTCGGTATCGCGCAGCCGGTGCATGGCGTAGCTCGTGACGATCACGTCCGTGCTCCTGACCGGCAGCGACAGGGAGTCCAGTGGCCTGGTCAGTACCTCGAGCCCCGGCAGCGAGCGGGCTTGAGCGACCTGGGTTAGCTGGCTGACCAGAGCCTGATTTCCGTCGACCGCGAGCACGTGCGCCCCTCGCTCGGCAAGCTCCAAGCTGACCTGGCCGCTGCCGCAGCCGAGATCGATCACTCGGTCACCGGGCTGCACCCGGGCCGCGGCCACTACCGCCGCCGTCACCTTCTCCAGCCCCGCGGTGCTGCGAGCTTCCCCGGTGGAATGGCGAGCTTCCCCGGTGGTGCTGCGAGCTTCTGTTGTCCTCGCCGGGGACGTGGGTTGCGCAGTCCCGGCCGGTCTCCAGTCCGCGCCGTGGCCAGCCAGGCGCCCGAATGCGTCAGCGACATCAATGCCGCGCGTGCCTGTTGGCGGCACGTAATGGCGTGAGGTTATGCCGTGTGCAGGCAGATTTTCGGCCGCTTTGCCGGTCACCTCGGAGTCGCTCATCGAGCCAGGCTAGCAAAACAATAGCCCGGAGTACCTGCAGCCCACCGGTGAGACCGTTAGTTGCATTGCATTCGTTTGTGTTCGCTGTTGAGCAGGTCAGGAGCTTATTTCAGGCAACGTACACGCTAAGTACCTGAAACCGTAACCTCCGGGACGGCTAGGC
>WNFL01134037.1_pt1 | contig 17396 bp, 15 predicted proteins | sample 5400361 | NCBI WGS metagenome assembly WNFL01 (sample SAMN13153351, study PRJNA577476) | soil metagenome | isolation source: 40 cm soil on Douglas fir-dominated hillslope | place: USA:California | collected 2013-09-17 | reverse complement strand
CCGCGCCCACCAGTTCTCCAGGCGCTAGTTGCCCTGTTCATCCAGCTCCTCCTCCGGCTGGTCCACCGGCGCCCACGAGTCGAAGAGCACGACGCCCTCCACCGCGAGCAGTACCCTGCGCCCCTTCGCCTGCCCACCAGCCGCGAGCACGAGAGCACCCGCGACGGCGTTCGCGACGTCGTCGTGCTGGCCGGGGCCGTGGTCGATCGAATCCTTCCCGCTCCGCGCCACGCGACGCTCCAGGCCCACCAGCTGCGTCTTGAGCCTGGGCAGATCCAGCAGCTCGCACCGCCCCGCGTTCACGATCGGCAGGCACTCGCGATACAGATCGCTCTTGGTCCGCTCGCTCGGGAGATACTCGATGCCGTGCGCCCTGAACTTCTCCCGCGGCCATTCGCCGCCCCAGTGATCGCCCACGACCGTGGTCACGCCGTACGCCTTCACCACGTCGGCCATCTCCTTCGTCGCGGCATCGGGCGAGAACCGGGGTCGGATCTCCCGCGTGCAATCGTGCACGGCGAGGCCGTCCCGTTCTCGATGCGCGATGCCCAGCGTGTAGCTGTCCGACCCGGAGCCCCCGGCGGCGTCCACGAACGCGAAGTACGTGACGCCAGGCACGCGGGGCAGCTCCAGCCTCCCCTTCACGGTCACGGCCTCGACGGCCTCCTTGCCGATGAAGCTCTCGACGTCCGACCTGAAGCTCACCGTGCCGTCGGCGCCGAACTCGCTCGCGGCGGCAACGGGATCGTCCTCGTAGGCCCTGGCTACGACCTTCGCGCTCAGACTCGGGTGCATGGAGCGCGAGTCGGCCACCCACACCAGCACGCCCTCCGCGTCGTCCTTCCCGTAGTGCTTTTCCCAGCTCTCGAACAGGACGCCGCGCCTTGCATACGGCGTGCTGGAGCCCAGGAGCAGCGCGTCCGGGAGCGTGGCCATGCCGGGGCGGATCGCGTCGATGATCTCGGAATCGGGCTCGGCCGAGTCCTCCGTGCTCCAGAAGGCGATCTCGTCTGCGATGGCGCAGGCGACCGTGTACCCTCTGATCGTCCTGTAGCTCGCCGTGTGCACCTCGAGGATGCAACCCGTGCGGAGCTCGATGCTCTCCTTGAGCTGGCGGGCTACGTAGGGCTTGAAGGCGGGCAGCTCGCAGACCCCACGCAGGTAGCGCATCACCGTGCGCGCCTGCCGCTTGTCGGCGGCGATGATCGGGATGGTGGCTTGCTCTCCGGGTGCCAGGATGGCGCGGTAGTCCCGGCGGATGCCCGCGTGCAGCGCGCTCACGGCGTCGAACCTGGACTTGCCGCCACGTCTGCCGACGATGAGCCAGCACTCCGCCACGGGCGTGGTCGGTGCAATCTGCCGACCCGTGTGCCGCACGTAGATTGCAAGCTCGTCCGGCGTCATCGGCAACGCGTGGATGGCCTTCGCAACCACCCGCCACGCGGCCCACGACGGTCCGACCAGGCCAGCGGCATCCAGCGCGTCGAGGATGGATCCGGCGTAGGGCGGCGGTGGGAGCCTGGCGGCCACGGCCGCGCGTCTCGACGCGACGCTGGCCTTGTTGGCAATCTTGGCGACGCGGCGCCGCACGCGCCGACCGGCGTGGTGGAGGCTCATGGTCGGCCAACGTGGGAACAGGACCCACCACGTCGCCGCGTCGGTTGACACAACGGTGACACAACGGCGTGGCAAGTGCTTTGCCTCCAAGCATCGCCGCGGGCCCAGGGGATTGAGAATCCATTGGCCTGAGCACGCCGATCCGCCTGGAAGGTGAGCGATCCGCGTGAGTGAAGGCGCTGTGACAACGGTGTGCTAAACAAGGGGACACTAGGGGTACCTAGACGTACAACGGGGGCGGGTGCCCACCCCCCCAAGTGCTTGCTCCTTCTACTTGCTGTGTCGTTGAGTGTCTTGGTGTCCCAAGGCGGGGTCTGACTTAAAATCCCTCGGGGGCGACCCCTTGCAGGTTCGATTCCTGCCCCGAGCATGGCCAAACTCTTGATGCAGCGCCCTTTAATACACACCTTAGGAGCCTCCCTGACAGGGATATCCGGTGCGGTCGCGACCCTTGGTCGCCGGATTAGCGGCGGGCTTGCTCGGCAGTCTGGCTGTGAGCTGTGGTTTGACCGATGTCTTCGATCCGCCGGGCACGGCGGCGGACATCAGCTTTGTCTTTTCCGATAGCCTTCTGGCCGTCGGCGATACCGTCCCCTTCGTCGTGGTGGTGCACACGGGCGCGGGCGATCTCGCCAATCCCCACCTCCGCGTTACCTCGCTCGATCCCGGGCTTCTTCAAGTGAACAGTCGCGGAGATACCTTGATCGGCCTTGCACCTGGGCGCGCAATGCTCGACGTGCAGCTCGTCAGCTCCATGATCACCGGCGTGGCGCCCGACACTGCGCATCCCATCCGCGTGAGACCCTAGTGCCCGGGTCGGTGAAATGCTTCGGCTGCGGTACCGCGGTGCCCGAGACGTCCCGCTTCTGCGGCAACTGTGGGCGGCTGGTCGTCGATCCCAATAGCAGCACCGTCGTGGATGAGACGGCGGCAGAAAACACGCTGCTCGACCGGCTCCGGCGCGTGCTGGTCGGGGATTTCGAGGTCGAGCGGGAGATCGCCCGGGGCGGGATGGGCATCGTGTTCCGGGCCACCGACGAACAAGCGAAACGCTCCGTCGCGCTGAAAGTGCTCTCGCCCGAGCTCGGCCTGACGCCGCGCGCCGCCGAGCGCTTCAAGCGGGAAGGGCGCATGGTCGCCGAGCTGGAGCATCCGAACATCGTCCCGGTGTATCGGGTGGGGCAGATCGGCGGGATCCTGTTCATCGCCATGAAATTCGTCGAGGGCCGATCCCTCGACGAAATTCTCGACGCGCAAGGCCCCCTGCCGGTGCCGGCGATCCTGGTGGTGCTGCAGGCCGCCGCGCGAGCCCTCTTGTTCGCTCATGAGCGGAGCATCGTCCACCGCGACGTGAAGGCTGGGAACATCCTGATCGATCGCGACGGGCGCGTGATGGTGTCGGATTTCGGCGTCGCGCTGCGTGCGTCCGACGTCACCCTGACGGCGGACGGTGCCGTGATCGGGACGCCCGGCTACATGAGCCCGGAGCAATGCGCGGGGCAGCGCGCCACGCCTCAGGGCGACCACTACTCGCTCGGTATGGTGGCCTTCCAGATGCTGACCGGCGCGTTGCCATTCCAGGCCGACACGCTGGCGGGCATCATGCACCACCACTTCTTCACCCCGCTGCCCGACGTGAACGTGGCCCGCGACGATATTCCCCCGGACCTCACCCAGATCATCGCGCGACTCACCGCTAAGAAGCCCCAGGAACGCTATCCCACGACGCGCGATCTCCTGACGGAAATCGAGTCCGTGCCATTGGACACCGTGGCGCGTCGCGAGGCCGAACAGCTGTTACGACGGCTCGCAAAAGGCGACGCGGTCGCCGCGGTCACGACCCGCCCCCTGCCGGCGCTCCCGGATTCGCCGACCCTGCAGTTCGACGTTGGGAAGCGGCCGCGCGGTCGCTCCACGTGGTGGAGGCAGCGCAGATGGGCGGGTGTTGCAGGCGCGGCTGCCGTACTGGGTCTGGCGGGGTGGGTAGTGCTTCGTCCTGCCGCCAGCGAGGGACACGATTCGGACTCGGTGCCGCCGCCGGTGCCCGCGCCCGTTTCCGTTCCAGCGCCTACGCGCCAGCGTCCCATTGTCACCGGGTTGTTACGACTGCTGACCACACCGAGCGACGCCGACATCGTTGTCGACAGCCGCGTGCGTGGCACCGGGGCCGTCCTCGACTTGCCGCTGGCGGTTGGCAGTCGCCGCCTGCAGATCCGTGCGCGCGGGTACATCACCTTCGACACGACCATCACCATATCCGCGGACAGCACCATTTCGCTCGGCCGCATCGCCTTGCGAGTGTCCGAGCAGAAGCCTTGAGCCGGCGCGCGGCCGCACTCGGGCTCGCGTTGCTGCTCGTCGTTCCCACCACCACCGCCGCCCAGGCTGGCACCGCCGAGCTGTTGCAGCAGGCGCGTCAGCTGTACGAGCGGCTCGAGATCGAACGCGCGCTTCCGCTCCTGCGTCAGGTCGTGTCGCCCGAGTGGCCGCTGGAGGTGACGACCGCGCAGCGAGTGGAGGCCTATAAATATCTCGGCGCCGCGCTCGTGCTCAGAGGCAAGCCGGATTCCGCCGTCCTGTATTTCCGAGCGGCGCTCGAGCGCGATGCCTTCGCCGATCTCGATCCGGCGCAGTTCACGCCCGCGCAGCAAGGCGCGTTTGCCGTCGCGCGGCGCCGCACATTCTCCGTGGGTGTGAAACCGATTCCGGAAAGCCGTCTCGATCCGCGCACGGGACAATTGTCGGTCACCGTGGTGACGACGCACGCTGCCACGCTGCGCGCGACGCTCCGCGAACTCGGCGACACCGAATCCCTGGTGCTGTATGACGGGCCGAACGATGGCGCACGCGAGATCACGTGGAACGGGCTGGGACTTGATGGCCGCCTGGCGCTTCCAGGACGTTATGATCTCACGGTCGTCGGGCGCAGCCGGCTCGGCACGCAGTCGGATTCGCTGCGCATGTACCTGGATGTCCAGCACGACGTCGAACCGCTCGAGGACACGCTGCCGATGTTGGGTGTCGGGGGGTTGCTTCCTGAACGGTACGCGGAGTCCAGTGCGGGGAACGATCTCCTGAAGACCTTGGGCGTCGCGGTCGGCGCGCTCGCCGTCGGCAGTCTGCTCGGGAACGACCGGTTGGGAAGAGGAGACGAGGGCCCGATCATGGCCGGGGCGGCGACTGTCGGTGGGATCGCCGCGTTCTCCTACCGGCGCGCCCACCGCGCCATACCGGCCAATGTCGCGCTCAATGACGCCCGTCGCGCCGTGCGTGATGCCGCCAACTCGGCCGTCCGTATGCGCAACGCCGATCGGGTCGCCCGCACGATGCTGTTGATTACGCCCGCGAGCGCGCCGGTGGTGCGGCCGTGAGTGCAGCGCTGCGCCTGGTGTTTCCCCTCCTGCTGCTTCCGGTGATGGCTGCTGCCCAGGGGGTCGAGTTCAGCGGCGCCGTGACGCTGCAGCATGCCGATCACCGAGTCGATGCCGGTCTCGGCGTGGAGCGCGCGACCGGCCTCCTCGCGGGCGGCGCGGCGCGCCTGCGATTCCGCTCCATCGCGGTCGCGCTCTCGGGTGAAACCGGACACCTCACCGCGGTGCCGGGCAGCGGCGGCGTCGATCGGGATGTTGCGCAGGTCGGGGCAACGGCGCAGTTCACGCCGCTTCCTTGGCTGGTGCTCGAGAGCGGCGTCACGCTGCGCAGTTTTGGTACGGTCGTCGCACGGCAACGCTGGACGCTGCTTCGTGCCGGGGCGCAGGCTCGTGTGCCGCTCAGCGGCGAGACCTTCTGGGTCCTGGGTCATGCCCACCTGTTGCCCATTGTCAGGGTCAACGGCCTGCCCGACGCCGCGACGGCATTCGACGCCGGCACGGGACTCGCCTATCAGCGCGGTCGCATCGTGTTCGCGCTCACGTTCACGTTGGAGCGCTGTGACTTCCCCTCGCAGGGAAGCACGCGTCGCAGCGAGCAGTTGGGAACGCTGGCGCTCAGCGGCGGTGTGCAGCTGCACCTGCATTGATCCCTGACGACACGGGCAGTTCCAGAAGCGAACAGGGGCACGCGATTCGCGCGTGCCCTGTTCTCTTGTGCGCTCTGTCACTGTCCAGAACGCGTCAACTCCAAACGCCATGCAACCTTTCACGCGATCACTGCGTCTTACCCTCTGAAGATTCGCACCACGTCTCTAGCATGAGAGGATGCAATGCGCGGCCTGACCCTGCTGACAGCGACGATCCTGACCTTCGGATACGGCTTCGCCGCCCAAGCCGCCATGACCGTGGACCGTGCGGAGACATACCGCCGCGTGGCCGGAACGGTCGAAACCGCAGCCCCGGCCCCGGCGGACGCCCAACGCGTCTGGTACGGCGGCATGCTCGCGCCCATCACCGTCGAGGTGACCGCCGAGCCGAAATGCACCTTGATCTGAGCGCCCCTGCGGGCTTCCCCCTTACGCGCCGCCCGCCCAGCTTCGGCGGGCGGTCGCGTATCCGGGCGAAACTTGTAAGATTGAAGCTGCGTACCACCACTTAACCATGGACATATCAGTGGATCAAACCGCACCGGCGAAAACCTTCTGGCGCACGTGGCGTCGCGAGATCGTTCGCGGCGGCGTGCTGTTCGGGTTGGTCGTCGGCACCGGCCTCTTCATCCGCAGTATCCGCGTGAACATTCCCTCGTCGCTCGGCGCACTCGGGTCGTTCGGCGACTTCAACTGGGGCGACGGCGACGGCGGCGATCTGTTCGGCCGCGGCCGGCAAAAGGGCGATCCGTGGGAATACCGGGCCCTCATCACGCCGACCCAGCACGTCTGGATCCGCAACACCAACGGCCCGATCGAGGTCGTGGCGGGAACGGGCGACAGTCTCGTGATCCTGGTCGAGAAAAGCTGGCACATGTCGGACCCGCAGTCGGTCCAGTTGATTCCGGTGCTGACCGAGCGCGGCCTCACCGTGTGCGCGCTGTGGGAAGCCCGCGACCGCCGCTGCAACGAGGGCGGTGACTACAAAATGAATGGCGTCCGGAAAAACGACGTGGCGGTGCGCTTCACGATCCAGCTGCCGCGAAACGTTCCCATCGACGCGTCCACCGTGAACGGTGGCCTGCAGATCGACGGCGTGAGTGCCCCGGTCGCTGCCGCGACGGTAAATGGCCGCATCGCGGTGAATACCTCCACCGGCCCGGTGCAGGCAACGACCGTCAACGGCAGCATCGAAGCGAATATGCAGTCGCTCGCGAGCGGCGACGTCCGGCTCACCACGGTTAACGGTTCCGTGAGCGCGGGCTTGCCGGTGCAAATCAACGCCAACATCGACGCCGAGACCGTGAACGGCCGTGTGGAGACCGACTTCCCGGTGAAGATCACCGGCAAGATCAGCCCACGACACCTCCGCGGGACGATCGGCACGGGCGGCGCGACGCTGAAGCTGCTCACGGTCAATGGGTCCATCTCGCTGCACGAGGCGGACGCCAATCCCAATCCCAATCCGACTCCGCACGCGCATTTCGCACCGGTCGCGCCGCACCGGCCGCACTGGCGGACGCCCCCGCCGGCGGAACGGCCCTAACGCGAGCTCAGCGGCCGAGGCTGTACGGCCACCGCATCGGGTACAGCGTCGCAAAACCGAAGATCATCAACGCCGCGCCCGCCAGCGCGATGTTCTTCCAGAAGTGCGCCGCTTGATTCGCGGCCATCATCGGATCGCTGATCCCCCAGAACTTGTGCACCATCACCGCGGTGGGAACGAGAAACACGATGAGCAGTGCGGCACCCCACTTCGGCTGCACCCCCAGCAGGATGCTGAGCCCGCCGCCGAGCAGCATCAGACCCGTCACCGCGACCGCGACCGTGGGCGCGGGCACGCCCGAGGATCCGGCGTACTGCGAATACATGCTGAGTTTGGTCAGGTGATTGAACCCCGAGTAGATAAAGAAGAAAGAAAAGACTACCCGGCCGATTAGCAGCACCATACCGCCCATGAGTTAGCCTCCGAGGTATCGCGCGACTTCCGCGGGGAACGTGCGAACATCAATCGGTTTCGTGATGTAACCATCGAATCCGGCGGCGCTGGCGCGCGTGCGGTCGTCCGGCAGCGCGTGCGCCGTCAACGCGACGACTTTCCAGGAGCGTTCCGGGAGTCCCTGCAGTTCCGCGAGCAGCTCGTAGCCATCGCGGCCCGGAAGCTGAATGTCGAGCAGCACGAGATCGGGGGCGGGTTGCGAGCGCACGACCTCGGTCAACCGGTCGCCGTTGGGGAGCCCGACGACTTGATGCCCCTTAATCGTCAGCAGGGTCGTCAACAGCTTCAGATTGTCCGGCTGATCTTCGACGATGACGATCGTAGCCACACTCACCGTGCCTGCGGCAATGTGAACCAGAAGGTGCTGCCTTTTCCCATCTCGCTGTCGACCCCGATCGTTCCGCCGTGCAGCTCGATGAGCCGCCGCGACAAGGCGAGCCCCAGTCCCGTGCCTTCATACTTGCGGCTCGCCGACGCGTCGAGCTGGGAGAACTCCTGGAACAGCCTGGGCTGGTCGTCGGCCGCGATGCCGATTCCGGTGTCGGTGACCGCGATCCGGACTTCGGAGCCTCCCCCCGTGCCCCCGTTGACCGGCCCCGCGGCGACCGTGATGCGACCGCCGTCGGGCGTAAACTTAATCGCGTTCGACAGCAGGTTGAGGAGCACCTGCCGCACCCGGCCCCGGTCCGCCTGCACGCGCAGGTCCTGGGGCGTCCGTTTCGGCGAGCAAGGCCGCCAGGTCGACCGGCTCCGGCTTCAGCGTCATCTGTCCCGCGGAGATGCGCTGCAGGTCGAGCAGCTCGTTGATCAACTCAAGAAGATGGCGGCCGTTGCGGGCGACGGTCTCCAAGAAGTCCCGCTGCTGGTCCGAGAGGGCCGGCCCCAGCTCCTGGGTCAGCAAGAGGTCAGTGAATCCGATGATGCTGTTGAGCGGCGTGCGCAGCTCGTGCGAGATATTGGACAGGAACAGGTCTTTGGATTTCATCACGCCGTCGAGCTCGGAGTTCAGCTGCTCGAGCCGCTTGGCGGTTTGCCGCACCTCGACGGCCAGCCGGCGGGTGTTCTGGTGCGCTGCCCCGCGCTCGCAGGCGATGGCGAGATTCGGGGCCGCCTGATCGAGCGCCGCGCGCTCGTCGGCTCCGAACGTGGCGCCCGGGACGACGCCCAACACGCCTACGAGTTTCGTGCCCGCACGTAGCGGCGCGAGCACCAGGCCCTGGGGCATAGGCGCGTCCAAGCGGAGCTGGTGGCGCACCGGCTGCACCGCTTCGCCCCCATAATGGATGGCCTGCGTGGCGTCGCCCATGAGATCGCGCATCGTTGCGCGCGAGACGGGACGCGCCTCGACGTCGCGTGAGACGCTCGGCGCCCACTCATTCGCATCGACGGCGGGCTGATACAGGACGATGCCCGTCGCCCGCGTCGCACCGGCAATCACCTCCAGCGCTTGTCCGAGTCCGGTCGTCGCGTCATCCGCCGATGTATTGAGCGCCGCGAGCAGCTGCGAGAGATACGCCTGCAGCGCTTCACGCCACGCCAGCGCCTTGGCCATATGGTTGATGCCGCGGGCGATGGCGCCGAACTCCCCCGGCTGATCCTCGGGCAGCGTCTCGACGAACTGTCCTTCCGCGACGCGTTGCAGCGCCTGTGCGATCCGGGAGAACGGCGCCGCCAGGCGACGCCGGTTATACCAGAACCCGAGCCCGAGCACGCCGACCATCGCAGCAAAGAGCACGCTGGCCGACAGCGCCGCCTGGACGGCATCGTCGCCGGCATCGGCGGCTAACTCTGTCGCTGCCGTTGCCTCGGCGGCGACACGGGGTGATGGATTGAGCTGCTGGAGGCGATCGAGGCGCTGAGTCAACGCGATCATCGCGAACTGGGTGGCGCGGGCGCTGCGCCAGGTCGCGATCTGCGTACCCAGGCCCACGAGCGCCACGGCGATGAACGTCGCGGCGAAGAGTCGGGTGATGCTCGGCGCCCGAGGCGGCATGATAGCGTCAGATAACTATGACGGCGGCCGACGGTTGCACAAGAGCGGGCGCAAAAACTGGCGCCTCCAAGTCGCCGGGGCTACACTAAGAGTTTCTTTTGGGGGTTGTCCTGTCTGACTTGCTGGTCATACTACGCGAGGCGCTCGCTGACTCCTACGCTGTGGACCGCGAGCTGGGGCGCGGGGGCATGGCCACCGTGTTTCGCGCCGAGGATGTAAAACACCACCGCCAGGTCGCGATTAAAGTCGTCCACCCAGAGCTCTCGGCGAAGATCGGCCCGGAACGCTTTGCGCGCGAAATCGAAATCGCCGCGCGGCTGCAGCATCCGCATATCCTGCCCCTTTACGACTCGGGGCAAGCGCAGGGTCTTCTGTACTACGTCATGCCGCTCGTGGAGGGAGAGTCGCTGCGCGATCGCCTCGGTCGTGAGCAGCAGCTCTCTCAGGAGGACGCCCTCCGCATCGTCGTAGAGGTGGCGAGCGCACTCAGTTACGCCCACAGCCACGGGGTCGTGCATCGGGACATCAAGCCGGAGAATATCCTGCTGTCGGGTGGCACGGCCGTGGTCGCCGACTTTGGCATCGCGCGAGCATTCGACCAGAGCAGCGCCGAGGCGTTGACCCAGGCGGGCACGATCATCGGTACCCCTGCCTACATGAGCCCGGAGCAGGCCACGGGCGCGGCGCAAATCGATGGACGCAGTGACCAGTACAGCCTCGCCTGCGTGCTGTACGAGCTGCTCGTCGGCCAGCCGCCCTTCACGGGACCGACCGCGCAGGCGATCATCGCGCGCCATTCCCTCGATCTCGTCTCGCCGCCATCCATCGTGCGTCCCGGCATTCCGGAGGCAATGGAGGACGCGCTCCTCAAAGCGCTGTCCAAAGTGCCCGCGGACCGCTTTGCCACCACGACGCTGTTTGCCGAAGCCCTCGCGGTACCGGGTCGGCCGTCCGGACTGCGCCGCCGGTCGACTGCAGCCGCTACGCCGCCCCGCCGCCGCTTGTGGACGAAAGCGGTGGGTGGGCTCGCCGGTGCGGTCGTCGTCCTCGGGGCGATCTGGGCGGCGGTGGCGGGGATTCGCGGTGGCATCGCCGCGAAGGAGCGGGCGGCGGCGGACGTCGATCCGCGGCGCATCGCCGTGCTGTATTTCGACCATCGGGGGGACTCGGCGCACACCCTGTATCTGGCCGATGGCCTCACCGAAGCGCTGATCCACCAGCTGTCGGCGGTCAAAGCGCTGCAAGTCATCTCCGCCAATGGCGTACGGCCCTATCGCGATGGGTCCGGGCGGGTGCGGCCCGACAGTCTGCGGCGCGCGCTGGGCGTCGGCACGATTGTGCAAGGGACGGTGACAGAGCAGGGAAGTCTCATCCGCGTGGATGTCGCGCTGATCAACGCCGCGACGGGTACCGAGACGAAGAGCACGACGCTCGAACGCCCGCGGACGGAGCTGTTCGCCCTGCAAGACACACTCTCGCGCGCAGTCACGAATTTCCTCCGCCTGGCGATTGGTGTGGAAGTGCAGCTGCGCGACACTCGGGCGTCGACCCGCAACGTCCGCGCCTGGGAGCTCGTGCAGCAGGCCGCTGAGGAGCGGCGGGCGGTCGATGGCGCGATTGCCGCGGGCAACCTGACGGGGGCGGTCGCGGCACTGGCACGCGCCGACACGCTCCTGGCGCAGGCAGCGGCGCTCGACGCCGCGTGGACGACGCCGATCGTCGAGCGCGGCTGGCTGGCCTGGGAACAGCGCCGCATCCTCGGTCTGGATAAGGGCCCCGCGAATGACTGGACCAGGCGCGGCCTCGACTTCGCCGAGCAGGCGCTCGCGATCCGAGCCGATTCCGAAGCCATCCACCTGCGGGGGACCATGCGGTACATGCGCTACCTCCTCAACCTGGATGCCGGTCCGCTCTCTGGCGAGCGGTTACTGGCAGCGGCGGAAGGGGACCTGCGGGCCGGAGGTGCGGCGCGGTCGAATCCCCGGCGCGCCTCGGCACTCGCGCTCCTCAGTCATTTGCTGCTGCGCAAGTCCGAAACGGCCGAAGGCAAGCTTGCGGCACTCGAGGCATGGGAGGCGGACGAGTACCTCACCGAGGCGAGCGCCGTCTTGTGGCGTCTCTACTCGGCCTCACTGGATCTGAACGACGCCGCGGAGGCGAACCGCTGGTGCAGCGAGGGCCGACGGCGGTTCCCGGCCGACCCGTTCTTCACCGAGTGCCGGATTTCGCTGTACGCGATCCGCGGCCTCAAGCCCGATGTGCCCGCGCTGTGGACGGAGGTGGAGCAATATGCCCGGATGTATCCGGCGAATCAGCAGGAGTATCGTCGCAAGCGCGCGCAGTTACTGCTCGCCATGGCGCTCGCGAACGCTGGACTGCGCGATAGCGCACGTGCCGTCGCGCTCCGCGCGCGCGCGGATCCCACCGTCGACCCGACCAACGACCTGGTCTACCTCGAGGTCGCCCTGCGTAACGTCGTCGGAGACCGAGACGAAGCCCTGCGACTTCTGGGTCGCTACCTGGCGACGAACCCACAGGATCGCGTGTCTATCGCCCGTGACGAGACGTGGTTCTTCGCGGGCTTGCGCGATGATCCGCGATTCAAAACGCTCGTCGGCACCGGGCGTTAGTATCACGACGTGTCCGTTAGTGTAGCGGTCGGCTTACGAGGCGACCGGACGCCGGGGCCGCTTGCAACACGCAAACATAACCGTCACAGTGCATTAGTCCCGACAGCGGCGGTGGTCTGCCGCTTGCCCTCTGGTACCCCAAGCCGGAGGCGCGTCCGCGTCTCGGCGTCCCGTACCAGGAGCGAAGGCATGCGACAGTGGTTGGTAGGCGGTGCGATCATGGCACTGGGTGCGGCCGTAGCCGCCTGCGGTGAACCGCGCGGCGTGACGCCGTCCGGCCCCAGCGCGTCAGTCACTACACTTGCGACGCTTCCCGCGTGCGACCTCAGTGGCACGAATCCGCTCATATCGCACTACTTCGGCCCCGACGAGGCGAAGGTGGTCCGCGATCTGATCGGTCAGATTACGCTCGCGGGAGTCGGTTCGGCAACGGCTCGCGATCGGGGCTTCGCCGTGATCGCGCATATTGCCGCGAACGCGGAGGCCGGGACCGGGGGCGATGTAGCCGCGGCCGTGCATGTTCACCGACCTGGCCGAGTTTCCTGCGACCTATCCCGAGGACTACACGATTGCGATCACTACTGCCTCACCAGGCGGCCTGGGCGTGCGGGGCGGCAGCGCCGATCCAGCGACCGATCCGGTGTTGTCCCGCGATGATTTTTCAGGGGCAGCTCCACCCTTCGGTGTGACCTGGGCTACCATGCTCGGCGGCAATCCCGCGCCTGCGCGCGTGGCGTTCTACGGGCGCCCGGGCTCCACCGCACAGAGCTACGACTGGAAGGTCCTGCCACGTAACGCGACATTCGCCCCACCCGCCATCGTGGGCGTGTGTGTGGACGTCAACACGGCAACGATATCCATGCTGCACGAGGAACACGTCGGGTTGCTGACGTTCGCGCACGCGTACTTCCTCGACCCGGCGAGCTGCGGCAGTCTGGCGTCGCGCACGGGTCTCTCCTCATGGTCACACCGGTTGGCACAGTTACTCCTCCCGCGTCCCCTCTCCGCAAGCGCAGTCGTTTTCGGTGGGATCGGGGGTTCTACCGGTGGCATCGGGAGCGAGTTCTCCGCTGAGGACGTCCCGAACGTCGACCTCACCTTCACGATTCAGCCGCCGTCCACCGTCACGGTAGGGGAGACGTTCACAGTCCAGCTGCGGGCGACAGACCCGGCGACTGGAGCGGCCGTGGGTGGCACCCAGGTGTCGATTCTGGCGGTCAACAACAACGGCGTGACAAAAACCTTGTTGGGCACGACGACGCAAACGACGAGCAACGCCGGCGTCGCCACCTTCGGCGATTTGAGCTTCGCGCCCGGCAGCACCGGCGGCTACCGGCTGGTTGTGGGCGGCAGCGTTTTGGGCCGCGCGGCGATCGTTGTCGGGCAGGTCACCTCGAATAAGGTCAACGCCAAGCCCGCGCATTAGCAGGAACGCGGTACCGGGCGGGGGATGTTTGGTTGGGGGGCGGCTCTGTCGAGCCGCCCCCCAATGTTTAGGTTTCTGCGGCGTGAAACCAACTCAGCTCGGCATTATCGGCTTGGGTGCCATCGGCGGCTCGCTCGCGCGGCAGGCGAAGCTGGCCGGCGTCGAAACTGTGGTGGGATGGTCGCCGGTGCCTGCCGAGCGCGCGCTCGCCGCCCAACATGGTGCGCTCGATGACTCGCCCCCGCGCGCGTCGGACGTGGCGTGCGTCGCCGATCTCCTCGTGCTCGCCGCACCACCCGCCGCGAACATCGCGCAGCTCGACGCCATCGTCACCCACCTGAAACCGGGCGCCGTGGTCACCGACGTCGGCTCGGTGAAGCGGGCGATCGTCGCGCGTGCCGAGGAGCTGGGACTGCAGGACCGCTTTGCCGGGAGTCATCCCCTCGCGGGCACCCATCGCCATGGGTTCGAGGCGTCGCGACCCGATCTGTTCCGCGGCGCGGTCGTGTACGTGACGCCATGCGCGGGGGGAGAGGGGGCGGCGCGGGCGGCGCGCGAGATCGTGGACTTCTGGGAGCACGTGCTCGAGGCCGAGCCGGTGGTGCTCGACGCCGCGCTCCACGACGCGCAGGTCGCTCGCACGAGTCACGTCCCGCAGGTCGTCGCCTCGCTGCTGGGCGATTTTCTGGCGCGGCACGCCCCACCCGGATCGACGTTCGGCACCGGCGCGATCGATACGACCCGCCTCGCCGCGAGCGAGCCGCAGCTCTGGACGGAGATCCTGCTCATGAATCGCGACGAGCTACTCGTCGCGCTGCGCGCATTGGAGGAGTCGCTCGGCAGTGTGGAGCGCGCGCTCGAGACGGGCGACGCCCGCGCGCTCACGGCGTGGCTGACGCGGGCGTCGGACTGGCGGCGCGGCATCGGCCCATGAGGGCGCGCGGCGTGGTGCGGCCGCCCGGTGACAAGAGCATCTCGCACCGTGTGCTGATGCTGGCGTCGCTCGCCCGCGGCAGGAGCGAGCTCACCGGCCTGCTCACCGGCGCAGACGTGAAGAGTACGGCGCGCGTGTTGCGCCAGCTCGGCGCGGACATCTCGCGGATCCAGGAGTCGGGAGTCGGGATTTCGGGCTCCCGACTCCAGACTCCTGACTCCCGTTTGAACTGCGGGAACTCAGGAACCACAGCCCGACTCATGCTTGGGGTCTTAGCCGGCCAGAACTTCTCCGCCACTCTCACGGGAGATGCCTCGCTGCGTCGCCGGCCGATGCGACGCGTGACAGAACCGCTGAACCAGATGGGAGCCAGGATAACGGAGTCAGGAGACGGGCTTCCCGTGACGATTCACGGTGGACAATTGCGCGGGCTCGAGTACACGTCTCCCGTCGCGAGCGCGCAGGTGAAGAGTGCGATTCTGTTCGCAGCGCTCACCGGCGGCGTAGCGGTCACAATCCGCGAACCGTATCGCTCCCGCGATCACACAGAGCGGTTGTTTGCCTACCTCGGTTTCGACATTCACGACCGCGACGGAGCGATAGTTTTCGAACCGCCCATCCGCCCATCCGCCCATCCGCCGATCAATCTTTCGGTCCCCGGCGATATCTCGAGCGCAGCGTTTCTCGTCGCAGCAGCGGTGCTTGCAGACGACGGCGAGCTGCTCATCGAAAACGTCGGCGTGAATCCGACGCGCACCGGCTTCATTGTGGTGCTCGAGCGGATGGGCGCGCATGTCGAGCGCGTGAACCTGCGCGACGAAGGGGGCGAGCCGGTCGCCGATCTCGTCGTGCACCCGGCGCATCTCCGTGGGACCGAGGTCACGGCAGCCGAGATCCCGACGCTCGTCGATGAGGTACCGATCCTGGCGGTGCTCGCGAGTCGCGCGCGCGGGACGACGGTGTTTCGCGAAGTCGGCGAGCTGCGGGTCAAGGAGAGCAACCGGCTGGAGCTGATCGCCGCGAACTTGAGGGGACTGGGGGTTCGCGGTGAGGTCCTGGGGAACGATCTGCACGTCGAAGGCACCGAGAAGCCGCCTCGGGGTCGAGTCGATACGGCCTCGGATCACCGCCTCGCGATGGCGTTCGCCGTGCTCGGCACCGTGAAACGCGCAGCGGTGCGCCTCTCAGAGAAAAAATCAGTGGCAATCAGCTACCCCGACTTCTTTCGTGATCTGAAACGATGCTTCGGGTAATCGCCATCGACGGTCCAGCGGCCTCGGGCAAGAGCTCGACCGCCGGCCTCGTCGCCGAGCGACTCGGGTGGGCCCATCTCGACTCGGGCGCGCTCTATCGTGCGCTCACGCTCGCCGCCCTCGATAACATCGGGGAAGGGGAACGGTGGAAGAGTGAATGGTCGGGCCAGAGCATCGTCGGCCTCGCCGAACGGCTGCCGGTGCGCCTGGTGCTGGTCGGCACGCGGTTCCGGCCCGAGGTCGCCGGCGCGGACGTCGAGGTGGCGATCCGGGGTGAGCGTGTGACGCGTCATGTGTCGGCGCTCGCCGCCATCCCAGAGGTCCGGACCTGGGTGAATGCCCAGCAGCGGAGGGCGGTCGAGGGCGGTCAAGGGCGGGGGGTCGTCGTGGATGGGCGGGATATCGGGACGGTGGTCTTCCCGGAGGCGCCGCTGAAGATCTTTTTGACAGCGACACCGGACGAACGGGCGCGGCGGCGGCTGTCGCAACGCGGCCAGGCGGTGGACGGTGACCTGATGCGCCGCGAAAGTCAGGAGCTGGCGGCTCGGGATACGGCCGATTCCACCCGGGCGATCGCCCCCCTCAAACCCGCCCCGGACGCCGTGTTACTCGACACCACCACCCTCACGTTGGAGCAGCAGGTGACCGGGGTTGTCGAACTGGCGCGTGGCTTGTTCCCTGGGTAGGTTTCCGCCCGTCCCAGGCTGAAGCCTGAGCTCTGGAGGGGTGAAGACAACCTCAAACCCACAACCGAACCGGTGCACTGCATGCTCGTAGAAGCACGTGACGTAGAAGATATCGAAGAAGACACTCCCACTCGTAAACCTCCCCGCCCGCAACTCCGCGTCCGTTCCGGTCTCGACGAGGAATACTCGTCCGACGAGATCGAGAAAATGACCTTGCTGTATGAGGGGACGCTTTCAAATATCCAAGAAGGCGAAATCGTCAAATCCAAAGTGCTGCGTGTGACCGACACCGCCGTCATCCTCGACGTCGGTTTCAAGTCGGAAGGCGCAGTGGCGATCGACGAGTTCAAGGATCCGAAGAGCCTCAAGGAAGGCGATGAGATCGAAGTCTTTCTCGAGCACCTCGAGGACCAGGAAGGCGCCGTCGTCCTGTCGAAGAAGAAGGCCGACTTCATGCGCGTCTGGGAGCGGATCCGGGAAGCGCACGAGAAGGATGAAGGCGTCACCGGCACGCTCGTGAAGAAGATCAAGGGCGGCGTCGTCGTCGACCTGATGGGCGTGGACGCATTTCTGCCGGGCAGCCAGATCGCCCTGCGGCGCGTTCCCAATATCGACGAGCTGCTGGGTCAGAGCTTCGAGTTCAAGATCATCAAGCTGAACAAGCGCCGCCGCAACATCGTCGTTTCGCGCCGCGTCCTGCTCGAGGCCGAGCGCAAGACGAAGCGCGACGTACTGATGAAAGAGCTGTCGGTCAATCAGGTGCGGAAGGGCGTGGTGAAGAACATCACCGACTTCGGCGCGTTCATCGACCTGGGCGGCGTGGACGGCCTGCTGCACATC
>WNFL01387487.1_pt2 | contig 17397 bp, 13 predicted proteins | sample 5400361 | NCBI WGS metagenome assembly WNFL01 (sample SAMN13153351, study PRJNA577476) | soil metagenome | isolation source: 40 cm soil on Douglas fir-dominated hillslope | place: USA:California | collected 2013-09-17 | reverse complement strand
TGCGGGTGCAGGAAGACGCTTGTTGGAAGATGTCAACCTGCCGGAGAGTTTGCACTTAAAACTTGTTGAGTCAAAGGTTCTCAAATCAGGATGTGTCGCGCTTCGTTATTTGAAACAGTGACAGAAAAATCTGCGACAGCTGTGGCTGGCTACGACGAAGGCGGAGAAGAACAATGAAATACATCTGCTTGGGATACCTCGAGCCAGGAAAATTCGCAGGGATGACCGAAGACGAGCGACACGAAACGTTCGACGAATGCTTTGAATACAACGACCATCTGCGCGCCAACGGACATCTTGTTGCCGAAGTACCTCTGCAGCCTCCGGAGACCGCGTTGACCCTGTACTGGAAAAACGGCAAAGTCGCGACGACCGATGGCCCCTACGCGGAAACCAAGGAACAGCTTGGCGGCATTCAAATGCTTGAGGCGCGAGACCTCAATCATGCCGTTCAGCTCGTCTCAGAGCAACCAGGCTTTAAGTATGGACTTGGACCAATTGAGATACGGCCGGTTGTGGATTTGAGCGAAATAATCAAGGAGAGCGAGCAGCGGCGGCGAAAGGATACCTCGCGATGAGGCCGTCGACGAGGGCCGCCACTAGGGAAAGAATGATCAGGATCATGGCCTGATGCTGGTAATCGGCATCGGCTTCCTTGCGCCGAAGGCTTTTAGAGTCCGGTTACGCAAATCCCCTAAACCGATCATCTTCGAGCGACTCAGACACCTAGCCCTGCTCTCATTACCGCATCAAGCAGTGAGCGACGCCCGAGCGCGATAACATCATCTGCCTTTTCGGCTGAAGACCCGCGGAACCGGGCGCTGCCGAGCTGGCCGCCGACCGGCTGTCCTTTAGCGAAAGGCGTCATTTCCACTTCAAGCCACAGCACATCACCCGCGCGGACGAATTGATCCGCCAGGCTCTTCGCGCGCTCGATTAGCCGATCATTGTGTACCAATCGGTACTCGAACCTCACCCCCATAACGTCATGACTGTCGAGTCGTTTTGGCAACTCCAGGTCGGCCACGATGCGGTCGAGGTGGACACCTGAAGGGATTGAGAGATCAAGCCGCAATGGTTGGGTGACGCCGAACGTGTCTGAAGTCAGGTAAACGGTAGCACCGTCAGCGTCTTCCATCACGCGCACCTTAGCGTTTGCGACCCGTCGACCCGAGGCCTCCGCGGCAGCAACGTCCTCCTCCCATAGTTCAAAAAGCTCAGTCAGACCAGGATAGAACTCCGGAAACAAGTCGACGCGGAGCCTCGGCCCGAGCAGCGCCGGCAGTGGTTGCGTATCCAGACGCCCGATGAGCAGGAATCTGCGCGACTCCTGGACTGCGCGGTACAACGCGGCTTCCCACTCGACGGCAACCCATTTACCCTTTGACGCGGCCTCGGACCACAACAGCAGACAGTAGTCGCAATCGGAGAGCGCTTTTTCCATAAATTGGAGAAACCGGTCGCCCTGTCTCAATTGCTCGCGGTCGATCTCAATCTTAAGGCCTCGTGTCTCAAACTCTTTCGCGACCTTCAGGGCTATTGCGCTGTCTGGTCCGGCGTGCGATATGAATATGCTGTCTGGCATGTCTCCTGACCTTCCGATCCATTGGAACTAGTTCAACCCGCGCCATATGCGACATGCGCCGCCCACACTGATATTTCCTGTGTGTCAGTGCCTAGCTCGCCGCGAGCGCAGCGTCGTTGTGCGCGGGCCAGCGCGGTTGCAGCGCGAGCCCCGGTAAGTATTTCTCTGTACAACTCAGCCTGGAATTTCGCTGCCGGATCGTCAGCGATGGGCCACAGACTCGCGATCACCGAACCAGCGCCAGCCAGCAAGAACGCGGGCACGAGGCCACCCAGCAGCGGTGCACTCGACTGGTGCGTTCGACCGGTAGCACAACCCGACAGGTTTATGACTGCGCCTTGTCGCACTTCAACAGCAGAGATGATGCGATCCTCGGACAAATCTCCGCTGTCTCCGTGGCGAAGATCAGGCGACAGCATCAGTATTGAAGCGTGCTCAGGTGAAGGATCCGCGACGGCATGACAGGCGATATGGACCACATCATGCCTGGCGGCGGCTTCAGTCAACGCTGCCACCGTTGCTCGTGACCCTTGAAAGAGTTTGACGTCGCGGCCTGCGGTGTTCAATAAAGCAGAGATCGCGTCTATCTCTGAAGCCGCGCCGGGCAGCGGATCAAGGTCTGGTCGTTTAGGAGCTCCGATCAGGGCGAACGAATTGAGCGCGAGTCGCTGGCGGTCGAGTGCGGCTTCAAGCATGCCGAACCCCTGAACCATCACGAGTGTCGCCCACTCGCAGAGCGGCCGGCCAGCCCAGGTAAGCGCGGCAAACGGTACCTGATGTAAAGCGCCAGCGACCGAGATCACAATGATGTCGTCGGGTTCGAGCGCTTCGATACGCGCCGCGTGGGGCGCGAGAATCGCCTGTGCAAACTTCTCGAGTACAGGGATGGTCCATCCATCACCTGCGGGATCCTCACCGGGCGCGTCGTCAGAGATTGGAAAGGAAGGGAGCGGGGAGGATTCGACCAGGGCGCCGTCGGCGTCAGCGGAGTAACTCCAGACTTGATTGCCAACCGCCAGGGCACCGAGCCAGAAAGTGTTCGGTCCGAGTTGCGCGAGCCGGCTGATCATCGTTTTAGGCGCAGCGATGTCGACGTCGGTGGCGTCGACCCAACGGCTGTAACGTGGATCGCGCAACGCCATGCGTTCACGTTCCTCATCGAGCGCGGTCTCAACTGTGGTAAGTCGAGTCTGCGCTTCCTTGTCGTCCGGACTCCAGATCAGGTGTAAGCGAAGCTTCTCCCGTTCCGAGTTCAGGCTTGCCAGAGCTTCGAGCTGTTGGCCGGGGCCTGGCTGCATCGGCGTTCCAGTAACAATGGCCGCGGCCATGTTCGCAGCGCGCAGGCTTTCGACAATCATCACCGCACGCAAAGTATCACCGCCTATCCTGGTGGCTTTGAAGGCTGCGTCACCGAATACTTCTACAGTTTGCTGTAACTCGGTGTGGTTGCCGAGGCCGACGTCACACCGAATGCGCTCTCGCGCTCCGGCCTCGAGGTGGGTAATGGCCTTGGCTCCATCGCCTTGCTGTATGGCAAGGTCCGCAAGCAAAGCGTGGGAGGAATAGATGCGCTCGTGGTCGCCGGCCCTCGCGGCGTAACCAATCGCGCGTTCCGCGAAGTCGGCGGCGGCATCGTTATCGTGCAACTCTGAATAGTGCAGTACCGCCAGGCGGTGTGCTTGCACGCCGGCAAACTCCCAGCCTTCGACCTGGTCGGATAAGAACAACGCTTGACGAAGGAGCTTCTCGGCTTCGCTGATGAGTCGTCCGCGGGTGATCTCGTCGCCAAAATATCGTTCCAGCTCGGTGAAAGCTTCGTTGACGCGTTTGATTGCGCCGACCGGGTCTTCGTGTGATTTGATCATCAGCGCTAGCCGCTCGTCAGCGGAGAGGTCAGGCATTGACACGATCTGTGTGACAACGAGATCCGCGGCCAGGGAAGTGAAGAGCGCCGCCAGGTTGGCGTAATCGCCGCTTAACGCGTGGGTTGCGGCGCGACTTTGCCTTGTCCCCGTTTCAGTTTCGTCTGCCGCTACCTCCTCCATCAGGGCCTTCCAAGTGGCAATACATTTGCAGAAGGCTTCGAGGGCCTGACCAAAGTGTCCTTCTTTGAAAAGGCCCAACGCTATTTGCGACGAGACACCCGCGCGCGCCACGCGGGCTTGTAAATCATCGGTCTGCAAATCGGGATTCACGAGCAACTGCTGACGGATGGCGGCCGATTCGTCGTAGCGTCCGAGAAACTCAAGCATGTCTGCACGCGTGTCAGCGACCGCACCTGCCACCAGGTCGCGCGAACGGCCGGGCTCCGTCAGAACGAGACTGTCTTCAGCCCGCGCTAGAGCGGCTTCTGCCAAGGCACCCTCGCCTAATGCCATCAAGCTGGAAGCGGTCAGGGCTGCGAACATCGCCCGCGCATCCGGTGGCGCAGATTGCGCGCGCAGGACGCCTTCAGTAGCGAGACAGTGGAAGAGATGCGCGAGCGGCGGCCCCTTGAACAAACGAGGTTCACCAGGATTCAGGATGGGCCAGTCGCGGCCAAACATTGTCGCCTGCTCCAGCACTGCATCCATGCCTTGATAAAGAGGCAACACTTCCGACTCAACCTTACGCGTCATTTCGCGAATCATCGTCTCCATTGCAAATGGAATTTTGTCGGATTTTTCGGTCGTGCGATCGAGGTAGTGGTTGAGTTCTGCCGGCGTGTAGGAAATCGTCATCGTGGTTTGCCTGGGCCCGTCGTCCACCGGTTGACCTTCGGGATTCGGCCACGGCACTGTTTGGAGCAATTCCGCGAAGCGGATCTCGAGGATTCGATCATTTTCCGCGACCCGCGGCGTACCGGGTGGTGGCTGGTAGCTGAACACGTCAGGCGAGAGCCGCCAAACACACGAGAGCGTAGCCAGTGTATCGCCGGGCCCCGGCGACTCCATCAGCCAGACACGCACAGGGTATGACAACGTCTCACCGCACGCAGTACATCGGCTGGCGTTGATCCTTTGCTCACGCAAAGGCTCGATCAGCTCTGGGGCAAGTACCAAATCGACGACGTATGCCCGGACATCGACGCGCTGCCGGTTGCATGCGCCGCAGCCGATTACGACGGCGCACCATTTTGAACCGCGTGTGGAAGTGAAAACAGGCAACGTGATTGTACGGCCGATACACGCGCCCAATTCCACGTTGAGCGACTCACTTTCTCTTGCTGGATCGTAAAATGGGCCTTTCGTAGATGGCGTAGCGCCGTCGAGCGCCTGCAACAACGACAACCAGAATGGCGGAGCGTACGGCTCAGTGGTGGTCTGATCGATATCCGTTTGACCACTTTGCGCATGATCCGCTCGGCACTGTTTAATGAGATTAGCGTGCCAGCGTTCGTGAAGCAGCAGGAACATGTGGCGATAACGCGCTTCAAAACTTGCCAGGTATGGGCTCTTCGAATTGCGCAACTCAAAATATTCCTGTCGCAATATGGCATGCAGGAATGGAGAGCTCAGGGCTGGAATGCTGTCTAGCGCTGTCTCCAATGCTTCAGGTGTCGAAGCGGAATTCAGCGCGGCGAGTGCTTCTTTGATCTCGGTGGGATCTAATCCTCCAGGACGGCGTGGCATGGACGTCTCCTCACTAACTCAAAGCTTTGGCGGCATCGAAGTGCCATCTTAGTTGCGAATACGCTATTCCCGTAGAAGCGAACTATGAGTAGGCGCGATCCAGAATGATTCAAACTCGTGGATTCTGGCCTTCATCGAGAAGGCAAGCCCCCTGGGAGAAAAGGCTGTGAGAACAGCTTCGAATCCTATCCGAAAGTTAATGAGAATGAAAGGATGCGTTAGAGACTCTCGCTCGAAGCTCTCGAACACAACGACCACAGATCTTGGTCATCACTTAGTTGTCATGAAGCGCCTAACTAACCGCCTCACGTCTTAACGTCCTAACAGCGTTGAAAAGTAACGGGCAATAGTTAGCGTTGGAAATTCGGGTGAAGAGGCGTCGAGACTCAGACGACCCGGCGCAGGAAGCCCAGCTCGAACGCGACGGGCAGCCACATTGCGACCTCGGCGAGCGCTTGCCCCGGCTCTCTTCCACTCTCAAGCGCCGCAACCCGCACCGCCGAGTAGCTTGACGTCGGGCGCTCGCAGGCCCTCAGAAAAGCGAACTGCCAGAGGGAAATCTCTTCCACGTGGAGGCGATAATTCGAGCGTCCCACCGCGACGAGCGAGGTGCGTGGCGCAGGCGGCTCGGGGCGCTCGCCCCTGTCCGAACTTTTCAGAAAATCCACCAGCGGGAACTTCATCTCCAACAGCCGCAGGCACGGAGTCGCCTGTAGCGTCAGTTCCTCTCCGAAAACAGCAAAGGTCGAAAGGGGCTCGGCCGCTGGCGGGTCGTCCTCCGTGCCGGGCGCGCGCAAGACTTCGGCCCGCGCACGCTCGAGTCGCGCCAGCTCGGGGGGCAAGTCGAGCATGGCGCTTATGCCGGCGTCGAGCCTCCAGTTTTTCGGCTTCGTCTCCTCAAGGAATCGCGAGAAGTCCGCCCCGAGGTCGTACAGACTGTGCGAGCCCGGCGGCATGGTGATGACGTAGGCTTTGGCGAAGGTGTCGAAGACCGAGTCGCCGACGAAGCCGCACAGGACAGGGAAGTCTGCCCGCATGCACTCGAGCAGGCGGAGCACGTAGCCGCCAGTGTAGACGGCGAGACGTTCGCGCGCGGAGAGGCCGCGCCTTTCGGCAACCACGTCTTCGGCGCGCAGCTCGTGGCGCCGTGCAGCCGCGTCCAGCTTTTCGCCGAGGCCGCCGCGCTCGGTGATGACGGTCTGCATCCAGTGCATCAAGAGGCTGAGGGACTGTTCAGACATCGCTCGTTGACAGTTGGAAGCCAACCGGGTTAGAGACCGCGGACGCCGAGCCGGACTTGCGGACGGGGGCGCCGGGGTTCTCGCCCCGCAGCGCCGCCTCGGCCTTCCGCAGCTCCGCGACAAGCTCGGGGAAGTCCGGAATGTTTGCGTCCCACTCAAGGAGTGTCGAGACGCCGCCGGTCAACTCCTGCGCCAGCCTGTACAACTCCCACACGGCGGCCGGCACGGGCTGGTCGTGCGTGTCCACAAGGTAGCGCCCGCAGTCGGTCGGCCCCGCGAGGTGAATCTGCACGACGGCGTCGTGCGGCAGATTCCGAATATAGTGCTCCGTGTCAAAGCCGTGGTTGTAGCCGGACACGTAGACGTTGTTCACGTCGAGCAACAGCCCGCACCCGGTCTCTCGCGCCAGCTCTGAGAGGAAGTCCCACTCGGCGATAGTCGAGTGCTTGAACTCCAGATAGCTCGAAGGGTTCTCCAGCACCAGCGGTCTTTCGAGAAAGTTCTGTACCTGCCGGACCCGCTCGGCCACGTGACGCAGGCTCTCCTCGTTGAGCGGCATGGGCAGGAGGTCATGCGTGTTGACGCCCGCTACGCCCGTCCAACATAAATGATCTGAGACCCACGCAGGCTGGACGAACTCGGCGAGCGCCTTCAACTTCTTCAGGTAGTCCCAATCCAGAGGGTCTATGCTCCCAACTGAGAGAGAAACGCCGTGCATCACGACGGGGCGGACGGACATCACGCGTTCGAGCACGCGGCGCGCGTAGCCGAAGTTGTCGATGAAGTTCTCGCTGATGATCTCGAACCACTCCACGTCCGGGTCGTGACGCATCAGGTAGGAGAAGTGCTGGTTGCGCAGGCCGACCCCCAGGCCAAGGTTCGGGAGACCTCGTCGTGGGGGTTGGCCTGCGCGCACTTCGGGCGTCGAGTACTGAATCATGTAGAGGGAGGGAAGGCGAGACGCAGCTCACTGTCCATGGGCTTGTCGGGGATGGGCTGCTTTCGGTATTCGAGCACTTTGACGTAAGCATCCCACGCGATGTCGTAAACGCGGTCGCCCACCTCGTACCTCTGCAGCACCTTCTGCATTCCCTTCTTAATCACCTTCGGTTCGGCCGTCTGGCCGACGAAGTCGAAAAGCTCCATGTACGCGGCCGTCTGTTCGGGGTCGGTCGAGTCAGGAATGGGGTAGAGCTGTGAGGCCGAGATAGGGACGGCGCAACCGCCGAAGCTCGCGCACATGTTGTCCGACGGCGCGCTATAGAGCGGCTTGGTCGCCAGCACCTGCCCCTGCAACGGCCGGGTCGGCTGAAGGTGGTCGAGCAAGACCTTGTGGCCACACTGCGCACTCTGCCCTTGGACCTGGACGAAGCCGCAGCCGCCCTCGGCCTTGCAGGTGTTCGACCCGCGGCAGGAATGGAAGACCTCGACCTGCGCGCACGTGTCGCCGCGTGTGCCGCTCAGCTCGAGCCCCTGGCAGGCGTGGTAAAGCTCGCCCAGTGTCTTGGCGGCGATGCCGGCCGTGATGTCGGGGTAGCGACCGAAGACGGCCCAGCAGATCGAGACGCGGTCGCCCGAGCCGTACATCGAGGGGCTGGGGAAGCCGGTCGTTTCGTTTGTCCAGAAGCCGGAGAGGACGCGCGTGATGCCGCCGATGGAACCCGCGGCTGCCTGAGAGAAGACCTGATAGTTGGTTCCTTCGGCGTCGTCCGCCTTCAGGTTGTTGAGCGCGGCCGCGATATCCTCGGCTGGCGGAAGGTTCCACGTATTCGCTTTATAGTCCTGCTCATTCGTCATCAGCATCTCGGCGGTCCACTTGTTTCCGGCCGCGTGCCACTGATTCCACGTGACGACGCCGCCCGCTTTCAGCAACGCGTCGATGGCGAGGAAGCGGTCGTGGTGGTCGAGCTCGCCGTTCTGGCTTCGCGCGACCTTGTTCCCTGAAGGGTCGTTCTGAACGCCTGTTTCTGTGTAGTTCGGGTAGTCGAAGTTTAGCGCCTCCTCGTCCGGCTGGAACTGCCCCTCGACTGGCGCATACTGCAGTAGCCCTCGCATCCGCCTGATCCACTCGGCCACGCCCTCGCCCTCGCCCTGGTCGGTGATGGCGTTAATCATGTTCAGGATATTCTCCATCGCGGAGGGTACGCTGAGCTCGCCCGATGCCATGGTGGGCATCTTGGGGTACTCGGGCTTGTGGTAGCTGCTGCTGGCGTTGAAGAGGTCTCGCTCCAGCGTGCCGCGGTTGAAGACGGACTCGAAGAGGCTGGTGCCGTCGTCGTAGACGATCTCCATGTACTGCCAGAGGCACTTGTACATCCAGCCGATAGTGCCGAACATCGGGAGGTCGTCGCCTGCCTTCCAGTTCTCGAACGGAGCGACCGGGAAGTATTTGCCGACCTTGTCCAGGTTGATGATCTTCTTCGCGTCCTCCTCGTTCTGCTCGATGGCGAGGAAGAGGCGGTTCTGCTCCACGGTCAGCGCGTCGAGCCTGACCTTGATGTCGTTGTAGCCTTCGACGGCGTCCTGGAAGTCGAGGATATGCGGGAGTATGGTGTTATCGGGACCGTAACAGACCCAGCCGTAAGCCACGTCCATGAGCGCAGGGCTGTTGTAGCTCGGCATGACACCCAGTGCCTTGGCGATGTTCGAGGCTAGTTGCAGGTGCAGCATCTCGTCGATAAAGACGCTGAAGAAGTGGTTGAATGCCGCCGCGTTCGCGCTGCTCCCCGGGTCGCGTGCTGGCGAGGCGCCCGGCCACAACCGCCCGCGGTAGAAGTCGTTCCCCTTGCTGGTAATCTGGTGCATCCCCTGTATGGAGTACATCGAGACCATGTAGAGCGGGAGCGTGAAGAGTTCGACGTCGACGGCGGCTTGGACGATGGCCTGTAAGGCGGCCTTGTCAGTGTTCTTGTTTGTGGCCGGGCGCTCTTTCAGTTCCGGGCGTTGAAAAGTTTCCATGTTTGTACTTATGACCTCCGGCTGGAGTGAGAACAAGGTGTATCAGAGTGCCTCCGCGGGTCACGACTTCCGATGAGGTCCAAGGCCGCGGACGGGTATAGTTCGAGCGGATGATACTTCCGCAACTTTTGAAAAAGCAAGTAGTTTAGCTCCGCTGCATGAGGACGGACATGTAGTTTTTCAACAAACTGCTGCTTGAGTATAATCTTTCCTTCTCTAACTACTTTCACTCTGAGCCGTAGTGTTGCAGGAATTGCTTCTCCGGCTATAATCCCTTCTTCAGCTCACTCATCAGCCATCAGGAACCATATTCGTGATCTCTTGAAGGCTCTCTGTAGAATCCCTCTGCTAATGCTGTAGGCAGTTCTACCTTTGATAAGGCAGTTTGGACCAGTGCAGCCCACGCGAACGGAGTGCTTAGCCCTGCCGGATGAAGTATTGAAGTTTGAACGAGAGCTAATCAGCGATGCGTTTATCAGAGTAAACGGGAGCATCACCTACGCGGCGAAGTTGCTGGGAGTTAGCTACCAGCGACTCGGATACATACTGGAAACCAGACACAAAGACTTGCTGGCAGAACTGACTCCGGTTCGTCGTCGCAAGTCAGCGCCACTAAAGAGGGACTAACTGAGGCTCATGAAAGCTCGCGCTAGATCAAGTTTCGCTTTATCAGATATTCCCGCCCTTTGTGCGTCAGGGTAATGAAACCTATTACGCAATTGTTCGATCAATCCCACGGAAACACTTTTACGTAATGGATGTACTAAGATTTAGGTAACCCTACGAGAACTGCGTACCCGAAGACTTTTGAGGCGTCCGGTTACCTAAAAGTCCCTCCATCTCGCACCACCCAAATTCCTGAAAACCTAAGGCTACGCTGAAGTCATTGGTACTTTCTTTGGAACGATTGATCTACTAAAAGTCCCTTCGGAGCGTACTGGTTTACTAAAACTACCTCTGGAGGGTACAGCTTCATAATAACGCGAAAATACTAGGAAATTCGCGCAGACTACCGCCGGTGAATTTTGCTTGGAGCGATCCACACTGGATTTGAAGATCAAACAACTCTATATAGACAAACACGCCATGTGATAATGCGCGTGGTCTCCCTTGAGGTAAAAGGCAAATGCGACGACGCGTTGAAGAAGCTTGGCGACCGCTCGCGTTAGCTGAGATAATCAACAAAGAATCTAGCTCCCCACAGTGGACAATCTTCGCAACTTCTTCTTGAGGCCGAGGTCAGAAATGCTCAGTTTCTTGCAACAGTTGCGCGAAGTGGTCTAGTCTCGAAAACGAGTTGCTACTTTATTCTCCAGGATTCTCGGGTTCCAGCACATGTCCCACTCCGATCACATAGTAATCTTAACTCCAGTTAAAGACGCAGCTCGCCACCTGAATACCTACTTAAAGGGTCTATTCAGTCTTTCCTATCCGCGCCACCTCCTGTCAGTTGCGTTCCTCGAAAGTGACAGCGTGGATGACACGCACGAATTGTTCGCACAGAGAATTGGGGAGTTCGAGGCTACCTTTCGACGGGTCGCTCTTTACAAGAAAGACTTCGGCTATCCTTCTCCGACAAGCCACCCTCGATGGGCGTCGCATCTGCAACTAAAACGGCGTACAGTGCTTGCGAAGTCGCGCAATCATCTGCTATTCCGCGCGCTCGACGACGAGGATTGGGTGCTGTGGCTGGACGTGGACGTCATCGAATACCCTCCCGACATCATTGAGCGTCTGCTAGCCACGGGCAAGGACATTGTCCAACCTCACTGCGTTTGCGAGTACGGCGGGCGGAGTTTTGATACGAATGCATGGCGCGATCACGGCACGCTCCATCTGGACGATCTGCGGTCGGAGGGCGAAGTGGTTCCCCTCGACAGCGTCGGCGGAACGATGTTGCTGGTTCGGGCCGATGTACATCGCGACGGTCTGCTCTTCCCGGCCTTTCCTTACGGCATTCAAAATCTACGAATACGCACGGACAACCTGTGGATGGGCGAGATCGAAACTGAAGGATTTGGCATCATGGCGCACGATCTCGGAGTGCAGTGCTGGGGCTTGCCGAATTTGGAAATCAAGCACCATCCTTCCTGAGTAGTGATGCAGTTTAGAGTTCAAACTTTAGTTTGTACTTTGGATCGCCAACAAAAACCGCAGCCTAAAGGCTGAACTCTGAACTGCTGCTTTCAAAGTGCGTCAGTACCCCTTCCTGAGTCGGCTACATGATTAATGCTTTCTGCTACTACTACGGCGTTGATAGTTGGTCGCGCCACGCGCGGGAGTTCTTTGGTGCGTGGCAAAAGCAGCAAGACGTGATTATCACCTCATGGAATAAGGCGGACGCGACAACTGATCCCGTCCCTTTGCTGCCGCAGCGCGAGCCGCACGCAAACTATCCCGGTATCGGGTTAGGTCCCATCGAACCGATGGTCCACGTTGCAGGTTCCCAACGGATCGCTTTCATAGTTTGGGAAACGACGCTGATTCCTTCCGCAAGAGTCAAAGTGCTGCAATCGATGGATGCCGTGTGGACGCCGTCGACCTGGGGCCGGCAATTACTAATCAACAACGGTCTCGACCCGGAGACGGTCGGTGTCGTCCCGGAGGGCGTTGATACTGAACGATTCAAGCCGGCTGCTGAGCCGCCGGAACAATCGCGGCCGTTCCGCTTCCTGTATGTTGGCAAGTGGGAACAGCGCAAGGCGACCGACGTTCTCGTCAAGGCGTTTTGCGACGAGTTCAAATCCAACGAACCCGTGGAGTTAGTCTTGCACGGGTGGAATCCTTACCTTCCTGGTTTCGATCTTCACGGCACCATCCGGCGCTACGCAGGCACGTGCGCTCCCGCGATCGTTCCGAGTTACCCATTGAAGGATGAAGACATGGTGCGGCTCTACAATAGCTGCGACGCTTTCGTCCTGCCCACGAGAGCTGAAGCATGGGGGCTGCCGATCACGGAGGCGATGGCGTGTGGTCTGCCGGTCATCGTGACCCAATACAGCGCGCCGCTCGACTACCTGGATCGCGATTGCGCTTACTTGATTGAGGTCGAAAAGATGGTCGCGGTTAACGACTCGTTTTTCTTTCCGGTGCACCTTGGGCTCGGCGAATGGGCGCAGCCGGACATCAACTCGTTGCGGCGCTTGATGCGTCATGTTTTTGAAAATCCCGAAGAGGCGAGAGCGAAAGGAATTCGGGCGCGCGAAAGAGTGTGTAACCATTGGACGTGGGATCACGCGGTCGCTACTGCGCGTCGTCTGCTATCGCAGTACTAGAGGATGATCTCGATCAGTTGTGCGGCTGCTTTGGCCCACGTGTAATCGCGAATGATGCGAGCTTGCGGCGAGTCTTTTAGTGATGCCGTTCGGCCCACGATGCGGCGTATGATTTCGACCGCTGCGTCTTCATCTGGTTCCCACCAACCGAGGCCATCGAAAAAGATGTGATCTTCGATCCCCATCCGCCCTTCGAACCGAACTGGCTGAAGACTGGTAGGAATTAAATACGCTTCCCGATCGGTCAGGTAAGTTAGATAGGCTGTGTGTTCGGGTGCGACGAGTTGCAAGCCTGCCGATGCGGCCTCCATCATCGACTGGTCCCATCCTTCACCACGCGACATCGAGATATAGTGCGTCGCCGTCGCATACATTGAACGCACCATCTCATTCGCTAGCGTTTGAGCGAGCACGACCACCGGAGCGGCGTCCGCCAGGGATCGGCCGAGCCGCTGCTGCATTTCAATCAGGTCTGATTGAAACTGCTCCAGCACGCCAGGTTGAAACACACTAACCTTTAGTAACAGCACAGCATCATCATCAAGTTTGGTGCCGCGTATCCAGGAGCGCAAGAGTCCCAGGTGGTTCTTGCGCGGCCGCAGTTCCGCGATGCTGAGAAAGCGTGTGCGATAGCAAGCCAGCGGTCGACCATCAGGCGTTGTGAGCGGGAGCGGCTCGGCCGGCGCAGAAAAGAATTGTCCGTCAACGCCAAGCGGACAGATTCGCAGACGCTCTTCAGGCACTCCACTAAGCGCCCAGGCGTTGAAAGAAGATTCCGTCGGCAGCACAATCAGATCGTGCGCCGACGCGCACTCGACCCACTGACGCGGGATGCGATCCGCTTCGAACATCGTGTAATTCACGTTGCGCTTGCCGCGACGCACCCAGGCGTGGTTGGGCATCGTGAAGTGTAAGACGGTCTGCGCGTTCACGGGCGCATTCAACGAATCGAACCACGTCTCACGCAGCTCGGCAGGCAGATCAATCGACCATCCCGCAAGATGCTCGAGCCGCACGCGGACGCCCTGCCGCACAAATTCCCGTACGAACTCTCGCGTATGACGGTCATATCCGCTTGAGCCTTTGAAGGGTCCGATTACTTCAAGAGTACGTGCTGCGATCATCTCGGATGAGAGTTAATTGAGAGCGAAGGCCAGCCCCTCACGACCGACAACGAAGGAGGGCTTCGCGATGGGGTAATGACGCGTTGCCTCGCGCAGCTTGTCGGCATGTTGATGAAGGTGTGCGTTCGATGTGCGATAACTAGCCATGTGGTAATGATGATCGCGCGAGAAGGTGTTGCGCCCATGGTATGTATAAAGATACAGGTGGCCGACGCCTTCCAGGTGTGCAACCGGCACGGTCTTGTACACCGTTTCGAGGAAGACGGAGTCTTCGCCCTGACGCGCAAACTGCCCGTCCTCGGGATACTGAAAGCGTTTGTCGCGAAACATGAGCATCGTGCCCGGTGCGAGTTGGGCCGAACCTGTACAAGTCCCATCGACCGTCCAGTCGATCCAGCACAGGACGCGTTCGTTCTCGATGTACTGCAGATGATCTGTCATAAAACAGGCGGACGCGGAGTTGCGGATCATGTGCCCGGTTTGCACGACAAGACGCTCCGGGTGACTGTAGTCATCGTCGTCCCACTGGCAGATGATATCGCCCTGTGCTGCCTCCATCGAGATGTTGCGCAACTCGCCGAGTGTCAACCGTTCGGGGCCGGGGTACACAAAGCGCACGCCTTCAATACCAAGCGCTACCACGTAACGCTCAAGCGCCTGCCGAAAGCTCTCTTTGCCGTCGGTGACGATGACGAGTTCACGTGGCTGATAGCTCTGCGCGGCGAAGGAACGGATGGCACGTTTGGCTAGCGTCAGCCGATCGAGTGTGACCATGAGGCAACTAACTTTCGGCAGCTTTGCGTCAAGAACTGCCGGTGCTCGCTCTCCGCTTGGCTCGCTGGCAGTTGTAGGGTTTTCGATCGACCAGAAGAGGTCGGAGAAGCGAGTATGCGCATAGCCGGCGGCGCGAAACAGATCGTGCCAATCGGACGCAACCGATGCCGGTTGTTGCTGTAAGAGCTGCGCGCGGAAAGCAAATGGACTGCCGTCGGTGAGGTTCGCGCCGTTCTTCTGAAATGCCTGCTCACTCGGCGCCGGCTCGGCTTTACCCGGTGCGCCCGAAGCCTTGCGCAATTGTCCGTATCCCAACAAACAACTCGCGTCTTCGAACATAGTCCGGATGTGCTGTAAAGTTTCGTTTTCCGCCAGACGACTCTCCGGTGATAACACAAAGACGATTTCATCCGTCCCGATTTGTTCGCGTACGTACTGCTCAATGCAGCTCCGGCGATCACCTGCCACGTTCAAGAATGAAAACCGCACGTCGTCGAGCGGGAGTCGCGTTGAGTGATCATCATTGGAGCCATGGTCCAGAACGACGACGTCGAAAGAGTCGCAGGTTTGACGCAGCAGACTGTCAACACAATCGTCCAACTCAGGACCAGGATTGCTTATCGGAACCACAACGCGCAGACGGACGGGAGGCGGCGCGTTACCCACTTTCGGAAAGATAGCATCGAGGCTGAAACGACGATTGCGGACCACTTGATCGATGGCATGGGGCGGCGTTTGCGGCGAGCGCAACAAACGATTGTTAGTTTCGATAGCCGCTTCATGTTGGCCCACGTAGTAGCAGGACACGGCGTACTCGAGCGGGAGGTGAAAATCGTAAATGTTTTGCTCGACAAATAAGCGATAAGGTTCAGGGCAAGCCACCTGCATGGCGCGACTGAAGAAAAGGTAAGACAGTTGATACTCCTGCTTCGCTTGATAGTGCATTGCGATGCGGTACAACGGACCGGCCCGGTCTGGCTGGTACTGCCAGGCGGTTAAATAGCTATCCAGCACTTCCGGCCACGGGTGTTCCATCCGTTCGCGAATTTGAGCCACTTGATAAAGCGAGTACCAGACTTCATCACGCCACCCACCCATCTCAATACGGCGCTTGTAGTGACGCAGCGCCAGTTCGTTATCACCGCCGTCACGATAACTCTGAGCGAGGTAGAAGACGTATCGCGTGTTCTGCGGTTCGTCCAGCAACGCTTTTTCCAACACGAGCGCATCGTGCCGGTAAGTGTTCGCGCTGCGTGCTCGTGCGCCGTCATGGAACGGGACAGTAGATACCCCAGTGAGCATCTGTTCGGAGCGCGCTTGTTCGCACGTCATGTATTCGTGGAGCACGCCTTCGTAACGCCACGGCAACGCATTGCTCACCAGTTGCCGGCGTTGGTAAGTGCAGCCGCCGTAGCGCACTTTTATGTTGTATGAGTCAAACGTCAGGTGGGGCAGTTCGAAGCCGGGCTCGCGCACCAGAATCTCGTCGGCGTCAATCACCAAAACGTAATCGCCGTGACCACGCGCGAGGTCAAGGGCTTCCGATCGATTATGAGCAAAGTCTTGCCAGGGACGTTCGTGGAGTTCGCCCGGAATGTTCTTCACGTGCTCACGAATAATCTGTTGTGTGTTGTCAGTAGATCCAGTGTCAACGATGACCCAGTAGTCAACGATCGCGCTTACGGAATCAAGGCAACGGCGGATAACTTCCGCTTCGTTCTTGACGATCATGTTCAGGCAAATTGTTTGGCCGAATTCATTCATGCGTCGATGAGTCAGGAGGCAGGTGTAATGAAGTATGAGTCAGCTCTTTTAGTCAAGACATATTCAGCGCCGGTGAACCGCATGTAATTTCGTTGTGTGTCGAGCGGGTTGTGCGGATCGATTGAGACGTTGGCCAGATTCTTGAGGGCGCTTTCGTCGATGGGAGGCCCCGCAAACTGGCTCGTCAGTCCCTGAAACTGCACGCAGCCGACGAAGGACCCGGTCATCGGCAATATCAGCCCCAGCGGGTTTGACTGTGGGCTGGTGAGCGCGGGATGCGTTATAACGAAACCGGTAATGAAGCCGTCAGTCGTGATGCTTAGCACGGGTGAATTGTCGGTGAAACCAGCCCCCTCGAGACCAGGCGGAAGAGAAAGTTCTGTGTTGCCGTCTACACAAGGCTTGGAGTTGTTCAGTTTCGTTTTTAGTAGCGTCTGCACAGACGGTGAGGCGCCGCTCGTGGCCCAGGCAATGGCCGAGGTCGTTGGTGCGGGCGGCAGTAATTTTTTCATCTCGTCCTCGAATACACGGGCGTCCGCTGGCGGCGCATTCAGAAATAAGAAGTAGCCGGGTACGATCGGTGAACCGGCCTCAGCCCACGTGTCTTCGAGTGGAATCGTCCCCGTGGCGTTGGTGGTCGCCAGGAAGCGCATTTGCTCTCCGGGTCCGGGCGAAGTGGGCTCGTAGAGCGAAGCAGTAAGTTCCACGCGCTTTAAGACCACGCCGTTCGTAGTGTTCGTCGTCATGTTATTTTGGGACCCGTCGGGCCGGATGGGCCGCGTTTTACCGGTGATTTCCCGGTGATATGTTCCGAGAGGTTCCATACCAGCTGCCACGCAATGCCGCCCTGATCACCCTTGTTAACTTCCCAATAGATCTGTTGGATGATCTCAGCAATATCGAGATTGTATTTGGGGCCGGTGGGTCCTGTTGGGCCGGTAGCTCCAGTGGGACCAGTGGAGCCTTTATCACCCTGGTCACCTTTGGCACCGGTAGGTCCAGTGGAGCCTTTATCACCCTGGTCACCTTTCGCACCGGTAGGTCCAGTGGAGCCTTTATCACCCT
>WNFL01078877.1_pt5 | contig 17400 bp, 16 predicted proteins | sample 5400361 | NCBI WGS metagenome assembly WNFL01 (sample SAMN13153351, study PRJNA577476) | soil metagenome | isolation source: 40 cm soil on Douglas fir-dominated hillslope | place: USA:California | collected 2013-09-17 | reverse complement strand
CTCGCTGCCGAAGGTCAAGACGGCTAAATTCGCCGACGCGGCCGCGCCTGAGCCGGAACTGGAACCGCAGGGGTTGCGATTGATCCCGTAGGGATTATTCGTCTGCCCGCCACGGCCGGACCAGCCGCTGATCGATTCGAACGAGCGGAAGTTCGCCCACTCGGATAGGTTGGTCTTGCCGATGATCACGGCTCCCCCGGCACGCAATTTCGCGGCAACGGTAGAATCGGTCGGGGCAGGACGGCCGACGAGCGCGAGCGATCCCGCACTGGTCTGCATCCGGTCGCCGGTATCGATGTTGTCCTTGATCAGTACCGGGATGCCGTGCAGGGGGCCGAGGACTTTCCCGCGCCTGCGCAGGTCATCCATTTGTTCCGCGATCCGGATGGCTTCCGGATTGAGCTCGATCACTGAGTTTACCCCGGGACCGTTTTGATCCAGCGCAAGAATGCGCTGGAGGTAGTACCTGGTGAGTTGCTCCGAAGAGATCGTCCCGGCCGCCATCTTGGCCTGGAGACCGGCCACGGTAGCTTCGTTGAAATGCGATGGAGCCGACGCCTCGGGAGCCGTGGCGTCGGCCACCGCCCATCCTGAAGCCAGCAGAGCTGCAATAAAGACGAACAAAATGCGTTCCATGAGCGACTCCCTCCGGAAAGGACTTTCTCGTTCTAATTGCTGTCCAGAGAGCGTCTAACCGTGGCGCCCTCATAGGACTGGCAGACGCGCGGAGCATGCCATCGGCTCGGAATTGTTGTCAATCGTCGATGGCGATTGTTCATGGTGCGTTGCGCCGGAGTGGGCGCCCGGTGGGTAACCGAACCGATGGCGAAATTTTCGTGCGAAATGCGTGTAGTCGCGAAAGCCGCAGGCGTAGGCGATCGCACTGATGGGCTCGTTTGTGCTCAACAACCTCCGGCGGTCGAGAAGGCGCGCAGCTTGGTTCAAGCGAAGCGAATGGATGAAATCGGTGCACGTAAGGTCGCGCTGCGTAAAGAGCTTCTGCAGGTAGCGTAACGAGATCCCGGCTTCGGATGCCGCTTCCGGAGGGCCAAACTCCGGATCGGCAAAACGTTCCTTGATGAGGCCGCGGATGCGCAGAAACAGCTTGTTCGCATGGCGTGAGGACGGCGGTGGATCGGGCGGCGCGAACAGTGCGCCGATCAGGTTGTAGACTGCCAGCTGCATGTATGAATCGGCCGGGAGGCATGCTGATCGGTCCCCGTTCAGAGCATCGAGGACAACTTCGTGCAGCAAACGCCCGGCAGGTGTTCCGCTGCGCCGAAAGGCCCCTCCTTGCGGCTCGAATCCGAGATGGGAAACCAGCGACCGGCGCGGCAGATTGAGGGACAGCCGTCGCACGCCTCCGTCGTCGGAGACGCACGTCATGGGCCGGGCCACATCGACGAGCGCGACATCGCCCACGGCGAGTTGCACACGCTGATCGTTCTGGTAGATCGTCGAATGGCCGGCGACCTGAAACACAACCTTGTAATGGTCCCGATCATCGAGACGAACATCCTGATGCGTGCGCTCGAACCGGTGAGCATTGCAACAGATGTCCACAGCCGTCAGTCCGCTCACGCTCAGACGCCGCAGCCAACCGGCAAATGTGTTGGGCTCGTCACCCTTCAGGGTGTGCCGCCCGTATAGAGGGCGCAGCAAATCGCTCCATCGCTCGTAATCCATCTGCTCCGTACCGAGACTATTCTCGCTCGCACGCATCGCTGCCTCCATTTCTACGTACGTTGAAATATGCACCGGCAGCGCTACATGGAGGTTTCATGTCGAACAGAAGAGCTACGGCGGTAACAGAGACCGCTAGGGCGATACGGCGTCGCTGTCTGCGGTTGCGCTGCGAAGGTGGCGCGACGCGGAGCCGGGGTCCGATAAACAGCGCGCCAACGCGCCGGCAAGCTCCGCTGACACCAGCGGTTGACGGATCACTTCCAATATGCCGGCCTGTGCCAGAGCAGGCGCGCCGAATTCTCTGGCTGAAGCTACCGCCAGGATCATGGGCAGCGCGGGCGCAGTCTCGCGTAAGCGGGCCGCGTGCGCGAGCGCCGCGCCGGCCCCGTGCAGATGGGAACACAATAGTACCGCGTCGAACCGTGTTGGCGCGCCCCAATCATTTTGCAGCTCCGAGCGACAGGCCGCCGCCGCCTCGGCAGGGTCGGTAAATCCGACCGGTTCGTACCCGAGTGCCGCGAGAATCTCCTCGTGCCGCAACAGCCCCTCGCGGGCGGCGTCGAGCACGAGTATGGTCTCTCCGGATCCGCGACGCACCGAACCTGCTGTCTCGTACCTCGACAAGGGCTCAGCACGCGCGAGCGAGGGAAGCCAGATATCGAAGCGTGTGCCCGCACCGGGAGCACTCCGCACATGGATGGCCCCGCCGTGATCCAAGACGATCTCGCGAACCATTGCGAGACCGAGACCGTTTCCTTCGGGACGCGTGGTGAAGAAGGGCTCGAAGATGCGTTCGAGCAGCGCCTCGTCCATGCCGCGCCCCGGGTCGCTGATCGAAATGACGACATAGTGGCCAGGCGCCAGTTCGCCATGATCCATCGACGCCGCTCGTCGGATCTCCTGCGCGGCGATCTCAATCTCGACGCTGCCGGCTGCGTCCATCGCCTGGGCCGCATTGTTGCAAATATTCAGAATGACCTGCTGGATCTGCGCCGCCTCACCAGAGACGATCGTCTGCCGCGATGTCGTGCGCACGACGAGGCCGATTCCGGGACGGAGCGATGCCTCCAGCAGCGATTTTGTTTCGGCGACGAGCGCCTCGATGGAGATGCTGCTGCGCCTCAAGGCGCCACGACGGCCGAACGTGAGAATCTGATCGACGAGGTCGCGCGCCCTTTCGCCCGCGCGCCGGATCTCAGTCAGGCTTCCCGCCACCCGCGCGTGCGGTCCTAATTGTGCTTGCGCCGTTTCCGTGTAGCCGAGGATTGCGCCTGTGATGTTGTTGAAGTTATGGGCGATTCCGCTCGTCAGCGCACCGATGGTCTCCATGCGGCGGGCCTGCTGCAGATTCGCTTCCAGCCGCTCTCTGTCCTGCTCGAGAAACACTCTTTCGACGGCATTGGCGATGGCGTCGAACGCCATGCTCAGGAGACCCAGCTCGCACGGTTGGGTGGGGGCTTTCTCTCTCACCGCATCGAAACCGAGGACCCCTTGGAGGCGGTTTACGCCTTTGCGCCGGAGGCACAGCCAGCTACGTAAGTCAGCGGCGCACAGTGCATCCCGCTGCTCGCCCGCCGGGAGCCTGAAGACGTTGTGGATGTGAACGTGGCATTCCTGGCTTGTGCTGAGACGAGACGCGACGGCGGTGGCGTTTTCCGGCCAACCCGGTGGGAAGCCGGTTCCTTCGAGGCACCACTCGTACGCCCGTGCGGGCTCGCTGTCGATGACGAAATAGGCTCTATCGGCACCGATGCACGTGGCCAATTCTCCGAGGGCACGCTCGACATGGGCGGCAATCTCCTGAGGGCGTGAATTGATGAAGCGTGTCGAGATGCGCGCGATCAAATGTTCAAAGGCTGCGCGCCGCCGCATCGTGGCCGCGCGAGACTGCAGCCTCATCCCGAGATGCACCAGCATCCCGACCAGAAGCAGCGATATGGTGCAAAGGACGTACCGAATGCGCCTTGCCGCTGTCTCGGCGGTGCTCTTGCGTGTCAGCACCCGGGCTCGAACAGCTTCCTCTTCCCGGTCGCCCGATGCGGCGAACAGGGACCTCAGCGCGTTATCCGTCGCCGGCAACAGCCCGCGGAGTAGTCGCGCATGCGCCACCAACGCCTCGGTCACGGCGGAGTCGCCGGGCGGAAGGCCCTGAATCGAGATGCTGCGCAAGCGGTCGTCGACGTCAGCGACGACGTGGGGCGATGTGTCGAGTGTCAGATGGAGAATCGCGGCGGCGAGAGAGCTCACCAGTACGCTTACCTGCTGCAGCCGACTGCTGCTCTGAGGCGTTTCGCTCAGGCGCGCGCTGAGCAAACCAAAGTAAGCGAGAGAGTTCTGCAGCAGAGCATTGCGCGTCTTGAATAGCTCTGTCCACTGCTCTTGCTGGTTGGTGAGACTCGCGAGCGGGTCACTGGCGGCGGCGACCTCGGCGTCTCCGCCGGCCGCCTCGCGCAGTCGATCCACTGCACCGTGCAGCGCGGTCACTTCGCGCACCAAGGGGTCATAGTTGCGCAGCATGCCGGTCCGCGCGCTCAACACGTCCCGATACAGGGCACCCCTCGCCATCGTCCAATCGTCGAGCGCCCGCAACGCATCGTCCGCTTGGTCCGTCCCCGTGTGCATTCCGCGCCACCATAGCCACAGGACCAGCACGAACAGGATCGCCGTGACAGGGCCGGGCCAACCGCAGGGCCGACAGATGGCCTGGATGAATTTCACCTCGGCTCTCCGACGGGCCGGCCGCGGTAGGTTCCGGTGAGGGTGCGCAGAAAGGCGACGATCTCCTCGACCTGTTGATCCGTCAGCGTCAAATCGAGCTGGGCGTTAGCCATCTTGCGGACGGCTTCATCGAGGGTCGCGGCGCTGCCGTCATGAAAGTAGGGCGCAGTCGTCGCGACGTTTCGCAAGCTCGGCACGCGCAAGATCTCGGGCTCCGCTCGAGCGAGCGGATGAAATATCCCATGCCGTTGGAACAGGTTGCCGCCGACATTCACGCCCTGGTGGCATGAGACGCATCCCAATGATTTGAACAATCGATAGCCCTCTATTTGCTGCGCCGAGAGTGCCGCCCTGTCGCCGGCGAGCCAGCGGTCGAAGCGGCTGGCGGGCGTAACCAGCGATCGCTCGAAGGTCGCGATGGCATCCAGGACGCTCGCGGGGTCCGGCCCGTGTCCATACGCCACCTCGAACTGATGGACGAGGTCCGAATCCTGGCTCAGTTTTCCGACCACTTCGTCTATTCGGCTGTCCATGATCCGGGGGTTTTGCAACGAGGCGGCCGCCTGCGCCTCGAGAGTGCGGAATTCACCTTTCCAGCCGAACCGGAAACAGAGCGTGGAATTGAAAACCGTGAGCGTGTTGAGAGACAGAGGCGACCCATCAGGTGCGGTGTCGTGCGCATTTCCGCTCGCTCCATTGGTCCCGAGGTCGTGGCAACTCGAACACTTGCGCGTGTCGCCGTGAGACAGCCGCGGATCTCCGAAGAGGCGCTCACCGATAGCTACCTTCAGCGGGTCCGCCGCAGGAGGCTCGGGGACCCGTGTGATCGGCTCTACGGCCGGGGCCGTGCTCGACTCCGAAACTTGCAATAGCGCGTGCGTGATCGGCGAGTAGCAGAGAGCCGCCGCCAGAACCGCGGCAAGGCGAATCCAAATGAAGAATTTAGAATCGGGACGCAAAGGCATCGCATACTTCCACGAAAGCCAAACGGAGTCTCCGGGAGATTCGCAATTGCGAGCCGCGGGCGGAGCCGTTTAATTATCGGGGAGCAGCGCTACAGCGTGATTGCAGCGAGTGTCTGTAATATTACGACCGTAACATAACGACAGTTCCGGATCGCGTGTGTCGCCCTACAGAGCCTCTACGGGCAGTGCGAAGACATAACCGATGCCCCGCTCCGTCCGAATGATGTGCGGCGCGCTGGCTTGGGTTTCCAGTTTGCGACGCAATCTCAGCACCTGCACGTCGATACTTCGGTCGAAGATGTCTTCGTGCACCCGGGTGGCCTGGAGGAGCTGCTCGCGGGTGAGCGGCCGTTGAGGAGTTTCCAGAAACGCGACCAGCAGCGCATATTCGCCTTTCGTCAGCGTCACGGCAACGCCATTCGGACCTGTCAGGCGGCGGTGGTTGCGTTCGAGTTGCCAGTCGCCGAATTTGTATCCGCCCCGCTGCGGCTCGCGCGCTCGGGCGAGCCCGCCCAACTCGTGCCGCCGCAGAACGGCCCGAACGCGCGCAAGCAATTCCCTGAGGCCGAACGGCTTGGTCACGTAGTCGTCCGCACCGAGCTCGAGGCCGACCACGCGGTCTATTTCCTCCAGCCGGTGCCCAGTGGTGATGATCACGGGAACATCCGAGTTGGACCGAATCTCTCTGAGCAGATCGAGCCCGTCTTCGCGCCCCAGTCTCAGGTCGAGAATGATCAGGCTCGGCTCAGCCTCAGCGAGATGGCGAGTCAGGTCCTGCCGGCCGGCCGCGGAACTGGCCGACACGGCGTGTTCCTCGAAGTAACTGGTGACCATCCGCCGCGTGGCCGGGTCATCATCGACAACAAGTACGTTGTAAGTTTTACTATCGTCGTTGGACTTCAGAGCGCCATTCATCGATCAAGACCACGCTTGCGTGTGATGCCGGCAAGTATAGCCCGTCCGCATTCTCAACATTTCTCAATCGAATGATTTCTCGTTTTGCACGGCGGACGACATCCATGCAATGGTCGGCGCGCCTAGCGCGCAGTGCGCTTGCGTCCTGTTGAAGGTGCGCGCCTGGCTCACGACGTTCTCCGTCCACTGACTTAAATTTCACGCCAGCACGCACGGGATTGAGAACCCCCAATGAAGAGCACGGAGAGACCATGAACGACACGAAACAAGCAAAATATATTCTCGGACATTCGCAGCAGGAAATCGGCCGGCTGATCCTTCAAGCAACCATTCTGCGCCCGTTCACGGAACGCCTGATGAGGAATGCGAAGATTGGCCCTGGTATGCGGGTGCTCGACCTTGGCTGTGGTGCCGGCGACGTTACAATGCTTGCTGCCGAGTTGGTCGGTCCGTCCGGATCGGTTGTCGGTATCGACCGAAATCCGCAGGTCATTGAGTTGGCGACCAAGCGCGCGCGCGCAGCCGGAATAGGATGGGTCACATTCAGGGACGTCCCGCTCGAGGAATTTTCCGACCCCGATCTCTTTGATTGCGTCGTTGGCCGATACGTCTTGATCCACCAAGCCGATCCTATCGATTTTCTCCGCACAGCCGCGCGCCTCGTCAGGCCGGGAGGCACCATCGCCTTCCATGAGGTCGATCTTGCCGGGAGTTTCAATTCTCGACCCCGCGTCTGGCGTTGGGACGCGGCCGGCAATTTGATCCTCGCGGCATTTCGAGACGCCCTGCCCCATCACGATTCAGCCAATCGATTGGTCGAACGCTTTGCCGACGCCGGGCTGCCGGTTCCGAATCTATTCCGTGAAATGGCAGCCCAAGTCTGTGCTTGGGCGAGGATCTGAAATTGGACACTCTCATCGAGGAACGAAACATGAATACCAAGATCTCGACAAAATTGGCGGCGCTCGCGGCAGCCTTGGCTATGAACGGCTTGATCCTCGCCGGCGTGGCCCATATGTTCTACGTCCCGCTGAAACTGCACGCTGCGCTCTCGGAAGGGCACACGGCGGGCATCGCTGACTCCAGCCGGCGCCGTCAGTGCGGATGTGCGCCGCATGGGGAGAACAATTGCCAATGCGCAGCAACGTCGCAACTCTGATGCCCATCCAACGGACTATCTTAGGCTCCGGTCCGATTCCGAGGAATGTGGTGCGCGAGGACAACACAGCTGGTACGGACATGACGGCGACCGATAATTCGGTCAGGCATATCCATCATCATGCATACCCCTGTTGGGATTCCGAGGAGACTCGTCAATTCTACGAAGACATTCTGGGAATGCCGCTCATCGCGACAATCGCGCTCGAAGATCCTCTCCGCACGGATGGTTCGATGTATTGCCACACGTTTTTCGAGATCGCGGACGGATATGTGCTTGCGTTTTTTGAACACACGTCGCTCGTTCATCCCAAGAAGTTCACCGCATGCAGCGGCTTTCATCGCCACGTCGCGCTCGAAGTGGAGGGAAATGCCGCCGTGCGGAAGTTCAAGCGCAAGCTGGACGCGGCCGGCGTGGCGAACGTGCTCATGGATCACGGAGCGTTTCTCTCTCTACGCGTCAATGATCCCAACGGTTTGATATTGGAATTCATGGCCGATATTCCGTCTTCCCTGGCGTACGAGCCAACCTCGCGGGAATCGGCGCACTCAGATTTGCAGCAGTGGCTGCACTACCGACAGAATTGGTGGCGAAACGCCGCCGCGATGAAATAGGACATTCCTGCCGCCATCTGCGCCAACCGCAGCGCCCTCCGAGTCAATCGACAGTCGGCGTTCTGCCTTTGGTACAACTACACACGCACACGTTGCGCCGTACATTGGCGCTCACATAGGCCTCCAGCAGATCCAGTACCGCCTCGGCGACGTTCCTCGCGCGAACGACTCTGCACTCGTCTCCCGCGGCCGCACACACAGGGCAGGTGAGCGTGTGCAGCATGGTGACCGGCGGCGATTGCGTGATTTGAGCTTGGAACTTGTGCACGACGCTCCCCATTTCGTCCCTTTGGCGGTCGAAGCTACTTCCTCGGTCATCGGCCATTCTGTGAACTGGTCGAGATTTTCAGGGATATGTTAAGGCACTACAGCCTTCATAGGGGGAGTCCCGGTCTCCGCTAGCGAGCCCCGGACGGTTTTGCTTCGTGACGCAAGAAGGCCAGCACCAACGTTTCTGCCTTGCGAGGCGCGGCGAGGCTCAAGCTGCCGTTGAACACCTTGTGAATGACGCCTGAGCGCCACGAATCGAATACCGCCGGGTTGATATAGGATTTGCGGCATACCGCGGGAGTGTTGCGCAGCTTGGCGGCGACCTGTTTGACCACTTCGGCGATCTCGCTCTTCAATGCACGTTCGCTCGCGTCCTCCGGCAAGGGGGTTCGTGCAAGCAACGTGATGGCGTGAAGGGTCGCACCCCAGGTGCGAAAGTCCTTCGCGGTGAAGTCATCGCCCATCGCGTCGCGCAGGTAATCGTTGACCTGGCCGGAATCGATGGGACAGCGTTGGCCGTCGTCGCTCACATATTGGAACAAGAGCTGCCCGGGGATCTCCTGGCAGCGTCTGACGATCTGCGCAATGCGCTTGTCGTCGATGTGAACTTCGTGCTGGACACCGCCTTTGCCGCGAAAATTCAACACTGCGCGCCCGTCGCGAATGAAGCTCACGTGGCGGTTGCGGAGCGTCGTCAGGCCGAAGCTCTTGTTGTCGCGGGCATATTCGCTGTTGCCGATGCGGACCCGCGTCGCGTCGAGAATGCTGACCACCACCGCCAGGACTTTTTCGCGCGGCAGGCCGGGCAATCCCAAGTCACGCCGCAGCTTGCGCCGCAGCCTCGGCAACGCTTCGCCGAAGGCCACCATGCGATCAAACTTCGCGCTGTCGCGCACCTCCCGCCATGCGGGATGATACCGATACTGCTTGCGGCCGCGCGCATCCCGCCCGGTCGCTTGAAGATGGCCGCGCTCCTGGACGGAAATCCAAACGTCGCGATAGGCCGGTGGAATCGCCAGGCTCGCGATGCGCTTGAGTTCCCGCGCGGCGGCGAGCCGGCGGTTCTCCGGCGTAAGGTAGCGAAACCCTTTCCCCGCGCGCAGACGCCGGATGCCGGGCTCGGCGTCCGAGACATAAATCAGGCCGGCCTCGACCGCCATCTGCGCCGCCTCGGCGGCGACGCCGGTGAGATTTGCTGCCGTTGTTGAGGACTTCAGGCTCATGGCGTCGGATTGTTAGCCATTCGAAAGTCCCCGCGCTAGGGAGATTCGCGCCGACCTGATGATTCTGTGACGCAATTCTGTGACGCAATAGATGGAACCCGACGCCGTCGGTCAAATCTCGAGTACGGCCGGCTTTTTCGAGCGGAATGCCAGAGCGAGATAATAGAGAGCGCCGATGGCGATCCAGCACGCGCCGAGAATCTTTGCGGCGCGATCCATTTCGAACAGCACGTAGACGATGATCGCCAAACCCGTCAGCGGAAAGACGACATGGCGCAGCCAATCGCCGCTGCGGCGGCGATAAAAATAATGGTTGATCACGGACAGATGCAACAGCACAAAGCCGGTCAGCGCCCCAAAATTGACGACCCGGCTAAGATCATCCAATCGATCGGAAAAAAGCAAGCCGACCAGCAGCGACACGACGGCGACCGCGAGCGTACTCACGTAGGGGGTCTTGAAGCGGGGATGTACCTTGGCCAGGATGGCGGGCAGCTTGCCGTCACGGGCCATCGCAAACAGGATGCGCGACACGGCGGCCTGAGCGGCCACGGCATTCGCGATCGCCGATGCGATGACGGTCGCCAGGATGGTGACCAGCCGCAGCCACGCGCCCCCTGCCCGCTCCGCGACTTCGTAGAAGGCCGTGTCCGGAGAGGCAAAGCGCATGCCGCGAGCCAAATCGGCGGCTACCCAGGTCTGCAGCATGAACATGGCGCCGACCAAGATCAAAGACAGCACCGTCGCTCGGCCAACCCCGTTCTCGCTTCCGCGGTTCTCTTCCGCGAGCGTCGAAATACCGTCAAAACCGAGAAACGAAAGCACCGCAATCGATGTGGCGCCGGCCACCGTCGACCACGAAAACACCCGCGGGTCGTATATCGGCCGGAGCGTCAGGCCCCCTGCGCCCGCGCCGCCGTACAGGGCAATCAATCCCAGCACGACGAACAGAGCCAGCGTCGCCAATTCCATGAAGAGCATGTAGCGGTTGACGCGCGCCGTGAACTCGATGCCGAGCAGATTGACCACGGCATTGAATGAAATGAATCCCGCCAGCCACTCCCAAGCGGGAACGCCGGGGAAAATCGGCCGCAATGCCGCCGCGCTGATCAGATAGAGCAGCGAAGGCACCAGAATATAGTCGAGCAGGATGAGCCAGCCCGAGAAGAAACCGGCGATTTCGTGCAGTCCGCGCTGCGCGTATGTGTACACGGATCCCGCGAGGGGAAAGGCGCGCGACATGGCGGCGTAGCTCAATGCCGTGAAGAACATTCCGATGAGACCGACCAGGTAGGCCAGCGGCACCATGCCCTTGGCTTCGTTCCAGACGAAGCCGAATACACCGAAGGGGGCGATCGGCACCATGAAGATCAAGCCGTAGATGACCAGATCCTTGGTGGTCAGGACGCGGTTCAATTGTTCTTTGTAACCGAACTCTTCTAGCGACATCCAAGGCAGTCTAGAGGATTTGCGTGCATGGTGCGCTCGTGATTCCGTACAATGCGCCATGGTCACGGCGCACCGACACACCATTCATCGACACCACTATGGCTGGGATCGAAGTTTCGCTCCGGTCGCGCGCATCGCACCCGGCGAGTCGCTGGAATTCGAGGTAGCCGACGCGTCGGGCGGCCAGCTTGGCGAGACGTCGGCCGTCGGCGACGTGTCCCGGCTCGATTTCACCAAGATCAATCCCGTCACCGGTCCCGTGTTCATCGATGGCGCCGAGCCGGGCGACGTCTTGAAGATCACCTTGCTATCCTTCGTTCCGTCGGGATGGGGCTGGACAGCGAATATTCCGGGCTTCGGACTGCTGGCCGATGAGTTCACCGAGCCCGCGCTGCACCTCTGGCGTTACGATCCGAGGATCTTGGCTCCCGCGCTGTTCGGCCGGTGGGGCAAGGTGCCGCTGAAACCCTTCACCGGGACGATCGGTGTGGCGCCCGCCGAACCCGGCCTGCACAGCATCGTCCCCCCGCGCCGAGTCGGCGGGAACATGGACGTCCGCGACATTGCGCAGGGCACCGAATTGTTTCTGCCGGTGGAAGTCGCGGGCGCCCTATTTTCGGTGGGCGATACGCACGCGGCGCAGGGCGACGGCGAAGTCTGCGGCACGGCCATCGAAAGTCCCATGCGCGTCGCCCTGCAATTCGATTTGCTGAAGCAAGAGCCGCTCGCCTACCCGCGTTTCCGCACCGACGGACCCGTGACCCGCCATCTCGACGCGAGAGGGTACGAGGTCACCACCGGTATCGATCCCGATTTGATGCAGGCTGCGCGAGCGGCCGTCAGGTCCATGATAGATCTCTTGAGCCGCCGGCATGGCATGCCCGCGATGGATGCGTATTTGCTGTGCAGCGTCTGCGGCGATCTTCGCATCAGCGAAATCGTCGACGTCCCCAACTGGACCGTGTCGTTTTATTTCCCGCGTATCGTGTTCGAGTAAACCACCGCGCCCTACTCCTTGGCCAGCTGCACCAGCATCTTTCCGGTATTCGCGCCGCTGAACAAACCGATCAATGCCGCCGGCGCCTGTGCGATGCCTTGTAGGATGGTGCTGCGGTACTGGACGCGTCCTTCGCCAAGCCAGCGCTTCATGTCGCTCAGGAATTGCGCCCGCAGCGGTTCGAACTCGTAAAAGACGAAACCCTTCATCGTCAGGCGGTTGTAGATCATGTTCGACAGCGTGGTCACCGGTTCGGAGACGGCGCCAAAATTGTTGTACGCGGAGATCATCCCGCATACCGCGATGCGGCCCAGCGCATTCATGCGCGGCAGGGCAGCGTTCAAATGCTCGCCGCCGACATTGTCGAAGTACACGTCAATCCCGCGCGGCGCAGCGGACTTGAGCGCCGCCCGCAGCGGTTCTTTCTTGTAGTTGATGACCGCGTCCAGTCCGAGCCCCTCTTTGAGCCAACGGCACTTATCGTCCGACCCGGCGCTGCCGATCACATGGCAGCCCTTGATCTTCGCAATCTGTGCCGCCACGCTCCCCACCGAGCCTGCGGCGGCTGAAACGAACACATTCTCGCCCTCCTGGAGGGCCGCCGTGACCAGCAATCCTCCGTACGCCGTCAGGCCCGTCAACCCCAGCACGCTCATGTGCGCCGCCAGCGGCATACCGTCGGGCTCTAGCTTGGAAAGCCCCTTGCCCGCGGAGATGAAGTACTCACGGAATCCCTGCATCGACTGCACGACGTCGCCTTCCTGGTAGCTCGCATGACGCGATTTGAGTACGCGGCCGATGGCGCCGCCGCCCATCGCCTCGTTGAGCGGCGTCTGCCCGGCCAGGCGCGGCCGCATGGCGGGATCGACCGACATGTAGATATTCTCCACCAATACCTCACCGGCGGCGGGCTCCGGGACATCGGTTTCCAGAATCGCGAACTGCGCGAGTGTGGGCAAACCTTGCGGACGCTCGAGCAGATGCACTTCCTTGCCACGCATACCCGCTTCCCCTTCTACGCGACCTTGCTTCGTGCCGGCCAGTCGGCGGCCGCGGCCGGCTCTTTACCCAGCGCAAACCACAGATCCTTGAGCAGGCTCGCGAGTTCGCCGGCCATCACGGCGAAATCAATGTCGAACTGTTCCGCCGGGTCGACCTCATCATCCCCCGCCGCGGGGTCCTTGCCCATTTCGAGAAACTCCAGCCTCTTGACTTGCAGCTTATCGGTGAGCACGAACGACACCCGGTCGTTCCACGTCAGCCCCAGGCGTGTTGGATATTTACCCGACGCGAGATGTGCTTGAATCTCCTTGCCGTCGAGGGGATGACGCGTGTAGCGGATGATCGTCTTGGATTTGTCGGCGGCCCGCAGCTCCAAATCGTCGTCGATCGAAAAGCGCAGCGGCGCTTCACCCCGCAGCAGCCATGACGTCATCGCGGCATGCGGCGAGCGCTCGGTCTCGATGGCCAGCGGCGCGAAGCTGCCGAGCGTATCGCGCAGGATCTCGACCACGGTCTCGGCGCGGGCGACTCCAGCGGCGTCTATGCCGAACCACCCTCCTTGGGGATCGATCCACGCGCGTGTGACCCGCTGGCGCGTGAGCGCTCGCGCGCGCAATTCGTCGGCCACGCGCGCGCGCAGGTCGCGCATCTGCTTGCGCCCAACCGGAAAGCCCTGCTCGCCGGCCTGTATTTCCGCACGCTCTTGGGCGACCTGCCGGACGATCGATCCCGGCAGCAGCTTCTGATTGTCGCCGAGCGCGATCATGTGCTGTTGATTAACCGTATGCAGCAAGCGGCCGCCGCTCGTGACTGGAACCCAACCACGATTCGACATTTCGAACGGCCCGCAGGGCTGCAGAGTACGGCCCGCAAGCTGGCCTTCGAGATCGGCGGCAGCCGACGTCCATTCTGCGGGCAAACGATGAAAAACCAGATTCTTGAACAACATGTATTGCACCGGCGTAAAGGAAGCGCGGATTATATTGAGCGCGCCCCGGAATTTCGGTTTATTTTTCCTGGGCGACTACGTCGACGAGATGAAGGCCGGCGATACACCGGAAAATTCCGAACAACTCATTGTATTTTAGTGGGTTATGAGGAAAACTTAAGTCACGCAATGAAGGCTGCCGTCCCGCAGATTCGCCCAACATCGAATCGCGCGGTCAACCGATCCGACATCTGCGTCGTTATGTCATCAGCAGCTACAATCCCGCTGCAACTGAGGAAGTATCGCTCATGAGCTCACGTTGGAAATCGGCGGCCATCATCGGCTCCGCCCTGCTCACCTCCCTGCTCATCCCGCGCGCGAGTTCCGCCGATGAGCCCTCGGCTCGGGTACCCGGCGTGTGGCAAAAACATGAATACTCATTTGTGTTCATGGGCTTTACCTCGACGTAATAAAATTGCTGCTGATCGCGGCCGGCGCCAGGCATGACGCGAAATCGCAGCCAGGTGCGTGCGCCAACGGCTTCGGTCGCCCGGACAAGTTCGCGCGGGCCTCTCTGACCTTCTACACGCTCGCGCCGGGCGGACCGGAAGCACCCCTGGGCACCAACCAGGTCGACGGTGTCTGGCGACCCGTGGCGATCGCCGATCGTTCGCCGCGAGACCTCGGCACGGGCGACTGCGAACTCGTGGAGCAGTTTCGCAACAATGTGCTGCCGATGTTCACCACGCGCAACGTCGAGGATCACATCACCTGCGTCCCGCACCAGAATTCGGGATCGCTCATTTCGCTCCGATTCGAATCATTCGCCGCGGCGGCGCGCGGCCCCCTCGCGCCGCCGGCTCCGCCGGACGGGAAGTAACCCGACACTCCTGCGCGAGCACCGCGACTCCACTCGCGCACCGTCTGTGCGCGGCTTCACTCCATGCTCCATCGTTCCCCGTCGATTAGTGGTGTGAACACATCGCCAGCAGCAGAATGATGGGAATAGGGACACCTAGTAGCCAAAGTAAGATTCCACGACCCATGATTTGTATTCCTCTATATTGTTTACGAGTCAACGCTCGATCCATCTCGTGGGGAAACTTTGCGCGCGTTCGAATTTCTTATCCATTCCCGCTTTGATTCATCCCCTGTAAGGCGTTTCTTACGGCGCCGCCGCCGACGATTCGGCCTCGCATTGGCGATGGCTGCGATGAGCGCCCTCGTGACGAGTTGCGCGAGCGGCCCGCCGGCGCCGTCGGCAATCAGTCGAGATCAGGCCCGCGGAATGATTGAACGATCGCTGCCGGGTACCGTATCAGACCGGTCGGGCTGGGCCGCCGACATGCAGGCGGCGCTCACATCGCTGGGCATAGAGCCCACGCATGAGAACGTTTGTGCGATCGTCGCCGTGATCGAACAGGAGTCCGGATTCCGGGTCGATCCGGTCATACCGGGCTTGCCGGCCATGGCGTGGCGAGAGATCGATAGCCGCGCCGCGCGCGCGGGCGTGCCGCCACTCATCGTGCACACCGCGTTGCGGCTCAAATCCCCGACCGGACGCAGTTACAGCGATCGCATCGACAGCGCAAGAACCGAAAAGGATCTCAGCGACATCTACGAAGATTTCATCGGCGCCGTGCCGCTGGGACCGACGCTTTTCGCGGATCGCAACCCCGTACGCACTCGCGGGCCGATGCAAGTCAATATCGCATTTGCCGAACAATATGCGGCGGCCAGACCCTATCCGTATCCGGTGAAATCGAGCATCCCTGATGAAGTGTTTACGCGCCGGGGAAGCGTGTATTTCGGCACGGCGCACCTATTGGCCTACCCGGCGTCGTACGACGCGTACCTGTATCGCTTCGCGGACTTCAACGCCGGTCAATTCGCCAGCCGCAACGCCGCGTTCCAGAAGGCCGTCAGCAGCGCGTCCGGCGTCCCGCTAGTGCCCGACGGGGCACTGCTGCCGCATGGCGGCGATGTCAAAAGCCCGGGTAGCACCGAACTCGCCGTTCGTGCGCTCGGCAAACGGCTGAATTTGGACGAAGACGCCATCCATAACGCCCTGGAACAAGGCAAAACCGCGGACTTCGAACGCACTCAACTGTACCAGCGGATATTCGCTCTCGCCGACCGGGCGAAAGGACGCGCCCTGCCCCGCGCCTCGATCCCGAGCATTCAATTGCACGGCCCGAAAATCAGCCGGAATCTGACCACCGAATGGTACGCGCGCCGAGTCGATCAGCGCTTCAAGCGCTGTGTCGAGCATTGACCGGAAACTTCGCGGGACGAGAGCCGAAGCACGCAGTTACTTGGCCGCGGCTCCGTTGCGCTTCTCCCGGACGAATCGCTCGCTGGTGATTTCGATTACCGAGTGTTTGCCGGTCGCGCCGACGTCCTTGCGGGGTTCGAGGGATTGCTCGGCGAATCGCTGGCGCTCCGCCGCACTCACGCGTTTGATCGTCGGTTTGTCGTAGAAGTCGGTGAGGTAGCTCGCGACCGCGCCCGCGGCGATTTCCTCGGTGAAAAAACCCAGGCGCAACGCGTGCATTATCCGGCCTTGATCGATCCCCGCCACGGAGTACAGGCGGTACACGCTGAAAATATCGAGATTGGGCACGGTATCCGGATCAAAGGCCTCCTCCGCCACCGATAGCTGAATCACGAACCAGCGAGAAGCGTCCTCGTCTTCCAGTTCCAGCTGAGTCAACGCACGAACGGTTTGCGTGGTCTCGAGACTGGCCAAACGCCTGCTGAGCTGTTCGGTCTTCTGTCCCGCCGTCGGCATCGGGGCAACCGGTGGCGTCGCGCGGGCGGGTGGTGCAGCGGAAGCCGGTGGCGTCGCGCGAACCGGTGGCGCAGCGGAAGCCGGTGGCGTCGCGCGAACCGGTGGCGCGGCGGAAGCCGGCGGCGTCGCGCGAGCGGGTGGCGCAGTGGAAACCGGCGGCATCGCACGAGCGGGTGGCGCAGTGGAAACCGGTGGCGTCGCGCGAGCGGGGGGCGCAGTGGAAACCGGTGGCGTCGCGCGAGGCGGTGGCGCGGCGGAAGCCGGCGGCGTCGCGCGAGGCGGTGGCGCGGCCGCCGGTTTGGCCACGACGGTCTGCGACGGCCCAGCCACCGGGGTTGTCAGCAACGGAACAGCGGATTCGGCCGATTTCTCGGGAGCCTTTTGCGCGGACGCTTGCGGCACCTCCGATTTCGCGCGCAAGTTCGCTATCGCTCGCAAGTCGTCGGTGTCCGCGGTAGACGTGAGAGCGCCTGGATAGAACTCTCGCACTTTCTTGAGGATGGACTCTGCTTCGTCCTCGTCGGCGAATGGACCGAGCCGCAGGCGGTAGCGTGGGCGCCGATCCTCCATGCGCTGTATCTGATACACGTGCGCGTTTTGACAACTGTCGATAACCTTGACAGGCAAACCGATCGGCGCACTCGACGCGCTGAGATTGATCACGAAGGGTCCTGGACCACCGA
>WNFL01134479.1_pt2 | contig 17406 bp, 17 predicted proteins | sample 5400361 | NCBI WGS metagenome assembly WNFL01 (sample SAMN13153351, study PRJNA577476) | soil metagenome | isolation source: 40 cm soil on Douglas fir-dominated hillslope | place: USA:California | collected 2013-09-17 | reverse complement strand
CCATGCAGGTACGTCTCGAGAATGGCACGGACGTCGAGCGGATCCGGCCGCGGCGGCACTCGCCAGCCTTCAACCAGATCGGTCGGCCCGTAATAGCTGACGACCGCGCGCACGAGCTGCGCGCCGGACTGATAGGCGGCGACGAGCGCCAGCTGCGCGCCCGCCGAGCGGCCGACGAGCGCGATGCGTGAAGGGTCTGCTTCGTATTCGGCGCTGTGCGCCAGCACCCATCCGAGCGCGGAGCGCACGTCCTGGATTTGCGCGGGCCACGTGGCCGCCGGCGCGTGCCGGTAGTCGATGGCGAAGACGAGGTAGCCGCGCGCGGCGAACCAGGTCGCAAACGACGCGTTGTCCGCCGGTGCGCCGCGCTGCCACGCGCCGCCGTACAACTGCAGCAGCACGGGATGAGGACCGGCGCCTGGCGGCCGATAGACATCCGCGGTGAGCGCGACCCCGCCGGGATTCGCAAACTCCACGCCGCGCCGGACGAGCACGTCGACGCGCGCGATTCCGAGCACGAAATCGAGCGGTGAGAGCGCGTGCGCGCGAAGGCCGGCGCTCGTCGCGGCTGGAATCTGCTGGAGGTAGTCGCGGCCGAGCCGCTGCTCCATCGCGCGATCGAAGGCGGCGAGCGTGAGCGGCGTGCGCGCGAGCGGGTACGCGGACAGCAGCGCCGCGACGACGGCGAAGGCGAAGGCCGCGCGCGCGGCGGGTGTCACGGCGGCTGCGTTGAACGTCATCGCGCCCACGCCGAACGATGCCAGCAGCAGCCACGGGCTGATCTCCGGCGCCCCCACCGCCAGCGGAAGCAGGCCGGCGTGAAATGGCGGAAGGACGATCCAGATCGCGATCAGGCAGAGCGCGATCGCCGGAATGAGCATCCATGTCATCAGCGGTGTGGAGGTCGCGCGCGCCACGCGCCATCTTATCCGCGCGCCGGCTCGCCGTTCACGTCGAAGCGCGTCAACGCGAACTTCGCGTCGCCATCGACCCACTGCTCGCCGCCGCTGAAGCCGGCGGCGAGCCCCTCCGCCATCACCTGGTCGGGCTCGTACTTGTACGAGCTCTCCGTCCAGATGGCTTCGCCCTCGCGCAGCTCGAGCTCGAGGCCGGCGCCGGGAATCGAGACCGTCTGCCGTCGCACGCTGACCAGGTAGGCTTCGACGCGCTGCGCCGCGGCATTCCAGGCGGCTCGATGCCTGAACGCGGCGAGGTCGAAGTTCGCGCCGAGCTCGTCGTTGATACGCCGAAGCACGTTGCGGTTGAACGCGGCGGTCACCTTCAACGGGTCGTCATAGGCGAGGAGCAGATCGCGTTCGGGCTTGACCAGGTCCGCGCCAAGCAGCAGCGCGTCCCCAGCCCGCAGCGATTGACGGATGCGCCGCAGCAGATCGCGGGCGGCCGGCGGCGCGAAGTTGCCGATGTTCGAGCCGAGGAACAGCACGACGAGCGCCGCCTCCGACGGCCGCCTCTCGATCGCCCGCATGAGGCCCTCCTCGTAGGCGGCGTGATGCGTGATCACGTCGCGAACGCCGATGGCCTGCAGCCGATAGCGCGCGGTGTCGAGCGCGGCGGGCGAGATGTCGATCAGCTGGATCAGCGGAAACGGCTCGCCGGCCGCGGCGACGAGCACCGCAATCTTGTCGCCGCTGCCGCATCCGAGCTCCGCGAGCGTCGCGGACCCGCGCCGGGGATCGAAGATGTCCCGCGCGTGCCGCGCGAGCATCGCGGTTTCCGCGCGTGTGATGCGGTACCACGGCAGCCTGGTGATGGCCTCGAAGAGCGCCGAGCCGAGCTCGTCGTAGAAGTATTTCGACGAAATCTGCCGCGGCTCGCGCGCCAGCGTCTCGGCCAGATCGGCCCCGAAGGCGCGCCTTCCTACGTCGTCTTCACGCACCGGAACGCCGCGTAGATGTAGGGATACCGTGGCCGGAACCAGTTCCGGAAGCCGGGCCGGATGAGGCCGCGGGCGGTCACTGGAGAGGCGCCCTTCATGACGAAGTGATCGCCGTCGAAGAAGTCGGCCGAATATTCCGGATACGACGGCAGCGGCGTGAAGCCGTCGAACGGCGCGAAGACGTCGGCGGTCCATTCCCATCCGTTGCCGACCATGTCGTAGACACCGAGCTCGCTGGCGCCGGCGGGCGAGCCGACCGGCACCGGATCGAAGCGCGCGAAGTCCACGTTCACGGGCGTGCTGCCGGCAGATGCGCGGATGAATTCCGCCTCGGTCATGAGACGCTGCCCGCGCCAGCAAGCGTACGCATTCGCCTCGGCCCACGTCACGTACACGGGCCATTCCCCCGGGAGCGGCACGCGCTCGAACATCGCACGCCAGTACCACGTACCGTCGTGGTGTTCCCAGAACGGTGGATGGACGACGCGATCGTCCTGCACCCATGCCCAGTCGTCAGGCCGCCAGTGGCTCGGGTCGCGGTAGCCGCCCGCGTCGACAAACTGCATGAAGTCGGCGTTGGTCACGTTCAGCGTGTCGATCTCGAACGCCGCCACCTCGACGCGCCTCGAGGGGCGCTCGTTGTCCCACGCGAACCGCTCCTCGCCTGGCGTTCCCACCGTCACCGTGCCGGCCGGCACGAAGACGCGCGACCCGCGAGCGCCATCGCGGAGCCGCGGCGGCAGCGTCACGTAGTGGTCGGGCTTCCTCTTCCACTCGTACCGAACGCGGTGCCACATGTACGCCAGCGTCTCCTGGTGCATCTCCTCGTGCTCGAGGATGGCCCACACGGCCTGCGCGTGACGCAGCAGCGGATGGTCGTCGCGGGCGACATCCGCGTTCGCGATGGCATCCTCGAGGAGCGCGTCGGCCGCATCCGCGTACACGCGCACGGTGTCCTGATCGGGCCACGCGGGATTGCCGCGCGCGACCGCCGCGGCTTCCTGTTCGGGATCGATGCCGCGCGCGAAAATGGTCTCGAGGCGCTCGTCGACTCCCGGACGGCCGAGGCCTTTCTTGATCAGCGTGTTGACCGCGAAGGCGGGCAGGTGACCCTCGTAGAAGACGATCGGGTTGCGCAGCGCGATCGGCTTGTGGACGTAGGCGGCGGGGTCGAGGAGATCGAACAGCGCGCGCGTGCGGCGGCGCGCACGGCGGAATCGATCGAGCGCCTCGCGGCGGTTGAAGACGGTGGCGGTCGGCGCGCCAGGAGCCATCCCCCCTAGAGTACAATTCTCCGAGCCACGGCCGTGCGCATTACGCTCAACGGGGATCCCTACGATCTCGAGCAGCCGTTGTCGGTGCAGGAACTTCTCGAACGGCTCGACATCGACCCGAGGCGCGTCGCGGTGGAGCACAACCTCGTGATCGTCCGGCGCGCCGCGTTCGCGGCGACGCTCGTCGGCGACGGCGACCGCGTCGAGATCGTCAATTTCGTGGGTGGCGGCTGAATTCAGGGGCCTGGACATGACCGATACACCATTCACCATCGCCGGCCGCACCTTCACGTCGCGGCTCATCGTCGGCACCGGCAAGTACTCGTCGCACGCGGTGATGGCGCAGGCGCACGCGGCGTCCGGCGCCGACATGGTCACCGTCGCGGTGCGCCGCGTGAACATCTCCGATCGCACGCGCGAGTCGCTGCTGGACTACATCGACACCTCGCGCATGTTCATCCTTCCCAATACCGCCGGCTGCTACTCGGCGGACGAGGCGGTGCGGACGGCGATGCTCGGGCGCGAGGCGGGGCTGTCCAACTGGGTGAAGCTCGAGGTCATCGGCGACGAGCGGACACTCTTCCCCGACAACGAGGCGCTGCTCGAGGCCACGCGCATCCTCGTGCGCGAAGGGTTCGTCGTGCTGCCGTATACCAACGACGATCCGATCGCCTGCCGCAAGCTCGAGGAGGCGGGCGCCGCGGCCGTGATGCCGCTCGGCGCGCCGATCGGCTCCGGGCTCGGCATCCAGAACGCCAACAACATCCGCATCATCCGCGAGTTCGCGCGCGTGCCCGTCATCGTCGATGCCGGCGTCGGCACGGCGTCCGACGCGACCGTCGCGATGGAGCTCGGCGCGGACGGCGTGCTGATGAACACCGCCATTGCGGGCGCGCAGGAGCCGATCGCGATGGCCGAGGCGATGAAGCACGCGGTCATCGCCGGCCGGCTGGCCTACCGCGCGGGGCGTATCGCGAAGAAGATGTACGCGAACGCGAGCAGCCCGGTGGAAGGACTCGTCGGCCGCTAGTCGATGTCAGAACTCAAGGTGGATGGGCCTCCGGCGATTCCACCGCCAGATCGACATCAGATCGAACGCCTCAACAGCCTGTACCGGATCGTCGACGAGACGCCGTCGGGCGGAGGCCTGAAGGCGCGGCTCGCATCCGGCGTACGCCGTCTCCTCGGCCGGGTGCTCTCGCGCCAGCAGGAGTTCAACGCCGTCGTCGTCGATCATCTCAACCGCAACATGGCGGTCGGCGTCGAGGCGCATCACGCGAGCCTCAAGACGATCGACTGGATCGGCGGCGCCGTGGACCGGTGCGAGGGGGCGAAGGATGAGATCCAACGCCACCTCGAGGCGCTGCTCGCGCGTGAACGGCGCAACGACACGGCCGTCGCTGCGCTCGCGGCGCAGCACGAAGAGCTGCGCGCCGCCGTGAGCGTCGTTCAGCAGGCCGCACATGGCCTCAGGCGTGCGGTGGAAGAGATCGGGTCAAATCCCAAATCCCAAATCCCAAATCCCAAGTCCCAAGCGGATCCCGGCCTGGCGCCAGCCTCCCAGTTCGACGACCTCGACAGTCATAAGTACGTCGGCTTCGAAGATCAGTTCCGCGGCTCGACGGAAGACATCCGAAGGCGCGTCGAGGAATACCTGCCGATCTTTTCAGGGATCAGGGATCAGGGATCGGGGACCGGCTCCGATGTGCTGGACATCGGTTGCGGGCGCGGCGAGTTCCTCGACCTGCTGCGCGAGCACGGCATCCGCGCGCGCGGCGTCGACGTCAATCCCGCGATGGTGGAGGTGTGCCGGGGAAAGGGCCTGGAGGCGGAAACGGCCGACGCGCTCGCGTACCTGCGCGGCCTGCCGGATGCGTCACTGGGAGGGCTCTTCGCGGCGCAGGTGGTCGAGCACCTCGAGCCGCGCTACCTGGCGCGGCTGCTCGACGCCGCGTTCGAGAAGCTGCGTCCGGGTGCGCCAATCGTGCTCGAAACGATCAACCCGGCGTGCTGGTTCGCGTTCTTCGACGCACGTGCGCCCCGTGCATCCCGACACGCTGAAATACCTGCTGATCGCAACCGGGTTCCAGCACGTCGAGATCAGGTATCGCGCGCCGTACCCGGAGGGCGAGAAGCTGCAGAAGCTGGCGGGCGGCGGGCAGCCGGCGGCGCTGGCCGACCTCGTCGAGACGCTCAACGCGAACGTCGAGAAGATCAACCGCCTGCTGTTCACCTACCTGGATTACGCGGCGATCGCCAGGCGGACCTGAAGGTCCGCCTCTACGACCGACCGCCCTGCGAACGAGCCCTCACCTCACAACCGGAAGACGTTGTCCGCGTCGACGTTCTTCATCGCGTTCCGCGTGTCGACGACGAGCGGGAACCGCTTCGGCATTACGGCGTAATTGAACACCGCGTGGTTCGTGCAGATGACGGCGCAGTCGATGCCGTCGGCCGCCTGCCCCTCGGGGACCGACTTCAGCGACAGGTCGGCATGGTCCAGCACCGGCACGTGCGGATCGGTGTAGCTGAGAATCGCGCCGCGGCGGTGCAGCAGTTCGAGGACGTCGAGCGCCGGCGATTCGCGCATGTCGCTGACGTCCTTCTTGTACGCGACGCCGAAGATGTGGATGCGCGAGCCGTTGATCGCCTTCTTCAGCGAGTTGAGCGCCTCGCCCACCCGTTCGACCACGAACGCGGGCATCGAGCCGTTGACGTGCCCCGCCAGCTCGATGAAGCGGCACTCGAAGCCGTTCTGCCGCGCCTTCCACGACAGGTAGAACGGATCGATCGGGATGCAGTGGCCGCCGAGGCCGGGCCCCGGGTAGAACGGCATGAAGCCGAACGGCTTCGTGCTGGCGGCCTCGATCACCTCCCACACGTCGATGTTCATGCGATGCGACATCAGCGCGATCTCGTTCACCAGCCCGATGTTCACCGCGCGGAAGGTGTTCTCGAGCAGCTTGACCATCTCGGCCACCTGCGTCGAGCTGACCGGCACGATCGTGTCGATGATCGAGGCGTAGAGCGCCGCGGCGAGGTCCGTGCTCACCTCGTTGATGCCGCCGACGACCTTCGGGATGTTGCGCGTGTTGTGCGTCACGTTGCCCGGGTCCACGCGCTCGGGTGAGAACGCCAGGTAGAAGTCCTTCCCCGCCTTCAGCCCGCCCTCCTCGAGCGCGGGCTGCACGACCTCGTCGGTCGTCCCGGGATAGGTCGTCGACTCGAGGATCACGAGCTGGCCCGGCTTGAGGCGCGCGCGCACCGCTTCCACCGCGAGCACGACGTAGGAGAGGTCGGGGTCGCGCGTCTTGCGGAGCGGCGTCGGCACGCAGATGTCGATCGCGTCCATGTCGTGGAGCTTCGACATGTCATCGGTGGCCTTCAGCTTGCCCGCCTTGACGCAGCCGCTGACGTCTTCGCTCGACACGTCGCCGATGTAGCTGTGTCCCTTGTTGATCGAGCTGACCTTGGCGAGGTCCACGTCGAAGCCGGTCACCTCGAAGCCCGCCTTTGCGAACTCCACGGCGAGCGGCAGCCCGACATAGCCAAGACCGATGATGCCGATCCTGGCCTGCTTGTTCTGTATCTTGTCTTTCAGTTCCAAGTAGTCTCCGTAAAATGCAGCCGGGTGTCGCAACCCCTCGACGGGCGACAGCCGGTTTCTTATCTGACGCCGGCGCGCGCCGCGGGCGCAAACCGGGCGACGTCGGCGTCAACCATCATGGCAATCAGCTGCTCGAAGGTCACCGACGGCGTCCATCCGAGCACACGCCGTCCCTTCGAGGCATCTCCGATCAGGTGGTCCACTTCCGCTGGACGCTTGAGGGCGGGATCGATCCGCACGTACCGCTGCCAGTCGAGCCCCGCGTGGCCGAACGCGGTCTCGACGAGCTTCTTGACCGAGTGGCTGACGCCCGTCGCGATGACGTAGTCATCGGGCTCGTCCTGCTGGAGCATCAGCCACATCGCCCGCACGTAGTCGCCGGCGAAGCCCCAGTCGCGGCACGCGTCGAGATTGCCAAGGTTGAGGCGATCGGTAAGACCCATCTTAATACGCGCCACGCCGTCGGTCACCTTGCGCGTCACGAACTCCAGCCCGCGCCGCGGCGACTCGTGGTTGAAGAGGATGCCCGAGCACGCGAACATGCCGTAACTTTCACGGTAGTTCACGGTTATGTAGTGCGCGAACACCTTCGAGACGCCGTAGGGGCTGCGCGGATAGAACGGCGTCAGCTCGGTCTGCGGCACCTCGCGGACCCGCCCGTACATCTCGCTCGAGGACGCCTGGTAGATGCGGATGCCTGGATCGACCTGACGGATCGCCTCGAGGACGCGCGTGACGCCCTGCGAGTTGAACTCGCCGGTCAGCAGCGGCTGGTCCCACGACGCGGGCACGAACGACATCGCCGCGAGGTTGTAGAGCTCGTGCGGGCGGACGTCCTGGACGATCCGCATCAGCGACAGCTGGTCCAAGAGGTCCGCTGGGCGCAGCGTGATGCGGTCGAGGAGGTGCTCGATGCGCCACAGGTTCGGCGAGCTGGAACGTCGCACGACGCCGGTGACCTCGTAGCCCTTCTCGATCAGCAGCTCGGCGAGGTACGAGCCGTCCTGGCCCGTGACGCCGGTGATGACTGCGCGTTTAGGCATCCGTTCCGTTCATTCTATATGGCCGTCCGCAAGCCAGCGCTGCAGCGCGTCCTGCCACGCGGGCATCTCGAAACCGGCGGCGGCAAGCTTGCGGTTCGACAGCGCGCAGAACCGCGGACGCGCGGCGATGAACCGCGCCTCGTCTGTGGTGATCGGCTTGAGCCGCGGCTGCACGCGCAGCAGGCGCGCCGCCTCGCAGGCCACCTGGTGCCATGTGGCGTGCCCGGAATTCACGCAGTGGTACAGGCCGGGCGCCGCATGCGAATCGATGAGGTGCCGCGTCGCGGCGGCGACATCGACGACGTAGCTTGGCGACACGACACGATCGGTGAAGACGGGAACCTCACGTCCGGCCTCCAGGCCGGCGACGATCGTCTCGAGCGACCCGCGCCTGCCGGTCCATTCCGCCGGCAGCCCGAACAGGCTTTCGACGCGCAGGACGTATCCGCGCGGGTACTCGAGCGCCATCCACTCGCCGACCAGTTTCGACGCCGCGTAGACGCTCCGCGGCGAGGGAGCGGCCAATTCGTCGTACGGCTCGGCGCCGGGGCCATCGAGGCCCGCGAAGACGAAGTCGGACCCGTAGTGCACGAGCGTGGCGCCGCATGCCTCCGCCGCGCGGGCGAGCGTCCGCACGGCAAACGCGTTGACCGCAAACGCCTCCGACGGCCGGCTCTCCGCGGCGTCCACCTGGTTGAACGCGGCGCAGTTGACGATCGCGTCGGGCCGCGCCTCGGCCACCGCGCGCATGACCGCGTCGATGTCGGTGACGTCGAGCGCCGCGCGCGGGTGCGCGATGACGTCGCGGTCGGCAAACGCGCGCCGCACCGCGTCCGCAAGCTGGCCGGACGCCCCGGTCACGAGCACGCGCATTGGCACAACTGGACATCGTACCCCGTCCACACCCCATCGTCTACGGCGTGCAGCCGTGGGAAGACACGATGACCCGCCGCCGTAGTCGATAAACTAGTTTCGAATGGAACAGATCGATGCCGCCGTCATCGGCGGCGGAGTGGTGGGACTGGCGGCGGCGCTGGCGGTGGCGCGGAGAGGCCACAGCGTGTGCGTGCTCGAGAAGGAGCCGCGGCCCGGCATGGCGACGAGCACGCACAACAGCCAGGTCATTCATGCCGGCCTGTACTACCCTGCCGGTTCCCTGAAGGCGAAGCACTGCGTGAACGGCGCGCGGATGATGTACGAGTTCTGCGCCGCGCACGGAGTACCGCACCGGCGGTGCGGCAAGCTGGTCGTCGCGCACGACGAGACCGAGGTGCACGGCCTCGAAGAGCTGCGGGCCAAGGGAACCGCCAACGGCGTCGAAGGGCTGGAGATCGTCGATGCCGCGTTCGTGAAGAAACGCGAGCCGCACGTCGAGGCCGTGGCCGCGCTGCTCTCGCCGAACTCGGGCATCCTCGAAGCGGAAGTGCTCGTGCGGACGCTCGCCCGGTTGATCAGCGAGGAGGGCGGCTACGTCCTCCCCGGCACCGCGTTCACCGCGGGCGAGCCGAACCGCGACGCGATAGAGCTCGTCACGCCATCGGAGCGCATTCACGCGCGAGCGGTCGTCAACGCGGCGGGGCTGTACGCGGACGAGGTCTCCGCCGCGCTTGGCGGCTCGGCGTTCCGCATCCATCCGTGCCGCGGGGAGTACGCCGAGCTCGTGCCGTCCAGGCGCGCGCTCGCCAACGGCCTCGTCTACCCGCTGCCACACACGCACAGCCTCGGCACGCACCTGAGCAAGACCATTCACGGCAATGTCACGCTCGGCCCGACCGCGCGCTTCCAGGATCGGAAAGACGACTACGAAAGCGATCGCCTGCCGATCGAATCCTTCCTCGAGCCCGCTCGCCGGCTGCTGCCCGAGTTGCAGCTGTCGGACCTGCGGCTGGGCGGCACCGGCATCCGGCCGAAGCTGCACGGGCCGGAGACGACGTACGCCGATTTCCTGATCGCCAGAGACGAAAAATGCCCGCGCCTGGTGCAGGCAGCGGGCATCGAGTCCCCCGGGTTGACCGCGTGTCTCGCCGTGGGCGAGCACGTCGCGGACCTCGTCGCGGAAGTGCTGTCGTAGAGGCGGACCTCTAGTCCAGGTCCGCCTCACCTCAACGCCGCCGCCATCAGCTGCACCCAGCAGCGCGTGTGCAGGATGGCGCGCGCGACCGCGCGCTTCGGGCTGAGCGGCGCCGGTGCGACGTGCGTCGCGTAGTACACGTAGGCGCTCTCGTGGAACGCGCGGATGGCGAAGGCGCGCGCGGTGCGGCTCGACTGGCCGACGCGGTGAATGGCGGTCGCGCCGGGCACGTAGCGCACGTGATAGCCGCGTGCCCTGAGCCGCCGGCACAAGTCCGCATCCTCCCAGTACAGGAAGAACCGCTCGTCGAAGCCGTTGACCGCCGCGAGCGCATCCCGGCGCGCCAGCATGCAGGCGCCCGACAGCCAATCGACGACGGCGCTCTCCTGGCCGCTGCGAATCGCCTCCTCGGCGACGACGTTCCGCCTGGCGATCGGCAGGAACGGCACGACCCGGCGAAGCATCCCGGTCCGCCCGAAGAGACCGGTCAGCATGTCCGGGTCGCCGCGCGCGCTTCCCTGCACCGAGCCGTCGGGGTTCAGGATGCGCGGCCCGGCGATGGCGCACTGCGCGTGCGCGTCGAGCGCCGCTCGCAGCGTTCCGAAGGCGCCCGCCATCAGGCGGCAGTCGGGATTCATGATCAGGACGTACGGCGCCTTCGTCGCCGCAAGCCCCTGGTTGACGCCGCGGGCGAAGCCGGCGTTGGTGGTGTTGCCAATCAGCCTGACGTGGGCAGCATGCGCATCGACGGCCGCCGCGCTGCCGTCCGTCGAGGCGTTGTCCACCACCACGCCTTCCCACGGGTGCCCGGCGAGCTCGTCGGAGATCGACCGGAGCGCGCGCTCGAGCTCCGCCCCGGCGTTGTAGTTGACCAGGACCGCGGCGTAAATGGGGTCGGAGGTCATTTTTCGAGGACACTGCCGCGCAACTGCGCGTCGAACCGCTTCTCGCGGAGCTTGGTCGCAAGCCACTTCGTGTCGAGCAGCGGCGCGATGGCGGACGCGCCGACGCGGCGCCCGCGCTGCACCGCTGCGCGCTTGCGGAGCATCCGCGGCAGGCCGGCAACCGCCGCCGCCTTGGCACGCAGGTAGGGACCCAGCATGCCGATGCGGGCGAAGTGCACCCCCGCGGCAAGTCCATAGACGAGGTGGCCGGGCAGCGTCCTGAGCAGCAGGCTGCCGGGCGTGTCCTTGAAGTACATCCACTCGAGATTGCGTTGCCCGTGAAACACCGAAAAGGGGCTGACGGTGCCGAGCGTGGCGCTGCCGACGTGCCGCACGACCGCGTCGGCCACGTACCGGCACCGGTAGCCGCGCAGCCGGGCGCGATACGACAGGTCCACGTCCTCGTGCGACGCGAAGAAGTCCTCGTCGAACCCGCCGACCTCCTCGAACACGGCGCGCGGCATCATGCACGCCGCGCCGCAGACGCCGAACACCTCCTGCGTCACCGCCGCGGCCGACGCAGGCTCGCCATGGTGGCGCTTGAATGCGCCGCCCCAGCGCAGCACGCCGTCGCCCGCGCTGTCGATCGTGTCCGGGTCGTGCATGTAGACGATGCGCGAGGTCACGAGCGCGAAGCCGTTCGCTTCGTCCACCCCCGACATCAGCGCCCGCAGCCACTGGGGCTCCGCCGACGTGTCGTTGTTCAGGAACGCGACGAACCGCCCGCGCGCCTCGCGAACCCCGGCGTTGTTGCCGCCGGCGAAGCCGCGGTTCTCCGTGAGCGCCACCAGCTTCACCGACGGATACCGGGCGCGCACGTGCTCCGCGGTGCCGTCGGTGGACCCGTTGTCCACGAGGATGGTCTCGACGCTGACGTCCCGCTGCGCCTCGACGCCCGAGAGGCACGTGTCCAGGTGCTGACGCCCGTTCCACGTCACGATGACGACCGAGACGTCAGGCTGCACGCACCGCCTCGCGATACACGTTCAGCGTCAGCCGCGCGGTCCGCTGCCAGGTAAACGTCGCGGCGCGGGCGAGCCCGCGCGCGCGCAGGTCGCCGCGCAGCGCCTCGTCGTTGACGATGCGGATGATCGCTTCGCGCCAGGCGGACACGTCGCGCGGGTCGAGCAGCAGCCCGGCGCCGCCGAGCACTTCCGGAATCGACGCCTCGTGCGAGGCCAGGACCGGGGTACCGGTGGCCATCGCCTCGATGAGCGGCAGGCCGAACCCTTCGTAGAGCGACGGGTAGACGAGCGCGGTCGCGCCGCGGTAGAGCGCGTGGACGCGATCCTCACTCACGGGGCCGAGCGCGACGACCGCCTCCGGGGTTCCGGCCTCCGACGCCATCGCGCACAGCCCCTCGCTCACGCCGCGATCGACGCCGGCCAGCACCAGCGACATCGCGGCCGCCGCGCCGAAGTGCCGCCGCGCCTCGAGCAACGCGTCCACGACGAGCGGCAGGTTGCGCCGCTCGTGGAGGTCGCCGACGTGCAGCAGGAACGGCTCCGTGACGTTCGCGGGCAGGTCCAGCGCGACGTTCGGATCGCCGGCGCCGAACGTGGCGTGCTGCACGCCGAGCGGCGTGACGGTGATGCGCGCCGCCGGGATGCCGTAGGCGGCCGCGATCTCGGATGCTGAGAACGCGGAAACCGTGAGCACGCGCGCCGCCGCGCGCGCGCTGCGCCGGTAGAAGTAGCGCCGCAGCCAGTCGCGGCGATAGGGATACCACTCCGGGTGCGTTTCGTAGCTGACGTCGTGAATGGTGAGAACGACGGGAACGCCGGCCCAGAACGGAGCGGTGTAGGCGGGAGCGTGAATGACGCTGACGCGCGCGCGGTTGGCCGTGCGCGGCAGCCCGATCAGTGTCCAGCCGGCGTTAGTGGGGGGATGCGTCGACTCGGAGATGCATTCGAGACCCTGGGGGACGCGCGCCGGATCGCCGCCGAGCGCGACGACCTCGAGCGGCTCGCCGAGCCCGACGAGCGCGCGAACCAGCTCCGTCGAATAGCGGCGGATACCAACCGCGGGAGAACTGAAGGCGCGGCCATCGAAACCGATGCGGAGCGGCTGGTAATTCAAAATGCAAGATGCAAGATGCCAACACTACACGATTCGAAGCCACGTGGTGAGTCGCAACGATGTTCACCCCATTGGTGTCGAACCTGCGTAGGGTTTGCATTTTGCATTTGGCATTTGGCATTACCGGGCGCAGCTACGTAATGCTCATGTTCAGCCTGCGGACCGGACAATCGAGCGTCGCGCAGACCTGCCGGATGGTGCGCTCGATGTTGCCGTTGATCGACGGGCTGCTCAGGATCACTTCGTCGACCCGGTACTTCCGCATCGTCGGTTCCAGCTCGCCCAGCGCGCCGCGCACGGGCACGCCGACGATCCACCTGCGCGCCTTCGTCGGGTCGTCGTCGATGAAGGCAACCGGGTTCATGCTCCAGTGCGGGTTCGCGCGCATCTCGCGGACGATCAGCTGGCCGAACGCCCCGGCGCCGTAGACGAGCACGCGGCTACTCCGCTTGCTGCGCGAGGCGGCCACCAGGCTCATGCTCCGGAACGAGGCGCGGGTGGCGACAATCGCGATCGTCAGCAGCATCGCGTCGATGATGAAGACGACGCGCGAGAACCCCTCGAAGCGGTAGAAGTACGCGGCGGCCAGCACCGAGAGCACGGATCCGGTGAAGACGCCGCGCAGCACGACGGCCATGTCGCGCAGGCTGAACGTCTCCCACGACCGCTGATACAGCCCCGAACCGTAGAGTGAGGCCAGCTTGCAGCCGAGCACCACGGGCAACGACGCGGTGAAGTACGGCAGGAAGTGCTCGAGCGCCTGGCCCTCGAAGCGGAGACGGTAGGCGAAGTAGTAGCAGGCGACGATCAGCACGAGATCGAGCATCACCTCGGCGGCGTGCCACCGGAACGTGAGGTCCTTCAGCAGCGGCGCGAACGGCGACTGCCGCAGCGCCTTGAAGTCCTGCTGCGCGCTGTAGGCGGGCACGCGGGCGAGATAGATGCCGACCAGGAACACCACCACGGCGAGCAGCGCGGCCAGCGGGATCATCTGCTCGACGCCGCCCACGACGAGCGCCCAGGCCGTCAGCCCACCCACGATGCCCAGCAGGTAGAGGATGCGGACGGCGCTCCGCTCGGAGAAGCCGAGCGACACCAGGCGGTGCGAGACGTGATCGGTGCCGCCGCGCGTGGCGCTGCGGCCGGCCAGGCGGCGAAGCACCAGCACGAACGCGGTGTCGAAGAGCGGCGCGACGAGCAACATCACGATGACGACCGATGTCCACGGGAACGTGGTGGTTTCCTTCAGCACCGGCACCAGCGACGCGCCAGCGATGGCCGCCCCGATGAACAGGCTGCCGCAGTCGCCCATGAAGAGCCGCGCGGGCGGACGGTTCCAGTAGAGAAACCCGAGCAGCGCGCCGCACAGGGCGACCAGGAGCAGGAGGATCGGACCGCCGAGCGCGCCCGCCAGCAGCCACGCGAGAAACGCGGCGGCAATCAGCGCGACGCCGGCCGCGAGGCCGTCCATGTTGTCGAGCAGGTTGAACGCGTGACAGACGCCCGCGAACCACACGGTGCCGACCACCGTGTAGGCCCATGGCAGGCCGTTGTCGGGCCGCTGCGCCAGCGAGAACACGAGGAACGCGCCGATGATGAGCGACGAAACGAGCTTGGCGAGCGGCGAGAGCCGGAAACGGTCGTCGAGCACGCCCACGACGAACATCGCGACCGCCGCGAACAGGACGGGCAGCCACGTGGCGGGCAACACGCCCGCGCTGACATGCGACGTGGTCGCCCCGAGGCCGACGAGCGCGCCCATCGCGATCGCGATGCCGCCCATGGTCGGCGTCGGCTGGTCGTGCCAGCGGTCGGCCCGCGGCGGCACGACGGCGCCGAGCGCGGGCGCGACGCGGCGCACGAAGTCGCACAGCGCGACCGAGGCCGCCAGCGAGAGGAAAAAGGCGAGCGGGTAATAAATCAATGAGCTGCCGATAGATTAGCGGCGCGCTCCTTGGCGGGGTCTGGTTTGAGCCGGACCTGGCGATCTCGAAGGACAAAAGGCGCCTTCGCCAGGATGCCCTCGCAGATCGTGTCGAGACCGTGCGACGCACCGGGCAGCAGCTGCTGCAGCCGCTCCAGCTTGAGCCGGTAGATCGGGTAGCCCACCTTCGGCTCGATGAACGGCAGCGGGATCATCCGGTTGAAGAAGAAGTGATACGCGTAGCGACGGGCGCGCGTGAGCTGCGACGGCGAGAGCCGTTCGCTGAACGGCAGCTGCGCGAGCAGGCGGAAGTATTCCTCGGGCGAGGTCGCGTCGAGCGTGATGCCCTTGTTCCTGATCCACGCCTCGCCGGCGACGATCACCGGCAGCCCTACGCTCGTCAGCTCCACGCCCATCTTCGTGCCGTAGATGATCGCGGCGTTGCAGAGCGACATGAGCGCATAGGTGCTCAGCCCGCTCTCCGGCGGCACGACGATGATGTTCGGCGCCAGGCGCGGCACGCGCGTGCGCAGCTCGGCCAGGATGGGCTGGCGCGACGGCGGGAAACCGCTGATTTCCGCCGGGTGCACGCGAATCAGGAGCTGGAGGTCGGGACGGGTCGCGAAGTACTCGCACGTCTGCACCAGCCACTCGAGCATGTTCGGAAACGCGTTCGCCGGATAGTGAAGCTGGGCGTCCCACGACACGTTGGTGAGCAGGCCGATCGCCGGCTTGTCCGGGTCGAGGCCGATGCGCCTGGCGATCTCGTTCGGGTCCTGGCTCGTGGGGCGGTGGAAGACGATCCAGTCGAACAGCCCTTCGCGCCGGCTGCCGAGGTACTGCATCAACTCGCGGTCCTGCGCCGGCGTGAGCTCGAGATGCTCCCAGTGCTCGCGCGGCTCGTCGAGCAGCGTGTGATGGTACGTGTCGTCGTGGCTGAAGATGAACCGCCGCTTACGGTACGCGACGTTCCAGTTCGACACGTGGACGCGCTCCTGGCGCGCGACCTCTCCGACGATCCCCCACGGCACGTAGATGCCGTGCGTGAAGACCGCCGACGTGAAGCCGACGTTCCGGATCAGCCGCCGCGACGCGAACGCGGTGAGCAGCGCCGACTCGAGGTAGCGGCGCAGGATCGGCTCGCCGAGCGGCTCCTCGTCCAGCGAACCAGTGGCGAAGAAGCGGAGCGCCCCCGCGTGCGCATGCTCGCCGATGTGCAGGCCGTCGAAGGTGAACGGCTCGATGTCGGCACGCGGAATCGTCGAGGCCACGCGGCGGGCCTCGGCGCGATCCTCGGCGGCGAGCCAGTCCCCCATCCGGTGGATCTTGAGGCCGAGCGACTTGTAGACGTTCTCGGCAGGCCACGTGCAGTCGCGGCACAGGTCGCGCGACGGCCCGTGCTCGACGAACTGCCGCAGGTCGGGATAGATCGACGCCTCGCATTCCGCGCAGGCGGTCATCGAACCGTCACAGAGCAGCGCGTGGACCTCCGCGCCGCGGAACGTCAGCGCGACGGCGAGCGCGCTCTCGAGCGTCACCGCGTGCGCGTAGGAGCCGATGGCGGTCGCCATCAGCACGCGCGGCCCGCCCTGGGCCGCGGCGCGCGCGGACTTCCAGAGCGCGCGGTCGGCCTCCACCACGGCGGTCCAGTCGGGATACGCGTCGCGCCGCGCGTGATACCACCGCCGCGCCAGACGCGTCGTCCGCCAGAGCGACGGGAACTTCCGGATGAAGTGCTTCACGCGGACGTCGGAGCCGCCTTCAGGCGGCCCAATTCGATCAGTTCCAGGAACTCCGCCGGCGGCGGCAGGTGCTCGAAGACGCGCCACGGCTGGTGCGCCAGCAGTTCATCGACCGAGTATCCGCCGGTCGCCACGGCGATCGTCTTGACGCCGATCACGTTGGCCGCTTCGATGTCGTGCGGCGTGTCGCCGATGACGAACACCCGTTCGAGGTCGATGGGGCCGGTTCGCCGCGCGAGCTCGAGCGCGCGCGCCGCGATCGACGCCCGAAGCCCCTGATCTTCGGCGAACGCCCCGTCGGGGAAGTACGTGAACAGGTCGTAATGGGTCAGCTTCGCGCGCGCCCCGCGGCGCGTGTTGCCCGTCAGGAGGTACGACCGGACGTCGGTGCGGCCGCGGAGCGATTCGAGGATCTCGCGGACGTTCGGCAGCACGCGCCCCTGCTTCAGCGGCAGCATCGATGGCAGCAGGTCTTCGTAGCGCGTCACCATGCGCGCGAGCGTGTCGCCCTCGAGCGGGACACCGAGCAGCTCGAACGTGCGCGCGGCAATCTGAAAGTCCGTCAGCCCGGCCACCCGGATCGAGGACAGCTGGAAGTCCTTCCCGGTCACCTCGCGGACCGCCTGTTCCCACGCGGGCACGCCCGCCTTGCCGGTCGTCAGCAGCGTGCCGTCGATGTCCCAGAAGATGACGGTCATGCGACCTGTGGAATCGTCGCGAGCGCGGCTCGGAACTGCTTCACGAGGCCGGGAACGTCGAGCCCGTGATACGCGAGCACTTCGTCGTTGGTGCCACACTCGGGCAGCTCCGTCACGCCGATGCGCG
>WNFL01424634.1_pt1 | contig 17411 bp, 19 predicted proteins | sample 5400361 | NCBI WGS metagenome assembly WNFL01 (sample SAMN13153351, study PRJNA577476) | soil metagenome | isolation source: 40 cm soil on Douglas fir-dominated hillslope | place: USA:California | collected 2013-09-17 | reverse complement strand
AGAAACACAACCGTCAGCGAGCCCGCGATGAACAGCGTGGCGTACCACACACCGAGGCGAAGGCCGTAGACCAGCGGCTTGCTGTCGCGCTCAGCCACGGATGACATACCCCACGCCACGGACTGTATGGAGCAGCTTCTTCTCGAACGGCCGATCGATCTTCTCGCGCAGCCGGCTGACGAGCACATCGACGATGTTCGTCTGCGGATCGAAGCTGTAATCCCAGACGTGCGACAGAATCATCGTCTTCGAGATCACCTTGCCCGCGTTCCTCATCAGGTACTCGAGGAGCGCGAACTCGCGCGGACGCAGGTCGATCATCACCTCCCCGCGCGCGACTCGCCTCGACAGCAGATCGAGCACGAGATCCTCGACCTTCAGCGTGGTGGGCTCGGGCACGCGCGAGGCGCGGCGGACGAGCGCCTGCACGCGCGCCAGCAGCTCGGCAAACGCAAACGGCTTGGTGAGATAGTCGTCGCCGCCGGCCTGCAGCCCCTTGACGCGATCATCGACCGAGCGCCGCGCGCTCAGGATCAGGACCGGCGTCTCGACGCCGCGCTTCCGCAGCTCGTCGATGAGCGACAGCCCGTCGCGCTTCGGCAGCATCAGATCGATGACCGCGACGTCGTACGGCTGGCCGATGGCAGCGGCGAATCCTGCCTCGCCGTCGGCGAAGCGGTCGACGGCAAAGCCCGCCTCGCGGAGGCCGCGCTCCACAAACCCGGCGATCGTATCGTCGTCTTCGACGAGAAGAGCGCGCATCAATCAGAGTGTAGCGCGGGCCTTTCAGGCCCGCGACGGCGGCCCTAAAAGGGCTGTCCTACTTCTGAAAGGCGTATGAAACCTTGGCAAACACCTGATGGCTTGATGGCAGGAGCCGGCGCTGGTCGGACAGCTCGCGATCGTCTCGGTAGCCGATGAACATCACGGACTGCCAGTTGATCTTGTAGGCGAACAGCGCCGCGGCACTGAACTGGCCGTCGTGCGCGGGGGTCGGGCGCAGGAAGAGCGTGGGATCCCGATCGGTCGACACATACTGGCCGATGACACGAAGAAAGCTGCGCGCGGTGAATGTGTAGTTCGCTTTCAACCGGGATACGCGCGCGGTGAACAGCGGACGGCTGACTCCCGCGGCGTCGTCGACATGCAGCCACTGCTTGTTCGCGATCAACTCGAGCACGAGATGATTCGTGGGACTGAGCGCGGCGTAGACATTGACGCTGCCGCCACGCCCTGGCCGGACGTCCACGAAGTCGACATCCTCGCCGAAATCGCCGTCGACACCGACCTGCTGAAAGAATCTCGAGGGGCTGATTCGCTGGTAGAAACCCAGTTGTCGCCTCGGGAATATGCTGTCGCCGGCCCTGATGCGCTCATCCGAGTAGCGCAGTTGAGCGAAGCCGTTCCACCTCGTGTTGACGCCCACGCCAGGCCCAACCCATCGATCGATCATCCCGCCGCCATCGCGTTCGCCCTGGTAATCCATGTTGACGAATGGCCGGACGCGACTGAAGAATCCTTTCGGGTGGAACGACCAGCCCGTTTCCGCGTACTGCTCGCGGTAGCCTACCTGCGGCACGAAGCCGTTATCCGCTCGGAACCTCCGGCCAAAGTCCTTGTACACCGCCGAGGCGTCGTAGTGCTCCGTGTTATGGCTCCACTGCAGCTGGCCTGCCGCCGACCTCAAGACGTTACCGGTCCATTCGGGGTTCACATCCGGGCGATTCGGCGTCGTCGTGTCGCTCACGAGCAACTGACCGACGAAGGTGTCGGTGCCGTGCACGCGCCACTGGAAATCCGGGCCCAGAACGCGGTTGTGTCCGTCCGCTCCGCTCTCGCGATCCGTCATCAGGAAGCTGACAAACGACAGGCCGAAGTCCTTCTTGGCCCGCCCGACGAACACCGTCGATCCGAAATCCTGCGGCGCGAGGCTCGACGAATTCGGTCCGGGCACGACGATGCTGCCCCCTCCGGCATCTTTCGCGACGAGGGCGGTGTAATTCACGCCGCCGAGTTTTCCGGTGGCTCGACCGCCCCAGTCCGGCGTCGTGATCGTTCGTGTGTAGACGGCCTGGATCGGCATCGAAAACAACTCAACGCCTTCGAGGAAGAACGGGCGCTTCTCGGGAAAAAACAGCGCGAACCGCTGGTTGGTCGAGATCTGAGCGGTGTCCGACTCAATCTGCGAGAAGTCCGGCCGAATCGTGCCGTCCAGGACGTTGTCTGCGTCTGGCGTGTACTTCACATCCAGCCCGATCTTGTGGTCGAAGGGATCGTTCACGAGAGGCGTGCCGAGATCGCCGGACGAACGTGCATTCTGGGCGGCCGACACAAACGGAGCCGCGACGAGATGCCCACCCGACGGGAGGTGGCTCAAGCCTGTCAGCGAGGCCTCGCGGCAGACAAAACACTGGCCGCCTCGCGGCACCTTCATCGACATGATCTGATGGCGGAAATCGCGCGAGTAACTGCGCTGCAGGACGACGCCCCAGGTCTGCGGATCGATCTTCCTGTATCGCAGCGAGGAAAACGGAATACGGATTTCGACGGTCCAGCCATGGTCGTGGATCCGCGTGGCGGAATTCCAGAAGAAATCGGGGGACGAGTTCTCCCCGCTGCTGTCGTCGATGACGGCGTCGTACTGGACGTTGTGGGCCGTCACCAGAAATTCAAAAGCGGTGTGACCCTCGTTTCGCGTGTCGAGCCACACACCGCCGTAGTCCACGTTGCCCTGCAGGTAATCGTGATCGCCGAACGGCGCGACAATGGCTTTCGGATTCGGATCGTCGAATTCGAAGCCCGCGTAGAAGTACTTGTCGTCGTAGGTCAGGTAGCCGACGCTTTTCACCGGCGGATCGATGTTGTCGCCTGGATCGATCTCGTACCAGCGATCGATGCGGAGCGCGTCTCGCCACCCTTCATCGGACAAGTCGCCGTCGATCGTGATGGTTCCTTTAGCCCTGCTGATGGCGTACGTCTCGCCGCGGAGGGCCGTCTGTGCAGAGGCCGACGGTGTGGCCACGACTAAAGCAGTCAGGAGCGCCTGCAGGAGGCATCGTGCTGACATCAGCAGCGTTAGACGCGGTGTCCGCATCGGAAGTTTGAGTAAGTAATGATGGTACCCTATGGAGTTTGCGATGCGGATGGAGGGTGGCTCCGTGAGACGTGCGCTGCTGGTAGTCGCCGGGATGGTGACAGCTGTCATGGTGAACGCAACGGCGATTGCGCAGTCACCGCCAGGCGTACCGACGCGTCAGCCGCCCGCTCCGTTTTTCGGCAGTGTGCCCGTTGGCACGGCAACCGCCGAGCCGCTGACGTTGACGGTGCTGGACGCCATCAACCGCGCGCTCGAGCACAACCTGGGCGTGCTGCTTTCCGACGATGCGAAGGGCCGCGCCGCGGGGGCGCGCTGGAAGGCGCTTGGCGGCTTGCTACCCAACATTGGCGGCCGGCTGAGCGAGACGAGGCAAATCGTCGATCTCGCCGCGTACGGGTTTCCCCTACCTGAAGGGATCCCGCCGATCGTCGGCCCGTTCAATCTCTTCGACGCCCGTGTGTACATCACGCAGCCGATCGTCGATCTTCGGGCGATCAACGACATGCGAGCCGAACAGCACAACGCCGCCGCCGCCGCGCACACGTATCGCGGCGCGCGGGAACTGGTGGTCCTCGTGGCCGCGAATGCGTATCTGCAGGCGCTCGCGGCCGCGGCGCGAGCGGATTCGGCCCGCGCCCAGAGCCAGACCGCGCAGGCGCTCTACGATCAGGCCACCAACCTCAGACAAAGCGGCGTGGTCGCTGGGATCGATGTGCTTCGCGCCGAAGTCCAGCTGAACACCCAGCGCCAGAAAGTGACGGCCACGAGGAATGAAGCGGAGAAGGCGAAGCTCCAACTGGCCCGGGTGATCGGCCTGCCCCCCGGCCAGACGCTTACGCTCGTGAGCGAACTGCCCCAGGTGCCGGTGCCCGATGTCACCCTCGAAAACGCGCTCGAACAGGCATATCGCTCGCGGCCGGATTACCTGGCCGCACTCGAGCACGTGAAGGCGGCCGAATCGGCGCGGGCCGCCGCCGTCGGCGACATGCTGCCCTCCGTGCACGTCAACGCCGACTACGGCGAGCTGGTCGCACCGGGCAACTCCCACAGCACCTTTGCCGTCGTCGGCGCCGTCAACATTCCGATTTTTCAGGGCGGCAAACGTGGAAAGCTGATCGAAGCGGACGCCGACCTGCGTAGCCGCCGTGCGGAGGCCGAAGATTTGAAAGCAGCGATTTACTACGACGTGAAGACGGCGTTCATGGACCTCCAGGCGACTGGAGAACAATTGCAGGTGGCCACGCGCGCACGCGAGGTGGCCGGGACGGCGCTGACGCAGGCGCGCGACCGGTTCGCCGCAGGTGTCACCAGCAACATTGAAGTCATCCAGGCGCAGGAAGCCGTGAGCCTCGCCAACGAGCAGTACATCAACGCGCTCTATCTTTACAACGTCGACAAAGCCGTCCTCGCGCGCGATCTCGGCGACGCGGAACAAGCCGTCAGACGCTATCTCGGAGGCCCGCGCTAATGGCCCGCCTGCGTATTCTCATTCCCGTTCTTCTGGTGATCCTCATTGGCATCGGCGTCTGGCTGTGGCTCACCGGCGGACGCGAGTCGACAGACGATGCGCAGACCGAGGCGCATGTCGTGCAGATCTCGGCCCGGGTCGGCGGCACCGTGCAGGCCGTTCCGGTTAAAGACAATCAAACGGTCGAGTCGGGCGCCGTGCTCGTCCAAATCGATCCGCGTGACTACGAGATTGCCGTCCAGCGCGCCGAAGCCGAGCTGGCCGACGCCGAGGCGTCAGCCAGAGCGGCGCAGAGCAACGTCGCCGTGACGTCGACGACCTCGAGCAGCATGGTGACAACGGCACAAGGTACGGTCGATCAGTCGAGAGCCGGCATCGACGAGGCCGAGAAAAGCATTGAAGGTGCACAGGCACGCCTGGCCGCTGCGCGCTCCGGTGTCCGCGAAGCGGAAGCAAATGCCAACCGCTCGGCGCGGGACGCCGAACGGCTGAAGGGTCTCCTCGCCAAGGACGAGGTGTCGCAGCAGGCGTACGAGTCGGCCGTCGCGTCGGCCGACGCACAGCGCGCCGCCGTCGATGCGGCGCGCGGCGGCGTCGCCGAGGCTGAAGCGGGCGTGCGCGTGGCGCAGAGCAAGCTGATGCAGTCACAGGTCGCCGAGCAGCAGGCGGGCGCGTCTCTTCGAACGGCACAGACAGGGCCACAGCAAGTGGCGGCGACCCAGGCGCGGGCGGCCGCCGCGGAAGCGCACGCCCAGCAGCTGCGCGCGCAGCTGGCGCAGGCCAGGCTCAACCTGCAGTACGCCACCGTCAAGGCGCCGGTCAAAGGCATGGTCAGCCGCAAGACTGTCGAAGCGGGACAAATCATCCAGACCGGACAGCCGTTGATGGCTGTGATTCCGCTCGACGAAGTCTGGATCACGGCGAACTTCAAAGAGACCCAGCTCGAGCACATGAGGCCGGGGCAGCGGGTCACGGTGAAAGTGGACGCGGTCGGCGGACGCGAGTTCAAGGGCACTATCGACAGCATCGCAGCCGCCACGGGCGCCCGGTTTGCGCTGCTGCCACCGGAAAACGCGACCGGCAACTACGTGAAGGTCGTGCAGCGCGTGCCCGTGAAGATCCTGCTCGACCCGGGCCAGGATCCGGAGCATCTGCTTCGGCCGGGACTCTCAGCAGAGCCGACGGTGTACACGAAGTAGTTCGCGTATGGCCGACGAGCAGCGACACGTCAATCCCTGGATCATCGCGATCTCTGTGATGCTCGCGACATTCATGGAGGTGCTCGACACCAGCGTGGTCAACGTGTCGCTGCCCCACATCGCCGGGAGCCTGTCGGCGACGATTGACGAAGCGACGTGGACGGTCACCTCGTATCTGGTCGCCAACGCCATCATCCTGCCGATGACGGGATGGCTCGCGAGCGCGTTCGGGCGCAAGCGGCTGCTGATGCTCTCGGTCGTCGGGTTCACGGGCGCATCCTTCCTGTGCGGGTTCGCGCCCACTCTCGGCTCGCTCATCTTCTTCCGCATCGTGCAGGGCGCGACCGGCGGCGCGCTGCAGCCGCTATCGCAGGCGGTCCTTCTCGAGGCGTTTCCGCCCAACGAGCGCGGCAAGGCCATGGGGTTCTGGGGCCTCGGCGTCGTCGTCGCGCCGATTCTCGGCCCGGTCCTCGGCGGCTGGCTCACCGACAACTACAGCTGGCGCTGGGTCTTCTACATCAATATTCCGGTCGGTATGGCGTCGCTCATCATGACGAAGATGTTCATCTTCGACCCGCCCTACCTGCGGCAGCAATCGCGCAAGGTCGACTACTGGGGCATCGGGATGCTCGCGGTCGGCATCGGCGCGCTGCAGATCCTGCTCGACAAGGGTCAGGAAGACGACTGGTTCGAGTCGCATCTGATGGTGGTGCTGGCGATCGTCGCGGCGGTGCTGCTCACGGCCTTCGTGATCCACGAATTGGTCACCGACGATCCTGTCGTCGATCTTCGGGTGTTCAAGATACGAAGCTATGCCGTCGGCGTGTTCCTGATGACGGTCGTCGGCTTCGTCCTGTATGGCAGTCTGGTTCTCCTGCCGATCATGCTGCAGACGCTCCTCGGCTATCCCTCGCTGCAGGCCGGCATCGCGATGGCGCCGCGTGGAATGGGCGCGTTCGTGATGATGCCGATCACGGGATTGATGACCGGTAAGTTCGACGCGCGGAAACTGCTCACCGCTGGACTGGTCATCGGCGGGGGGACCCTGCTGTGGCTCTCGCTGATCAACCTGCAAGCGGGCTACTGGGACATCTTCTGGCCGCAGATTATCCAGGGCGTGGGCATGTCGCTGTTGTTCGTGCCGCTGACCACGGTGTCGATGGATCCCATTCCTCGCGAGCAGATGGGCAACGCGACGAGCCTGTTCAACCTGATGCGCAACATCGGCGGGAGCATCGGCATCGCCGTCACGGGCACGATGATCGCGCGCCACACGCGGATGGTCACGGGAACCCTCGGAGAGCACGTGTCCATCTACGACCCGGCGTCGCAGCAGACGCTCCAGCGGATGCGAGCGGCCTTCATGGCGGCCGGCGCCGATGTGGTGACGGCCACCAATCGATCGTACGCGGCACTATTCGGCATGATCTCGCGGCAGGCGGCGATGGTGTCCTTCGTCGGCATCTTTCAGCTGCTTGGGATCATGTTTCTGCTGCTGATCCCGCTCGTGCTGCTCATGAAACGGCCCGGACAGGGCGGACCGGCGGTCGGCGCGCACTAGAAGAAAGTGAAAAGTGCAAAGTTGAAAGTGGAAAGTAAGTTCAAAGTAGCGTCAGGTGCCATCGCGAGCGTGTACCGGGCGATCTTGACGCGTGAACGTGCGTCCTTTCCGGTCGCCGGGCCCTTCTTACGCGTGAAACGTCCGGCCTTTCGGGTCGCACGTCCGGCCTTTCGGGTCAAACCTCCATCCCTTCGGGTCAAACCTCCATCCTTTCGGGCCACACGTCCTTCCTGTCGGGCCGAACGTCCGTCCAGTCGGGCCGAACGTCCTTCCTGTCGAGCCGCACGTCGATCCTTTCGGCTCAGACGTCCGTCCTTTCGGGTCAAACCTCCTTCCTTTCGGGTCAAACGTCCTTCCGCACGGCGCGAATGTCCCTCCGCAGGAGATGTCGCGTCCGCGATCTCTGCGATCTCCGCGTTGAAGAGCTTTCTTAAGCGGGCTTGATGTCGGTTTTGCGGAAATCGTCGCCGACAAACAGCAGCGAGTCGCCGGCGACGGACGCTGCAGCATAGGCCAGGCAATCGCCGAAGTTGAGGGCGGCCTTGTGGCGGCCCCGGCCGTAGCGAAGAAACGCCGCAACCGCGGCCCGGCCCTCGCGCTCGCCGAACGGCACCACCGTCGCACCCAGTTCCTGCACCAGCGCGTCGACCTCGCCAGCCGATCGAGACTTCCGACGGCCGGCAAGCACCAGACTGGCCTCGACGAGCGTGGGCGCCGAGATGCGCACCTCGTCGGCCTCGAGAACCCGATCGACCAGCTCCAGATAGCCGGATTCGCCGAAGAGGATGGCGACGAGCACCGACGAGTCGAGCGTCATACGCCGTCGGCCCCGTAACCGAGAATCCTCTCCTCCTGAGCGCGCGTGAGCCGGCGGCCGCGCTCACGCCTCGGCAGCGTGGGCCAGACGGTCTGTTCGAGGAAGGTGAGGACGCGCTCCCGGCGTCGGTCGGCAGACTTGTGCCTGAGGCGCCGGCGCCGCTCGTCGAGCGCGCGCCGGATTGCCTCGGTCTTCGATTCGCCCGTCAGACGGGACACCTCAGCGGCCAGACGCTCGACCTCGACGTTCTTGATGTTCAGCGGCATGGTTACACCATGGTATACCGGGCGATGGTGTAATGGTGTAACTCGAGGGCGAGCGGAGAGTGGTTCTCAGGCTCGCGAGCGGTGCGTCCGCCGGCGGCTGGCGTTGAGGATTCCGAAAGGCGCGGCCAGCGTCGCAATCGTGGCATTCGGAAGCCAGGCCGCGGCGTACACCGGCCATTGCATGCGCCATGGCGTGACCATGCCGATCAGCCAGCCGTAGACGACGATCGCGAGACAGGCCACGATGCCGGGCACCCAACGCCGGCGAAAGCATCCCGCCAGAACAAGCGCGAACAGCGTGAACACCAGAGGCGAGACCGACAGCGCCACGCGTCGGTGATAGTCGAACGAGAGCGCAGCCAGTAAGCCGAAGTGCGCCAACGCCGGATCGAGCGTGAACTGCTCGATGTGCCGGCGGAGCTCTCCGAGTGATTGCTCTCCGATGCCGGGCATCGGATCGGTGTTTCCGAACACCGTGATGCGGTACGCAAGGCTCGCTGATGGCGCCACCCAGCCAAGATCGACGAACGCGACCGCGGAAGACGCCAGCGCACAGCCAATCGCGCTGGCGACGAGTCTTCGGGAGAGGGCGCGCCCTCCCAACCCGAGCACGATGCCAAGCGTCACGCCGATCACGCCACCCGCCACCAAGGGATACGGGGTCAGGTAGAGAAACCGTTTCGGGCTTGGGTGCAGCAGCATCTTCGGATAGTTCCCGGCTGACGGGATCACCAGCAAGGCCGTTACGACCACGATGAGCACGCTCGCAATCACGAGCGCTCTGACGAGGGCCTTGCGATCGTCAGGGGTCCAGCGATGCGGCGCCAGCTCGCCGCTCCATGCACAGATGGCGATGACCTTGAAAAACGCGAGCCAGCCGGCGACTCGAATCACGCGGCTTCTCCAGACGCGGCCGCGTCGAGCGGCCTCGCCATGCTCGCGTTGCAGGTCGGCGATCAGCGGATCGATCACGCGGGCCATCGTCTCCGGACAGCACCAGCGGGCCGCGAAGCGGCGTAAGCGATCGCCGGGCCGCGTCATCGCGCGAACTCCGGCATCAGATGCGTCGAGGCGTTGGTCCACACCGTGAGCACGCGCCGCCCGAGCGCCGTGGGCTGATAGAGACGCCGCGGCATGCCGCCGACATCCGCCGGTGCGTCTTCGAGCCGCGACGAGATATAGCCCTTCTCCTCCATCCGCCCGAGCGTGACGTAGACCGTGCCGCGCTTGAGGCGCCGCTTCGACGCGCCGACAAGTTGCAGGCCATACTGCTCGCCGCCGTCGGCGAGCAGCTCGAGAATCAACGATTCCTTGGCAGAGAGCGTCAGCACGCGAGGGCGGCGTGTCGGCATGGCGGGCTCAGTCTTACTCGTTTGTAAGACTGATGTCAAACCTGGTCCGCCTGAAGGCGGACACTGCGTACGTTCCGCCCAAGCTCAGCCTTGTACTCGCGTCGATGGACCTTATAATGTGAAGTAATGCAGGTCCTCCTGCTGCTGCTTGTCACCGGCCTGCTGCTCGCGCAGGCTGAGCCGTCGCGCCCCTCGTTTGCCGAGTTCCTCAACGGCATCAAAACCGAAGCGGTCGCGCACGGCATCCGCCAGGAAATCGTCGACACCGCCCTCTCCGGCATCGAAGAGCCCAGCGCCCTCGTCATCGAGCGCGACCGGTCGCAGGCCGAGACCGTGCAGACCCTCGAGCAGTACCTCACTCAGCGGGTGACGGCGAACGCCGTCGCGACTGGACGCGAGATGCTCGCGCGGCATCGCGACCTGCTCGACGAGATCGCCGCGACGTACGACGTGCCGCCGCCCCTCATCATCTCGATCTGGGGCTTCGAGTCGAACTTCGGCCGCTTCAACGGCGTCCGCCCGACGGTCGCGGCCCTGGCGACGCTCGCGTGGGATCCCCGCCGTTCCGCCCTCTTCCGCCGCGAGCTGTTCAACGCGCTCGAGATTCTCAATCGCGGCGACATCGACCTGGCGCGCATGCGCGGTTCGTGGGCCGGCGCGATGGGCCAGGTTCAGTTCATGCCGTCCAGCTACCTGAAGTTTGCTGAGGACTACGACGGCGACGGCCGGCGCGACATCTGGTCGACGCCCGCTGACGTGTTCGCGTCGATTGCCAACTACATGCACGGCAGCGGCTGGAGCGGTGGCGCGACGTGGGGCCGGGAAGTCAGCGTCCCGGCCGACGCGCGTCGCAGCATCGCTAACGACATCGCGCGCCGCAATGGCTCATGCCAGGCGACACGCGACATGACCGCGATCCTGCCCGTGACCCGCTGGACCGAGCTCGGCGTTCGCACGATGGCCGGAGACGAGCTGCCGGAGAGTACGCCCGACGCGTCCCTCGTCGCCAGCGACTCGCGATCGTTCCTCGTCTACCGGAACTACGACGCGCTGCTCGATTACAACTGCGCGCACTCGTACGCGATTGGCGTGGGGTTGCTCGCCGATGCCATGACGCCCGGCGCGCCGCCCGTCGCGAAGGCCGCGGCCAGGAAAATCAAACGCACGGCCAGGCGTCGAACAGCCAGGAAATCATGAGCGCCGTTGTCGGCGACGAGCGCGGCGTCATCGTCGACTGCCCGGCGTGCCATCAGAAGAACCGTCTCGCCTATTCGCGGTTGCGCGAGACGACGCGCTGCGGGAAGTGCAAGATGGAGCTGGCGAAGGTGGCAGCGCCGGTCGAAGTGTCCACAGCGGAGGAGTTCGACGGCCTCGTCTCCTCGGCCGACATCCCCGTAGTCGTCGACTTCTGGGCGCCGTGGTGCGCACCGTGCCGCATGGTCGCGCCGGAGATCGCGAAGGTGGCCGCGAGTCAGGCCGGCAAGCTGCTTGTCGTCAAGGTGAACACCGACGAGGTCCAGGAGCTCGGCAACCGTCTCGGGGTGAGGTCGATTCCGACGATGGCCGTGTTCAAAGGCGGAAAGGAAGTTGCGCGAACCGCCGGCGCGCGTCCGGCGGCCGACATCGAGGCATTCGTCTCGAACGCGATTGGCTCACGCTAGCGTGCCGCGGCAGCGCACCGCATGATCCGCGCCGCGCGGATCGCATTCCTGCTCTTGCTGCTGTACTGGACCTGGCGCTTCGTCGCATATCCCATGCGCGAGGACGTCATCGGCGAATCGGTTCTGCATCTGCCCGACCTGATCTTCCACGAAGCGGGACATATCCTTTTTTCGCCATTCGGCGTCTTCATGACGACGCTGGGCGGAAGCCTGACGCAGGTGCTGGTGCCGATCGCCTGCGCGATCGCATTTCTCACGACAAGCCGCGATATCTTCGGCGCCGCCGTGATGGCGTGGTGGACGGGCCAGAACCTGCTCGACGTCGCGATCTACATCAACGACGCCCGCGCTCTGCAGCTCACGCTCGTCGGCGGCCACACCGGCGCCGAAGTCGAGGGCCACGATTGGGAACGCATTCTCACGATGACGAATGCGCTGCACCTCGATCACCGCATCGCGATGGCCGTGCAGATTGCCGGCGCCGTGCTGATGGTGACAAGCCTTGCCTGGGCGGGCGCGATTGCCGCCCGCAGGGGTTCTACTTCTTAGGCGCGGGTCCCACGACCGGCGGACGAAACACAAAGATCAGGTAGACATATGCGTTCGGCGGCACGCCGCCGGCTTGCGGCGGACGGAACGACCATGCCCGTGCGGCGTCCATGGCGGGGTTGTCGAACGGGGGCGCGGAGCGAACCACCGTGACGCCAACCACTTTCCCGGTCGCGGCGACGAGCGTCTCGACGAGAACGGCGCCGGCCGAGCGGGCGTTCGGCGGGTAAAGCGGCATCGTCGTGGCGGCCGGCCACGGCAGCGACGCCGCGGCGGGCGCGACGTCTTTTGGCGGCTCACCGACAGTGGGTGTGTTGAGGCTGGGCGGGCCAAACATCGCGCCCACCAGCACGCGCGACGCCATCGGCTTCCGGAGCGCGTCTTCCGCAGGCGCGAAGCGCCAGTCGCGCACGGCCGCCAAAACGGCATCCGTGAATGGCGGCGTCGACCGCAACACATCGATCGGCCCGACAGCACCCGCGTCCGACACGTTGACCGACAGCAGCACTTCGCCGGCGCTGACGGCCTGAACCGGCATGCCCGGCAGACTCCCGCCGCGCAGCCGGGCGGCCAGCGGATCGGCCTGGCCTGCGGCGGACCTCGCCGCCAGAGCGGCGACGATCGCGACGGCAGCAAAAACCAGCGACTGGCGAGTCACTCTGACGGATCATATACGCAATGTCTGCGGCCACCGCCACCGCCACCGCCCGACAATGGCAGCGTGTGCTACTGCTGGCGGCACTGGCCGCGGCAGCCGGTGCGCTATCGGCGCAAACACCACGCCTCGCGCCGTTCGACCTCGAGGAGGCAACCGTCGCCGACCTGCAGCAGCGCATGGCCGACGGCGGCGAGACCTCGCGATCGGTTGTCGAAAAATATCTGACCCGCATCGATGAGATCGACCGGCGCGGTCCTGAACTACGGAGCGTCCTCGAGATCAACCCCGACGCGCGCTCGATTGCCGACGCGATGGACGCCGAGCGGCGCGCGGGACACCTGCGCGGACCGCTTCATGGGATTCCGGTTCTGATCAAAGACAACATCGCGACAGCCGATCGGATGATGACCACTGCGGGATCGCTCGCACTCGCCGGCGCGCCGGCGCCGCGGGACGCGTTCATCGTCGAGCGGCTGCGAGCCGGCGGCGCCGTGATTCTCGGAAAGACGAATCTCAGCGAGTGGGCGAACTTCCGGTCGACGCATTCGTCGAGCGGATGGAGCGGTCGCGGCGGGCAGACGAGGAATCCGTATGCGCTCGATCGCAATCCATCCGGGTCGAGTTCCGGATCGGGCGTCGCCGTTGCCGCGAACCTCGCCACCGTGGCCGTCGGCACCGAAACCGACGGATCGATTGTGTCGCCGTCCAACGTCAACTCGCTGGTCGGGATCAAGCCGACGCTCGGCCTCGTCAGCCGGTCGGGCATCGTGCCAATTGCCCACAGCCAGGACACGGCAGGCCCGATGGCGCGGACGGTTGCAGACGCCGCGGTTCTGCTCGGCGTGCTGACCGGAGCAGATCCGCGCGACGCCGCGACCGCAGACGCCGACGCGAAAGGACGCCGGGATTACTCGAGGTCGCTCGTGCGCGAGGGCCTGCGTGGCGCGCGCATCGGCGTCGTGCGCAACCGGCTGTTTGGCTACAGCGCCTCCACCGACGAACTGGCTGATCAGGCCATCGCCGATCTGAAGCGGGAAGGGGCCGTCATCATCGACCCGGCGAACATTCCGACGCTCGGGAAATTCGACGAGGACGAATTCGACGTGCTGCTGCACGAATTCAAGGCCGACCTGAACGCGTACCTCGCGACAGCGTCGCCGGCAGCCGCCCGCTCGCTGATGGACATCATCACGTTCAACAAGGAGCACAAGAGCGCTGAGCTCCCCTACTTCGGCCAGGAAATCATGCTGCTGGCGGAGAAGAAGCCGCCGCTGACGAATGCGAAGTACCGCAGGGAACTGGCAAGCAACAGGCGGCTCGCGGGACCTCAGGGCATCGACGCGACGATGAAGGCCCATCGACTGGACGCGCTCGTCGCACCGACCGGCGGTCCCGCCTGGATCATCGATCTCGTCAACGGAGACGGCGGGACAGCAGCAGCCCCGGGGCCGTCGACGGTCACTTCAGTCGCGGGCTATCCGCACATCACCGTGCCGATGGGTTTCGTTCGGGGATTGCCGGTGGGCCTCTCGTTCTTCGGCCGCGCGTGGAGCGAACCCACGCTCATCAGGCTGGCGTATGCGTACGAACAAGCGACGAGACACCGCCGTCCGCCAACCTTCGCACCGACGGCGAATACGAACGACGATCAACGCAGAGATCGCTGAGATCGCCCTCTAGTCCAGCGTGCTTTGCCAGACCGCCCGCCCGACGAAGAACGGCCCGAGCCGCTCGAGATAGAGCGACGTCTGCTGCGTCTTCCGCATCGAGTGCACGAGGTGCGAGAGCGGATGGAGGTCCTTCCCAATCAGGCCGACGATGAAGTCGTTGTCGTCCTTGTCGAGGCCGTGGCAGTCGAGGCGGACGTCGTGCGCGAGGTCGGCGGCGCCGTACGACATGCCGATGGTGCCATGTTCCGCGAGGATCACCCGCTGTTCATCGGGCGGCAGCTGCGCGAACCGCCCGCTCCGCCGCAGCGGATACCAGACCGCCCACTTCCACTCCGGGTTGAGAACCGTGCGGCGCGGACGGTGCAGCAGCACGTCGACCAGATCGGGCTCGTATCCAATCGAGTACGTGCGGCCCAGCATCGTGAATTCCGGCTTCTGCGACAGGTCCGACACCAGCCGGCTGTTGAGCATCGGCCGGACGCGGTCAAGAAAAAACCCCGGATCCTCGCTGAACGTCACCATCGCGACGCCGCGCGGATCGTTGACGTCTTCGTAGACCACGCCCGGAATACCCGCGGTCTCCATTTCCTTTGCAAGCACGCGTGGATTGGTGCAGCCGCCGAACGCGAGAAACTGCATGAACAGCCGCTGGTTCAGCTTCTGCGGCTGTCCGTCTTTCATGCCGCCCTTCTCGGCGATGTCCGGTGGTTCAGGGCCCCGTCGTACCTGCGAAACGGACGGTGGAGCCGCGGGAGTCGTCTCTGCCATAGCGGCAAGTATAATCCGCGCGATGCCGGACTACCGCGTGCGCGAAGCGACGCTCGACGACATCGACGCGCTCGCTCATCATCGGATCGGCATGTTCACCGACATGGGGATCGCGTTCGACGCTCCGCTCATCGACCGCATGTTTCGCTCGTGGCTTCGCGAGATGATGCCCGCCGGCGATTACCGCGGGTGGGTGTCCGAAACCGTCCCCCGGGGCGACGGAGGCGATGGACGCGATGTCGAGATCGTCGCCGGCGCCGGCATCACGCTGCTCAAATGGCCGCCAGGGCCGTCACCAATCCACAGTGAGCGCATCGCCTTTGTCTACAACCTGTACGCGGAACCGGCGCACCGGAAACGAGGCCTCGCGAGGCGTCTGATGGAAACCATTCACGCCTGGTGCGCGGAACACGGCGTCGCCGCCGTCGCGCTCAACGCGGCGCCCGCGGCGCAGCACCTGTATCGGACGCTGGGCTATGTCGACGCGCCCAGCCCCATGATGTGGAAGATCCCGAGGTGAATCAGGCACCGGGACTGGCGAAACCATGAGGTTTCCGATAGGATCTTGAGCCCGGAGGCGGAAACGCACAACGATGCCATTCATCATTACTGATCCCTGCATTGAAACGAAGGACACGGCCTGCGTGGACGTGTGCCCGGTCGACTGCATTCACCCGCGTAAGGACGAAGCGGAGTTCGCTGCAGCGACCATGCTCTATATTCATCCTGAAGAGTGCATCGACTGCGGCGCGTGCGTACCGGCATGCCCCGTGGCCGCGATCTACGAGAGCATCGACGCCACGCCGGCGCACCAGAAGGCGCTGATCGAAGCCAACGCCATTTACCGTAACGGCGACGCCGATACGATGGCCAAGGCCGAAGCGATCGTGAAGCAGCACGTCGCCGACCACGCCGACATCATGGCGGTTCCGGCGGCCGAGCGTCAGGCCGCCCACGCGCGATTCTGAAGATCGCCACCTGGAACGTCAACGGCATCAGGGCGCGTTACGCGCAGCTCGACGAATGGATTGCGCGTGACCGCCCGGACGTCGTCTGCCTGCAGGAAATCAAAGCCAGCTCGGATCAGGTGCCGGAAGCCCTCTTCTCGATGGAGGGCTACTGGTGCTATTGGCACGGCGACAAGGGCTACTCGGGCGTCGCGCTCCATGTGAGCACGGCGGTCGCCGCCACGCGCCCGACGTGTCTGCACCCTGAGTTCAACTTCGAAAACCGGATAGCCGTCGCCGAGGTCGGCGAGGTGACCGTCGCCTCGGTGTATGTGCCGAACGGCGGCAAGGATTACGCCGCGAAGCTGCGGTTCCTCGAAGCGCTCGATGGCTACGCCGCGTCGTTCGCGGAGAGCGGACGTCAACTCGTCCTGTGCGGTGATCTCAACGTCGCGCGCTCGGATCTCGATGTCCACGCCAAGGAACGGAAGGCCAAGGCCATCGGCCAGCAGCCCGACGAGCGCGCGCTCATCGAACGCATCCTCAGCCGCGGCCTCGTCGACGTGGGCCGCGCCCTCAATCCGGATCGCGACGACATCTTCACGTGGTGGCCGCCCTGGCGGAACATGCGTCAGCGAAACATCGGCTGGCGGATCGATTACATCTTCGCGAGCGGCTCGCTCGCGGCACGCGCGACTGCGTGCCCTGTCCTCGCCGAGGTCGGCACCAGCGATCACGCCCCGGTCATGGCGACGTTCGATTAGGGGCAACCACTCATCACGAAGTCACGAAAAACACGAAGCTCTTGTTTTCTTGAGAGACATTCGTGATCTTCGTGTCTTCGTGATAAACAGCCTCAGTGTCCATGAACAGTCCCGTACTGGATCGATTTCTCCGTTACGTCCGCTACGACACGCAATCCGACGAGCGCTCGACCACGAGTCCCAGCACGCCCGGACAGCTCGTGTTTCAGCGAGACCTGGTCGCCGAGCTTCGCACACTCGGACTGGACGAGGTCAGCCTCGACGAGCACGGCTACGTGATGGCGACGGTGCCGGCGACGACGTCGAAGACGTCTGTGCCCTCGATTGGCTTCATCGCGCATGTCGACACGTCGCCCGAGATGAGCGGGGCGAACGTGAAGCCGATCGTGCACGAACGCTACGACGGCCGCGACCTCGTCCTGCCCGACGATCCGTCTGCCGTCCTCCGCCTCGCCGATATCCCGGCGCTGGCCGATCAGGTCGGACATGACATCGTGACGGCGTCGGGCACGACGCTCCTCGGCGCCGACGACAAGGCGGGTGTCGCCGAGATCGTCACGGCTGCGGCGTATCTGGCCGCCCACCCGGAGATCGCGCACGGCAGGATTCGGCTCGCGTTCACGCCCGATGAAGA
>WNFL01060346.1_pt2 | contig 17411 bp, 15 predicted proteins | sample 5400361 | NCBI WGS metagenome assembly WNFL01 (sample SAMN13153351, study PRJNA577476) | soil metagenome | isolation source: 40 cm soil on Douglas fir-dominated hillslope | place: USA:California | collected 2013-09-17 | reverse complement strand
GATGATCGTCGCGAATCTCGTGCAGCACACCATCGGCAAGGAAGAGAACGAGGTCACGATCTACGACGACGCCGGGGCGCATGCGCTCGCGCGCGCGGCGAAAGCGAAGATCGCGCACGGCATCCTCGCGCACGCGCTGCGCCTTCGCGAAGGGCCCGCGGGCGCCAACGTGACGCCGCTGAAGCAAGTCTCCTAGTCTTGAACAAGCTCGACATCAGGATCCTCGACGAAAGGATCCGTGCCCAGCTTCCCGCGTACGCCACTTCCGGATCCGCGGGCCTCGACATCCGCGCTTGCATCGACGCGCCGCTGACGCTGCGCCCGGGCGAAGCCGCGCTCGTACCCTCGGGCATTGCGATTCATCTCGGCGACCCGGGGCTCGCGGCCGTCCTGATTCCGCGATCGGGGCTCGGCCACAAGCACGGGATCGTGCTCGGCAACCTCGTCGGGCTCATCGACTCGGACTACCAGGGGCAGGTGTTCGTCTCGTGCTGGAACCGCGGGCGCGAGCCCTTCGTGGTGAATCCGATGGAGCGCATCGCGCAGCTCCTGGTCGTGCCTGTGGTGCAAGTCGAGCTCAACATCGTCGAATCGTTCGACGACAGCGAGCGCGGCGCGGGTGGTTTCGGTTCCACCGGCAAGCATTGATGCGCGGCATCATCCTTTTCGCGCATGGCGCGCGCGATCCCGAATGGGCGCGGCCTTTCCAGGAGATTGTCCGCCGCGTGCGCTCCAGCCGGCCCGAGTATCCGATCGAGCTGGCCTTCCTCGAATCGATGAGCCCCACGCTCGAGGAGGCGATCGCTTCGCTCGCCGAGCAGGGCGCCGCGGCGATCACCGTCTTCCCCCTCTTCATGGCCCAGGGCGGTCATCTCAAGCAGGACCTCCCCAGGATCCTCGATGCCATCCGCGCCGGCCACCCCCACGTGCCGATCGCGCTCGAGAATGCGATCGGCGACGTACCCGAAATCCTCGATGCGATCGCGGCCTGGATCCTTTCGCGCGCGGACTGATTACTGCTTCTTGCAGATCGAGAAGCCGTCGTTCCAACCCATCGAGTACTGGTCGTCGTTGGCCATGCGCCCCGCGTCCTTGCGCGCGTACGAGGATCGCTTCGCCGATTCGCAGCCGTCGATGTAGCCGTCGCGCACGGCCGGTGGATAGCCCGCGAGGTTGTACGTCGGGCGGGCAGCCTTGGCGCGGCGCGCGTCCCCCTGCTCGGCGGTCTCCGTGGTCGTCGACGGCGGGACGGCGGCCGGTGTCAGCGGCGCGGGTCCACGCAAAGTACCGCAAGCGGCGCTCAATACGACAGCAATTGAAAGGAGGAGTCGGCGCATGGAGTCACTCGTGCGTTAACATGCGTACGCTTGGATTCGTGGAGCCGTTGCAATGAGTATTCTCAGTGTCTTGGACCGCCCGGCGGGGTTTCGGTTGCTTGCCGCCGCGATGCTCTTGCCGGCAATCGCCGTGCTCGCCGACGCGCCCCTCAAGACGACGCAGGTGCGCGTCGGCAAGCACGCGCTGCGCGTCGAGATCGTCGAAACCCCCGAGCAGATGGCCAAGGGCCTCATGTTCCGCGAAAAGCTCGGCCGCAACGACGGCCTGCTCTTCATCTACGACGAGCCGGGTTACCACAGCATGTGGATGAAGAACACGCTCATTGCGCTCTCGGTGGCGTTCATCGATCGCGACGGCGCGATCCTCAACATCGAGGACATGGAGCCGAAGACCCTCGACTCGCATACATCGGCGGGGCCGGCGAGCTATTCGATCGAGGCGAACAAGGGCTGGTTCGCCGAGAAGAAGATAAAGCCCGGCGACAAGGTCACCGGGCTTCCGAAGGGCCGTTAGCCGAACATCGACCGCGCGTGGAAGGTGTACGACGCGGACATGAAGAAGAGCATCGGGATCGAGAGCATCACGTTGGTCCTCGAGGCGAGGAACGCGACGCGGCGCGCCTTGTTCTTCTCCTCGTCGCTCGCAGGCATGAGGCCCAGGATCTTCTTCTGGTTGGGCCAGATCAGCACCCAGACGTTGAAGAGCATGATCGTGCCCAGCCAGGCGCCGACGCCGATGGGCACATACGCGCGCTCCTTGAAGAAGAACACGTCGTCGAGCTTGTCGCCCAACATGAGAGCGCCCGCGAGCCAGGTGACCACTGCGGCCCAGCGGAAGAAGAGCAGCGCGAGCGGCGCCACATGCTTCGTGATTCCCGCGCCCGTGGGCGGAGTGTCCGCGGCGGCGGCCTTGAGCGCCGGCACCTGCACGAAATTGAAGTAATACAGCAGGCCGATCCACATGACGCCCGCCATGATGTGAATCCAGCGCCCGAGCCCGTGTTGAATGAGTTCCCAGGTCATCTCAGCCTCCCATCATCGCGCGAACGAGGCAGTACAGAACCACCGTCAGGGCGAGGCCCGAGATGACGGTGCCCCACAACGAATCCAATGGGTTTTTCATGTTGGTGCTCCGGAATGGAGGGACGAGCGTGCGGGCGATTCTAGCATGGGGCGCGTGACACCCGCGAGGAGGTCGCCGAAAAATCCCTATAATTTAAAGGGTTACGTGTAGAATCGGTCGGTGACTCCCTCCGACCCGCATCCCTACTCGCGCCTCACCCCGGATGTCGTGCTGAACGCGATCGATGCGCTCGGCCTGAGGTGCGATGGACGCTTGCTTGCGCTCAACAGCTACGAGAATCGCGTCTACCAGGTCGGCCAGGACGAGGGCTCGCCGATCGTCGCCAAATTCTATCGGCCGGACCGATGGACCGACGCGCAGATCCTCGAGGAGCACGCCTTCGGCGCGGAGCTAGACGCGGCCGAAATTCCGGTCGTAGCGCCGCTGGCGATCGGCGGAATCACGCTGCATCGATTCGAGGACTTTCGCGTCGCCGCTTTTCCACGCAAGGGCGGGCGCGCACCGGAGCTGGAAGACGAGACGACGCTCGAATGGCTGGGACGATTCATCGGGCGCATCCACGCGCTCGGTGCGACGAAGCCGTTTCGCGATCGGCCGGCATTCGACATCGCGAGCTTCGGCGAGGAGCCGCGCGCATTCCTCCTCGAGAACGGCTTCATCCCGGCGGACCTGGTCGCTTCCTGGACGAGCGTGGCCGACCAGGCGCTCGAAGGCGTGCGCGGCGCGTTTCAACGCGCCGGGTCGTATGCGTCGATCCGTTTGCACGGCGACTGTCATGCCGGCAACGTGCTGTGGACGCCGTCCACCGGCAATGGCATCGGGGGTCCGCACTTCGTCGATCTCGACGACGCCCGCATGGGTCCCGCCGTGCAGGACTTCTGGATGCTGATCTCCGGCGATCGCCGCTCGATGTCGCGCCAGCTCGGCCGCCTGCTCAAGGGCTACGAGGATTTCGCCGAATTCGACGACCGCGAGCTGCAGCTCGTCGAGCCGCTGCGCACCTTGCGCCTGCTGCATTATTCCGCCTGGATCGCGCGGCGCTGGAACGATCCGGCATTCCCGATCGCGTTTCCCTGGTTCAATACCGTGCGCTACTGGCAGGATCGCGTGCTCGAGCTTCGCGAGCAGGTCGCGGCGATGCAGGAGCCCGCGCTCGTCCCCGAATAACCTCTTGTTACATTTGCGGGCGATACTAGTCCGGAAACTGGCGAGCACAATGCCGCTCCAATACCCACAATGAAAAAACCCTCCGGCAAAACCCTCCTCGTCGCAGTCTCCCTCCTCATCATCGCGGCCGTGGCGGCCTGGTATTTCTGGCCCGCCTCCAACGCCCCCGCCGCCGGGACGGCCGCGGAAAAGGGCGACAAGGCGGGCAAGGGCAAGGGCGGAGGCGGCGCCCCCGGCAAGGGCGGGCGATTCGGCGCCGATCCCACGCGCGTTCAGCCCGTCGCTGCCGCTACCGTGCGCATCTCCGACATCAACATCGTGCAGACCGCGCTCGGCACGGCGACGGCGCTGAAGATGGTGACCGTGCGTCCGCGCGTCGACGGCCAGCTCAAGAGCGTCGACTTCACCGAGGGGCAGCTCGTGAGGTCGGGCGACGCCATCGCGCACATCGATCCCATTCCCTTCCAGGTACAGCTCGCGCAGGTTGAAGGCCAGCTCGCGCGCGACGCCGCCCAGCTCAACAATGCGCGCCTCGACCTCGAACGCTATCGCACGCTCCTCAAGCAGGATTCGATCGCGGCGCAGCAAGTCGACGCCCAGGAGTCCCAGGTGCGCCAGCTCGAAGGCACGGTGAAGGTCGACCAGGCACAGGTCGACAACGCCAAGCTTCAGCTCTCCTATACGACCATCACCGCGCCCATCTCCGGAAAGGTGGGCCTGCGCCTGGTCGATGCGGGCAACATGGTCCGCGGCTCGGATGCGACCGGGATCGCGGTGCTCACCCAGGTCGATCCCATCACTGTGCTCTTCACTATTCCGCAGGACGCCCTGCCGCGCGTGCTCGCGCGCCTGAAGGGCGGCGAGAAGCCGCCTGTCGACGCATGGGACCGCGAGCAAAAAGCACTCCTCGCTCGCGGCACGCTCATCACGGCGGACAACCAGATCGACGTCACGACGGGCACGGTGCGCCTCAAGGCCGAGTTTCCCAATGGCGACGCCAAGCTCTTTCCCAACCAGTTCGTGAACGTGCGCATGGTCGTGGACGTCCGCAAGGGCGCGATCGTCATTCCGTCCGCGGGCGTGCAGCGCGGCGCGCAGGGCACGGTCGTCTACATCGTGAAGGAAGACAACACCGTCACGCTCCGTCCCGTCGTCGTGGGCCCGACCGAGGGCCTCCTCACCGCGATCGAGCAAGGCGTGGCGGTGGGCGAGCGCGTCATCACCGACGGCATCGATCGAATCCGCGAGGGCTCGAAGGTCGAGGTGACGGAGGCAACCGCGGCGGGAACTCCTGTACAAGCACCTCCGAAGGCGAGAGGCGAGGGGAAAGGCGGGAAGCGTGGTCGCGAAGCGCCGGCATCAAATGACGCGGGAGGGAAGAAACCCGACGACGCGACGCCCAAGGCCGAGGCGAGCGGTGACGCCAAGAAACGCTTCGAGAACATGGATCCGGGCAAGCGCGAGGAATTCAAGAAGCGCATGGAAAACATGACGCCGGAGCAACGCGAGGAGTTCAGGAAGCGCAGGCAGGAGAAGGCGGCGCAGTGAATCCTTCACGCCTCTTCATCCTGCGGCCGGTGGCGACGGCACTGCTCATGGTCGCGATCCTCCTCGCGGGGTGGGTAGCCTACCGGCAGCTTCCCCTTTCGGCCCTGCCGCAAGTCGATTACCCGACGATCCAGGTCGTCACGCTTTATCCCGGCGCGAGCCCCGACGTGATCGCCTCGTCGATCACCGCGCCTCTCGAGCGCCAGTTCGGGCAGATGCCGGGGCTCAAGCAAATGTCCTCGTCGAGCTCGGGCGGAGCCTCGGTCCTCACGCTGCAGTTCGATCTCAAGATCGAGCTTTCCAGCGCCGAGCAGGAAGTGCAGGCCGCGATCAACGCGGGCGGAAACCTCCTGCCCACGGACCTGCCCGCGCCGCCGATCTACAGCAAGGTGAATCCGGCCGACGCGCCGATCCTCACGCTCGGCATCACGTCGAGCACCATGAAGATGACCGAGGTGCAGAACCTCGTCGATACGCGCCTCGCCACGAAGATCTCGCAGGTCACCGGCGTCGGCCTCGTGACGATCTCCGGCGGCCAGCGCCCCGCCGTGCGCATCCAGGTGAACCCCAAGGCCGCCGCCTCACAGGGCTTGTCGATGGAGGACGTCAGGACGGCCATTGCAGCCGCAAACGTGAATCAGGCCAAGGGCAGCTTCGACGGTCCGGCGCGCGCCTACACGATCGACGCAAACGACCAGTTGCGCAGCGTCGAGGAATACCGCGCGATCGTGGTTGCCTACAAAAACGGCGCGCCGATCCGCCTCGCCGACATCGCCGATGTGATCGACGGCGCCGAGAATTCCAAGCTCGCCGCGTGGATGAACGAGACCCCGGCGATCATCCTCAACATCCAGCGCCAGCCGGGCGCCAACGTGATCGAGGTGGTCGATCGCGTGAAGCAGCTGCTGCCGACCCTCACCGCGGCCCTGCCCGCCTCCATCGAGGTCCAGCTTCTCACCGACCGGACCGTGACGATCCGCGCCTCGGTCGAGGACACGAAATTCGAGCTGATGCTCGCCGTCGTCCTCGTCGTGATGGTGATCTTCGTCTTCCTGCGCAGCGGCACCGCCACCCTCATTCCCGCCGCCGCGGTGCCGCTCTCCCTCATCGGCACCTTCGGAATCATGTATTTCGCGGGGTTCAGCATCAACAACCTGACCCTCATGGCGCTCACCATCGCCACGGGCTTCGTGGTCGACGACGCGATCGTGGTGATCGAGAACATCTCGCGCTACGTCGAGGAGGGCGACACGCCGCTCGAAGCCGCGCTCAAGGGCTCGCAGCAGATCGCCTTCACCATCATCTCGCTCACGTTTTCGCTCGTGGCGGTGCTGATTCCTCTCCTTTTCATGGGCGATGTGGTGGGGCGCCTCTTCCGCGAGTTCGCGGTGACGCTCGCCGTCTCGATCCTGATCTCGGCCTTCGTGTCGCTCACCTTGACGCCGATGATGGCGGCGCGGCTTCTCAAGCACACACCGCCCGAGAAGCAGGGGAAGTTCTTCCGCCGCAGCGGCGAGTGGTTCGACCGCATCATCAAGCGCTACGGCGAGGCGCTCACGTGGGTCCTCGACCACCAGCCGCTCACCCTCCTCGTCTTCCTCGTCACGCTCGGGCTCACGGCCCTTCTCTACCTCGTGATCCCGAAGGGCTTCTTCCCGCTCCAGGACACGGGCTTGATCCAGGGAATCTCCGAGGGCCCGCAATCCGCCTCCTTCGCGTCGATGTCGGATCGCAGCCGGCGTCTCGCCCAGGAGATCCTCCAGGATCCCGCGGTCGAGAGCGTCTCGACCTTCATCGGCGTCGACGGCCAGAACGTGACGCTCAACGGCGGGCGGCTGCTGATCGCGCTGAAACCCCACGGCACTCGGGAGTCCGTCTCGGTCGTGATCGACCGCCTGAAGCAGCGCTTCGCTCACGTCGAAGGCATGACGCTCTACATGCAGCCGGTTCAAGACCTGACGATCGAAGATCGCGTCAGCCGCACGCAGTATCAGTTCACGCTCGAGAGCACGAACGCGGAGGAGCTTGCGCTGTGGACGCGTCGCATGGTGGAGAAGCTGCGAACGCTGCCGAAGCTCGCCGACGTCGCCTCCGATCTGCAGGACCAGGGGCTGCAGGCCTACGTCACCATCGACCGGGACACCGCGGGCCGGCTCGGCGTGACGCCCGCGGCCATCGACAACTCCCTCTACAACGCCTTCGGGCAGCGCCTCATCTCGACGATCTTCACGCAGGCGAGCCAGTATCGCGTCGTGCTGGAGGTGAAGCCCGAGTACCGCCTCGGCCCGTCATCCCTCGACGACATCTACGTCGCGGGCACGGGCGGCGTACAGATTCCGATCGCCGCGGTGGCCACCGTGAGCGAGCGCGCCGGATCGCTTTCGATCAACCACCTGGGCCAATTCCCGGCGACCACGATCTCCTTCAACCTCGCCAAGGGCGCTTCCCTCGGCCAGGCGGTGGATGCGATCGAGAACGCGCAGAAGGAAATCGGCGTCCCGCTCAGCGTGCGCACCGGGTTCCAGGGGGCGGCGCTCGCATTCCGCGCCTCGCTACTCAACACGCTGCTGCTCATCCTCGCCGCCATCGTCACCATGTACATCGTGCTGGGCGTGCTCTACGAGAGCTACATCCACCCGGTGACGATCCTCTCGACGCTGCCTTCCGCGGGCGTGGGAGCGCTCCTCGCGCTGCTCATCGCCGGCCAGGACCTCGGCATCATCGCGATCATCGGGATCATCCTTCTCATCGGCATCGTGAAGAAGAACGCGATCCTCATGATCGACTTCGCGCTCGACGCCGAGCGCGAGCAGGGTCTGCCGCCGCGCGAGGCCATCTACCAGGCCTCGCTCCTGCGCTTCCGCCCCATCCTCATGACGACGATGGCGGCGATGCTCGGGGCGCTGCCGCTCATGATCGGCTGGGGCGTCGGCTCGGAGCTGCGCCACCCGCTCGGCATCGCGATGGTGGGCGGCCTCATCTTCTCCCAAGCCCTCACGCTCTTCACGACGCCGGTGATCTACCTCTATTTCGATCGGCTGGCGACGCGATGGGGACGGAAGATTCAACCTCTGCCCCGGGGAGAAGGGGCAACGCCATGAATATCATCGAACCCTTTGTCCGCCGCCCCGTAGCGACCACGCTGCTGACGATCGGCGTCGCCCTGGCGGGCATCGTATCGTTCAACCTGCTGCCGGTCTCGCCGCTGCCCCAGGTGGACTTCCCGACGGTCTCGGTGACGGCATCGCTTCCCGGCGCGAGTCCCGAGGTGATGGCGGCCACGGTCGCCACGCCGCTCGAGCGCGCGATGGGACGCATCGCCGGCGTGACCGAGCTCACGTCCTCGTCGTCGCTCGGCAATGCGCGCGTCACGATGCAGTTCGAGCTCTCGAAGGACATCAACCAGGCGGCGCGCGAAGTGCAGGCTGCGATCCAGGCGGCGCGCACCGAGCTGCCGTCGAGCCTGCCGAACAATCCCACCTACAGGAAGGTGAACCCGGCCGACGCGCCGATCATGATCCTCGCGATGACTTCCGACACGTTCTCGCGCGGGCAGATGTACGACATCGCCTCGACGCACCTCGCACAGCGCATCTCGCAGGTGACGGGCGTCGGACAGGTGACCGTCGGCGGCGGCTCGCTCCCTGCGGTGCGCGTCGAGCTCAACCCGACGGTCCTCAACAAGCTCGGCATCGGCTTCGACGAGGTGCGCACCGCGATCACCAGCACCAACGCGAACCGGCCCAAGGGCTTCCTCGAGGAGGGCGACCGCTACTGGCAGATCCAGGCGAACGACCAGGCGAAGAGCGCTGCCGAGTATCTTCCGATCATCGTCGCCTACCGCAACGGCGCCGCGGTGCGCCTGGGCGACGTCGGGCGCGTCGAGGACAGCGTGCAGGACTTGCGCAACATGGGCTTGGCGAACGGCAAGCCCGCCGTACTCCTCATCATCAACCGCCAGCCCAACGCCAACATCATCGAGACGGTCGACGCGATCATCGCGATGATTCCCGAGCTGCGCGCCGCCATACCCCAGGACGTGAGTCTCGACATGACGATGGAGCGCACGTCCACGATTCGGGCGTCGCTACGCGAGATCGAGCGCACGCTCCTCATTTCGATCACGCTCGTTATCCTCGTGGTGTACCTGTTCCTGAGGAACGGCCGCGCGACCCTCATCCCCGCGATCGCCGTGCCGATCTCTCTCGTCGGCACCTTCGCCGCGATGTACCTGCTCGGCTTCAGCCTGAACAACCTCTCGCTCATGGCGCTCACCATCGCCACGGGCTTCGTCGTCGACGACGCGATCGTGGTCCTCGAAAACGTCTCGCGCCATATCGAAAAGGGCATGCAGCCCTTCAAAGCGGCGCTCCTCGGCGCCCGCGAGGTCGCCTTCACCGTGGTCTCGATGAGCGTGTCGCTCGTCGCCGTGTTCATCCCGATCCTTTTCATGGGCGGGATCATCGGACGCTTCTTCCGCGAGTTCGCCGTGACGCTTTCGGTGGCGATCGGCATCTCGCTCGTGATATCCCTGACCACGACGCCCATGATGTGCTCGCTGCTGCTCAAGCCCCGCGAAGAGGGCAAGCCTGGGCGCCTCGCGCGCTGGAGCGAGAAGGCATTCGCCTCGGTCCTCGCGGGCTACGGCAAGAGCCTCGGCTGGGTGCTCCGCCACTCCTTCCTGATGATCCTCGTGCTCGCGGCAACCATCGGGCTCAACTTCTACCTCTACGCGAAGGTGCCCAAGGGCCTCTTTCCGACCCAGGATACGGGGCTCATGTTCGGCAACATCCGCGCCGACCAGCAGATCTCTTTCCAGGCGATGCGCCAGAAGCTGCAGAGCTTCGTCGACATCGTGATGGCCGATCCCGCGGTGGCGAACGTCACCGCGTTCACCGGCAGCGGCGGCTTCGGCCAGCGCAATACGGGCAACATGTTCATCTCGCTCACGCCCCTTTCCGAGCGCAAGGAATCCGTGGAGGCGGTGGCGACGCGCTTGCGCACGGCGCTCGCGAAAGAGCCCGGCGCGAACGTCTTCCTCAACCCGGTCCAGGACATGCGCGGCGGCGGGCGGCAGTCCGACGCCAGCACGCAGTTCACGCTGCGCGGCGACGACTTCAACGAGCTGCGCGACTGGGGCCAGAAGCTCGAGCAGGCGCTGAGGGATCGCACGGAGCTCACCGACGTGAGCTCGGACCAGCAGAACCGCGGGCTGCAGATGACGCTCACGGTGGATCGCGCCACGGCTGCGCGCCTGGGCATCACGATGCGCAATATCGATTCCGCCCTCGGCCTTGCCTTCGGCCAGTCGCAGGTGTCGACCATTTACCAGGATCGCAACCAGTATCGGGTCGTGATGGAGGCCGCCCCCGAATATTGGCAGAGCCCCGCGACGCTCGATTCCATCTTCGTGATCTCGCCCGTCATCCGCGGCCAGGTGCCGCTCTCGGCCATCGCCAGGTACGAGTCCACGCTGGCGCCGATCTCGGTGAACCACCAGGGCACCTTCGCCGCGACCACGGTGTCGTTCAACCTGGGGGAGGGCGTGTCGATGTCGCAGGCGAGCGATGTCGTGCGCGACACCATGGCGAAGATCGGCGTCCCCACCACGATCTACGCCTCCTTCGAGGGCACCGCGAAGATCTTCCAGCAGGGCCTCGAAAACCAGCCGTATCTGATCCTCGCCGCGCTCCTCACGGTGTACATCGTGCTGGGCATCCTCTACGAAAGCCTCGTGCACCCGATCACGATCCTCTCGACTCTGCCGTCCGCCGGCGTGGGCGCGCTGCTCGCGCTGCTGCTCTTCAACACGGAGTTCTCGATGGTCGCGCTGATCGGCGTGATCCTGCTCATCGGCATCGTGAAGAAGAATGCGATCCTCATGATCGACTTCGCCCTCGAGGTCGAGCGCCGCGAGAACCGCAGCCCGCGCGACGCCATCTACGAAGCATCGCTCCTGCGCTTCCGGCCGATCATGATGACGACGATGGCGGCCCTGCTTGGCGCGATTCCGCTCGCCATCGGTTTCGGCTACGGCGCCGAGCTGCGCCGGCCGCTGGGCATCTCCATCGTCGGGGGCCTCCTCGTCAGCCAGCTGCTGACGCTCTACACGACGCCGGTCGTCTATCTGTACCTCGACCGCTTCCGTCTCTGGGCCCGCCGCAAGCTCCGCCGCTCGATGCCCGCGCAACCAGCCCTTGCAGACTGATGCCAACGACCCCGATGAACGCAAGACTCTTCGCCTCCGTCGTCGTGGTCATGATCAGCGGTTGTGCGGTCGGCCCGAATTATCACAAGCCCGAGGTGGAAGTTCCCGCGGCATGGAAGGAAGCGGCGGATTGGAAGATCGCCGAGCCGAAGGACGCGGTGCCGAAGGGCAAGTGGTGGGAGGTGTTCCAGGATCCCATCCTCAACGGGCTGATGGAGCAAGTCACGGTATCCAACCAGGGGCTGCGCGCTGCCGAGGCGCGTTACTCGCGGGCCCGTGCCCAGGTCGCGGTGGCGCGCGCGGGGCTCTTTCCCACCCTCGGCGCGGGCGCGGATGCATCGCGTGCGCGGCGTGGATCCGCCGGATCGGCGTCGAGTTACAGCGTCTCGATCGACGCGCGCTGGGAAATCGATCTCTGGGGCCGAATCCGCCGCACCATCGAGGCCGCGGGCGCGAGCGCGGAGGCCAGCGCCGCAGACCTCGAAGCGGTGCGGCTGCTGCTGCAGGCCGAGGCTGCGACCAATTACTTCCAGCTTCGCGTCGCCGACGTCACGCGCGAGCTCCTCGACGACGCCGCGAAGAACTTCGAGCGCTCGTTCCAGCTCACGCAGAACCGCTATAACGCGGGTGTCGCGGCGAAGGCAGATGTCGTGCAGGCGGAGGCTCAGCTGCGCAGCACCCAGGCACAGGCCATCGATATTCGCTCGACCCGTGCTGCGCTCGAGCACGCCATCGCGGTGCTGGTCGGAAAGCCGCCGTCGGCCCTCACCCTCGAGCCCACGCCCTTTCACGTGCGCTTGCCGGAAATTCCCCCGGGAGTGCCCTCCACGCTGCTCGAGCGCCGTCCGGACGTCGCGGCAGCCGAGCGGCGCGCCGCGGCCGCGAACGCGAACATCGGCGTGGCGCAAGCGGCATACTTCCCCGCAATCGACCTCACCGGCAGCGCCGGCTTCGCATCGTCGACGCTCGCGCACCTCTTCTCGGCACCCAATCGCGCGTGGTCGGTCGGAGCCGCGCTCGCCGGCACCCTCCTCGATTTCGGCGCGCGCGCGGGACAGGTCGGCGCGGCACAAGCGTCCTACGACGAGACCGTGGCCAACTATCGCCAGACAGTGCTCGAATCGTTCCAGGAGATCGAGGACAATCTCGCGGCGCTCCATTGGCTCGCCGAGGAAGCCAAGGTGCAGCAGGAGGCGGCGCGCGCGGCGCGCGAATCGGTAGTGCTCACCGTGAACCAATACAAAGCCGGTACAGTGAGCTACCTCAACGTCGTGCAAGTGCAGAACACCCAGCTCGGCGAAGAGCGCACGACCGTGAACCTCATCGGCCGGCGCCTTGCCGCCACCGTCGGGTTGATCCGGGCGCTCGGCGGCTCATGGGGTCAGACCACTCGTTCCGAATGAAAGAACGAATGAAGCGATATGATCTGTTCATGACGTTCTTTCATTCGGAACGAGTGGTCTGACCCCGGTGTTACATGCCTGACGTCGCACAGTTCGCGCAATTCAAGGAGTGGATCGGACGGACCGACATCCGCCAGGACGTCGTCACGGCCGCGCCTCTCGTCGCGCTTGCGGCACTCCTGGACCGCGACGATCCGCCGCCGGTCGCGGGCGACGCGACCCCGCCGCTCGCGCATTGGCTCTATTTCCTGCCGAACTACCGCCAGTCCGAGGCCGGACCCGACGGGCATGCAATGCGCGGCTCGTTCTATCCGCCGGTGCCGCTCGAGCGCCGCATGTGGGCCGGCAGCCGCCTGGAATTCCTGCGGCCCCTGCGCGTCGGCGCGCGCATCGCGCGGCTCTCGCGCATCCAGGACGTCGTGCCCAAGGAAGGGCGCAGCGGCCCGCTCGTCTTCGTCACGATTCGCCACGAGGTGAGCGACGAGGAGGGTCCGGTCCTCACCGACGAGCACGACATCGTGTTTCGCGGCGAGACCGCGCTCGGCGGGAAACCGGTGCCGGCCGCGACAGACGAAACCTGGCGCCGCGAGATACGCCCCGATCCCGTGCTTCTCTTTCGCTATTCCGCGGTCACCTTCAACAGCCACCGCATCCACTACGACCATCCCTACGCGACCGAGGTCGAAGGCTATCCGGGGCTGGTCGTCCACGGACCGCTCATCGCCACGTTGTTGGTCGACCTCCTTCGCCGCCATTCGAACGCGGCGCTGCGGACGTATTCGTTTCGCGCGCTGCGCCCGCTTTACGACACGGCGAGCTTCTGGACATGCGGCCGGCCCAACGATGCCGAACGCAGCGCGAAGCTGTGGACGCGAGATGCCGAAGGGGCGGTCACGATGGACGCGGTCGCGGGCTGGTAACGGGGAGAAGCGCTTGCTCGTCAACTGCGTTGCCTACCAGGAAGGACGCAAGATCGCCGACATCCCGAAGGAGGCGATCAGCGACTACGTGAAGCGTCCCGACTGTTTCGTCTGGGTCGCGCTCAAGGATCCCGATCCCAAGGAGCTCGAGGAGATGCAGGAGGAATTCGGCCTGCACGAGCTCGCGGTCGAGGACGCGCGCCACGGCCACCAGCGCCCGAAGATCGAGGAGTACGGCAATTCGCTCTTCGCCGTGCTGCACAGCATCGAGATGCGCGACGGCGAGCTGCACCAGGGCGAGATCGACATCTTCGTGGGACCGAACTACATCCTTTCGGTGCGCCAGCGCACCGAGCATGGCTTCGCCGCGGTACGCGCACGGACCGAAAACGAGCCCGAGCTTCTGCGTCACGGGGCCGGCTTCGTCTTTTATGCGCTCGTCGACGCGATCGTCGACCGCTACTTCCCGGTCGAGGACGCGCTGGAGGTCGAGCTCGAGCAGCTCGAGGGCCGGATCTTCGCCGGGCATTCGCCGCGAGCGAACCTCGAAGCCCTCTACGGCCTCAAGCAGAAGCTCACTCTCGTGAACCACGCGATCGATCCGCTCCTGGAATCGATCGGCAAGCTCTCGGGCGGACGGGTGCCGCAGGTGTGCCAGGGAACGCAGGAGTACTTTCGCGACGTGGTCGACCACCTCGAGCGCCTCGGCCGAGGCGTGGACACGCTGCGCGACACCGTCACCACAGCAATGTCGGTGAACCTCGCGATGATCACGCTTTCGGAAAACGAGGTGACCAAGCGCCTCGCGGCCTACGCGGCGCTGGTCGCGGTGCCGACGATGATCGCGGGCGTCTACGGCATGAACTTCAAGCACATGCCCGAGCTCGAGTGGTCGTTCGGCTATCCTCTCGCCGTCTCACTCATGGTTGGTATCGACGTGTACCTCTTTCGCCGCTTCCGCAAGACGGGCTGGCTGTAACGATTCAGTGCGAGAAGGATATGCCGATCACCGGCCCCTGCGCGGTCTCATACAGCTCCGGGGCGCTGAAATTCCCCGTGTTCACCTTGGCGCCGATGCGCTGGTAACGATAGCCGGCCGTGAGCACGAATCCCGTCATGCTCTGATCCATCGCGCCCAGCGGGAATGCGAGTCCCATTTCGGTCAGCAGATAGTGGCTGCGTGCGCCATTGAACGCGTACACCCCTCCGCCCGCGAAGTCCGTGATCTTGGGCCTCCCGTAGGCAAAGCTCCCGTAAAGGCTGGTCGTGGGGTGAACGGGCGCGCTTCCACTCAATCCGAGCGTCAAGCCGTTCGCATGCCAACGGTACGGCTGCGCCGTGTCGTACTTCACATCCTTGTAGCCGAGTGTCGCGGCCAATCCGGGAAAGATGAAGTAGCCGAAGTTGACGTCCCACTCCTTCCGCTCGAACTCGCGGTCGCTGGTAAGCGGAAAAGTAAAGGTCTTCCTCACCATGTAGCTTCCGGACAGCAGGTAATTCTGGTACCGGAGGCTGGCGACCGGGGTCGCCGTCGTCTCCTTGTCCGCGTGCAGGTATCGGTCCGCGCCGAACCAGCTCGACCAATCCACCTGCCACAGGCGCAAGCCGACCGTGCCATGCACCTCCGACATGTCGGGCATCCCGCTCGATGTCTGCGCCTGGACTACCAGTGGGGAAAGTGCGGCGATTGCCGCAAGAACAAAACGATGCCTTCTCATTCTTGATTCTCCGTTGAGACTGCCGCCGTAGGTTGGAAGGAAGCTGGCCCGAAACGTCTGGCGAATCATTGCATTATTGAATCACGGCGGTCAAGGAAGGCTCTGATCCCTAGAACGTGGGCGGCACGAAGACCCGGGACTTCTGCTTCTCCGCCTTCTCCCTCTCCTGCTTCTCGGCCTCCGCCTTCTGCTGGCGCTCCGCGTCCTGCCTTTGCTTGGCCGTCGCTTCCTCGTTGCGCTTGCGCATGTCGTTGATCCGCTGCTCCTCCTCCTTCAGCTTGCGACTCTGCTCATCGAACTTGGCTTGTTGCGCGCGCCTGTCTTCATCGAGCTTGGCGGCTTCCTCCGCGCTTCGTTTTGCGGCGAGATCTCCCTTGCTCTTGTCTTCGGCCTCGCGCTTCGCCTTTTCGGCGAGCTCTCTGCGCGCCTTTTCCTCGCCCGCCCGCCTGGCAGTCTCCCGCGCCAGGCGGTCGTCGGCCTCGCGCTTGCCGAGGTTCTCGATCTTCGGCTTCTCCGCCGCGACCGGCGCCGGCGGCGGAACCGACGCGGTGCCGCTCTTCTCCGGAACCGGTGCCGGCGCAACCGCCTCCTCGGTCTTCTTCGCGGGCTCGAGAGCGACCGGCGGTGCAGTGGGGGGCTTTTCGGCGGGCCGCTTCGATTCGACGGGCGGCGCGGGCTTCGCCGCTTCAACGCCGGGCTTCGGCTGCATGACGAAATAGCCGATACCGCCGCCGATGACGAGAACCGCAACGACGCCGACGGCGATCATCGCGACCGGGCTCTTCCCGGAGCCTTCGGGGGACGTATGGGCGCCCGTGGCAACACCGGGATGCACGACGGGTGCCGGCGCTAGTCCGGCGCGCGACTCGGTCTCGCGCTTGGCTTTTTTCTCCGCTTCGCGACGCGCCTTCTCTTCCGCTTCGTGCTTGGCCTTTTCGTCGGCCTCGCGGCGGGCCTGCTCCTTCGCGTCGCGCTTGGCCTTCTCCTCGGCCTCGCGACGCGCCTTCTCTTCGGCCTTGAGGCGCTCCATCTCCTGCGCGTGCTGCCGCGCCTTTTCCTCCGCCTCGAGCCGCGTGCGTTCCGTGGCTTCGCGCTGCGCCTTTTCTTCGCCTTCGCGCCTCGTCTTCTCCCAGGCCTCGAGCTTTGCCATCGCCTTGGCAGCTCGTTCGTCGGCCTCACGCTTGGCTTCGGCCTCGGCGTCGCGCTTGGCCTTTTCCGCGGCGTCGCGCTTCGCCCTTTCCTCGGCTTCGCGTTTGGCTTCGGCGTCGCGTTTCGCGCGCTCTTCGGCCTCGCGCCTGGCCTTGTCCTCGGCTTCGCGCTTGGCCTTTTCTTCGGCTTCGCGCCTGGCCTTTTCTTCGGCGTCACGCTTGGCTTTCGCCTCCGCCTCCCGTTTCGCCTTTTCCTGCGCTTCCAGGCGGGCCTTTTCCTCGGCTTCGCGCTTGGCTTTCGCTTCCGCCTCCCGCTTCGCCTTTTCCTGCGCTTCCAGGCGGGCCTTTTCCTCGGCTTCGCGTTTGGCTTTTTCGTCGGCGTCGCGTTTGGCTTTCGCATCCGCCTCTCCCTTCGCCTTCTCTTGCGCTTCGCGCTGCGCCTTTTCCTCGGCTTCGCGTTTGGCTTTCGCCTCGGCCTCGCGCCTGGCTTGCTCTTCGCTTTCGCGGCGCGCCTTCTCCTCAGCCTCGCGCTTCGCGGCTTCGGCGTGCGCTTTCTCCGCGGCCTGGCGTCGCGCCGCGTTGTCCTCGTTATCGCGCTTGAGGGCCTCGGCCGCCTTGAGGCTCGCGCCGCTGTCCTCGTCCGACCCTTCGCGGCGCACCTTGGCGAGCCGGCGCTTCGCAAGGTCTACGTATAGCCCCTGCGGAAATCTTTCGAGATAGTGCTCGATATCGGCGGGATCGGTGCTGTCGCGCACGCCACGCCACAATTCCTCGTCGAGGTTGCGGCCGCGCATGCCGCTGTCTTCATCGCCCGATGAGCCGCGGCGCATCCGGGCGACCCTGCGCTTCGCCAGGTCGACATAGAGCCCCTGCGGGAA